>Ga0118677_10007549_pt1 | contig 17889 bp, 14 predicted proteins | sample AliMusrvi5mmetaG_FD_86154 | JGI IMG/M metagenome (GOLD analysis project Ga0118677, IMG submission 86154) | reverse complement strand
GACAGAACCTGGACATCTAGCGATTAAGTAGGGTGTGTGCAGTGGCGCGAAGCGTCACGGAACGCACCGTCTTCGGCTTAACCGACAAAAATATGAAGACACGTAACGGTGCGTTTTGCGGCACTTCGCGCCGCTGCGCGCACCCTACGGAAGATCCCAAAGGAGTTTGGCGGGCATGACAACCGACCGCATCAAGCCGATGGCCATCGAACAGGAAATGAAGAACTCTTTCCTGGACTATTCGATGAGCGTGATTGTAAGCCGCGCCCTTCCGGACGTGCGCGACGGGCTCAAGCCGGTGCACCGGCGCATCCTGTTTGCCATGCACGAGCTGGGCCTGCACAAGAACCGCTCGTTCCGCAAGAGCGCGCTGATCGTCGGCGAGACGATGGGTAAATACCATCCGCACGGCGACCAGGCGATCTACCCCACCCTCGTCCACATGGCCCAGCCCTGGGCGATGCGCGAAATGCTCATCAACGGGCAGGGAAACTTCGGCTCGGTCGAAGGTGATCCTCCCGCCTCGATGCGATATACCGAGGCCCGTCTCGACCATCTCGGCGCTGTCCTGATGACAGACATGGACAAGGGCACGGTCGATTTTGTCCCGAACTACGACGAGACGGAATCCGAACCCACGGTTTTCCCGGCGGCTTTCCCGAACCTTCTCGTGAATGGCGGCACGGGCATCGCCGTCGGCATGGCGACTAATATCGCGCCCCATAATCTCGGGGAGTGCATCAACGGGATCTGCGCCCAGATCGATGACCCGGACATCACCATCGACGGTCTCATGGCCCACATCACCGGACCGGATTTCCCGACGGGGTGCCTGATCCAGGGAGCCGCCGGCATCCGCCAGTATTTCGAAACCGGCCGCGGGCAGGTGCGCGTGCGCGGACGCGTGGCGGTCGAGGAGGGCAAGGGCGGGCGCGAAAGCATCATCGTCACCGAGATTCCCTACAACGTGAACCGTTCGGATCTCGTGAAGCGGATCGCCGACCTCGTGAACGAGAAGGTCCTCACGGGCATCAGCGATGTGCGTGACGAAAGCGCCGAGGACACGCGGGTCGTCATCGAGCTCAAGCGCGACGGGAACCCGAAGGTCATCATCAACAACCTTTTCAAGCATACCGCGCTCGAATCCTCGTTCAGCGTCAACATGCTGGCGATCGACCGGGGCAAGCCAAAGCTTCTCTCGCTCAAGGAAGCGATCAATTGCTACATCGAGCACCGGCGGGAGGTCATTCTCCGCCGCACGCGGTTCCTGCTGGGCGCGGCCGAGGTCGAGGCCGAAAAGCTCGAAGGCTACCTCATCGCGCTCGCCAACATCGACGACTTCATCAAGATCATCCGCGACTCGAACGACCGCGATGACGCGAAGGCGAAGCTCCTCGCCCTCTCGTGGACGCAGAAGGCGGTCGAGAAGCTCGGCATCCTCATCCGCAGCGAGGCGCGCATCGTCGACGGGAAGTATAAATTCTCTGAAAAGCAGGTCGGGCACATCCTCGACCTCCGCCTCTACCAGCTCACCGGAATGGAGCGTGACAGCATCAAGAGCGAATACGACGCGCTCGTCTCCACGATCAAGGACCTCCTCGACATCCTGGCGAAGGAAAGCCGCGTCCTCACGATCATCAAGGACGAGCTCCGCGCCCTGCAGGAAAAGTTCGCCACCCCTCGCCGCACGCAGATCGTTCCGGCGGAGGGCGAGATCGCCATCGAGGACCTGATCGCCAACGACGGCGTCATCGTCACGCTCACCCACAACGGGTTTATCAAGCGCACGCTGGTCAGCGCGTTCCGCGCCCAGAAGCGCGGCGGCAAGGGGGTCATCGGCATGACCGCCCGCGAATCCGAGAACGAGGAAGACAGCGACTTCGTCGAGTATCTCTTCACCGCGACCACGCACGACTACCTCATGTTCTTCACCGAGACCGGGCGCTGCTACGTGGAGCGGGTTTTCGAAATCCCCGAAGGCTCTCGCGCCAGCAAGGGCCGCTCGATCGCCAACCTGCTCGAGCTCCGCAACGACGAAAAAATCGCTTCCACCATCCGCGTCCAGGGCCAGAAGACCGACGAGGAGACATGGAACAAAAACCTCCACGTCGTGTTCGCCACCCGCAGCGGCATCGTCAAAAAATCGAACCTCAACGACTTCAAAAACATCCGCAAAGGCGGGATCATCGCGATCAAGATCGAAGAGGGCGACCGACTGATTGACTGCAAGATGACCATCGGCCAGGACGAGATCGTCCTCATCACCCACGACGGGCAGAGCATTCGCTTCAGCGAGGACGAGATGCGCGACCAGGGCCGCGATACCGTCGGCGTCTGGGGCATCCGCCCGGAAAAAGGCGACTACATCGTCGCCGCCGCCGTCGTGAACAAAGATGCCCAACTCCTCGTCGCCGGAGAAAACGGCCTCGGCAAGCGCACAAGCTTCGAGGAATACCGGATCCAGTCGCGCGGAGGCAAAGGGATCATCACGATGAAGACGAACGAGAAAACCGGCGGCGTCGCCGGAGCCCTCACCGTCCGCGATGATGCCGAGCTCATGCTCATCACGAACAAAGGCAAAATGGTCCGCACCCGGATCAAGGAAATCCGCGAGACCGGCCGCAACGCCCAGGGAGTAAAACTCATCGACCTCCGCGAAGGCGAAGTCCTCCAGGGCATCGCTCCCGTCGTCAGCGACGATGAGGAGGAGACGGACGAGGCGTGAATCGGGAATAATGGGACTGAGCAGCAATCACTCGAATCTTGACGATCAAAAATAGTCGTCGCAGAAGGGTGCTGGAGAGTGGCACAGGCTTTCCAGCCTGTGATTTGAGTCGATCCACAGGCTGGAAAGCCTGTGCCACATTCCTTGGCATCGCGAGATCGTAAGGGTTGGGGAACAACCAAGGAGAATGGACGTCCCTGTTTTACACTGCTCTCATTTCGTGTCTTTATTTCGGAGAGATGGTATCAGTTATAATCGGCAAGAAGCTTTTCCACGGCAGCATCACTTTTTGTCTTCCTCGGTTCAGGCAGTCAGGTTGAAACGCCAAACTTTTTGAGGACCATAATCATAAAGTATCCGCCAACGGTTGCGCCCGTTGAGAGCGAAAGGGCGGGATAGAATCCCATCTTGAATTTCAGCAGGAACACGGGCAACAGGGAGAAAAGAAGCAGCGACGGGATGGCCTGCCAAAAGACATCCGTGCCATTCAGGCACTTGAGCCGATTTTCCGCCAGTCTTTTGAACCGCTGAAAAGCCGAAGACGGGACTCGAACCCGTGACCTATCGATTACGAATCGATTGCACTACCACTGTGCTACTTCGGCGAAGGATGAAATTATTGCCACATCGCGAGGCGGCTGCCAAATGCAAAAAACGTTCTGGATTGGAACGGTTGTGCATCGCGTGTCACAAAGAGGGGGCGGCGATTTGGCCGGAAGCCAACTCCGACCTCGCAATCGGAAATGTAAAAGGCACCGGAAGGTTCGTTCTCCCGGTGCCTTTTGTTAAAGTTTTTAGTGATTAACGACGGAAGTCGCGCCCGCCGCCGCTGCGTCCGCCGCCACCGCCGCCGCCGCCGCGACGATCATCGCGGGAGTCACGGCGAGGTCCGTCGAAACGTCCTCCTCCGCCACCGCCGCCGCCTGCCGGACGATCTTCCCGCGGACGGGCTTCGTTGACGGTCAGCGCACGCCCATCGAGGTCTTTTCCGTGGAAGGTTGTGACGGCTGCCTGCGCTTCCGCATCACTGCCCATCGTGACGAATGCGAACCCGCGCGAGCGGCCGGTGAATTTGTCCTGCATCAGCATCACTTCGGAGACAGTGCCGCACTGAGAGAACAGGTCTTGAATGGCGATTTCTGTCGTGTTGAACGAAAGATTGCCGACATATAGTTTGTTACCCATGGTAGTATTTGTTGAACGCATTGGGATCGGAGACTGTTCCCGACTACCGGGTTTCAAACCGCCGCCGGAATCTTCCGCGCGGCGTTCACCAAATCACGACCTCATCTGCTTGATGCGCTTATTGTCGGTTTTCTGGATTTTGGCAAATGATTTCTTGAGAGATTTCATTTCCTGCCATTGACGAGGGGCCTTGTTTTTTTGAGAGTCTTCCCTCGATGCCACGTTTCCGGCCGCTCCTGATCCTGATCCTCTCGCTTGCAGGCGTTTCCTCCGCTTGGACCGAAGAAGAGATCCGCGTGCCGTTCAACTTCCAGTGGGGGGAGTCCGCCCAACGACTGGAGGACAGCCTGGCGAAGGTGCAGGCGCGGGTGGTCGAACGGAAAACTGTCCAGAACCGCAACGTGCTTGTCGTGGAGGGAATCCCCCAGAAGCTTCTCCTGCGCGTTCTTTTCTATTTTGATTCGGATTCCCTGAGCGAAATTGAGCTTCATTACGGGGACCCCTCTTGGGACTCGCTTCAATACGCCACGTTCTTCGACCAAACCCGCCGGAACATCGACAACCGCTACGCGATGGGGCGGGTCATCGCGCGGCAGAAGACCCGGGAGGGAGAGATCCTTCAAACCCTGATCGGATACCAGTGGGTGCAGGCCACGACTTCTCTCCAGCTATTTCTCTATACCGCCGAAAAGGGGGCCGAAAGCATCCGCGTGCTGAGCCTCCACTACAAAGGGGTCTGACAGACCAAACTATTTGGTTTGAAATAGAAAATGCCCTTCGCCCGCTTTTTGGCACGGCCCCTGCTTTCTCTTGGATCAAAGGGAGCAGCCCGGTCGGAGGGCAGACAGTCAAAGGCAAGGGGGATGTTTTTGGCGATGGGCCGACCGGGCTGCATTTTTTTCCTCCGCGCCCACGGCCGCCTTTATCCGAACAGACCCTTTTTTTTCGTTTGCACCACCTCGCGCGTCAACGCCTCGAAGCGTGCTCGGTCGCGCGCGTTGGCGACGGCCTGTTCTTTGGAAATCTGGAGAGAGAGATACAGGCCGGACAGATCCTCGTCGATCGTGTGCATGCCGTCCTTGGCTCCGATCTCGATGAGCCCGACGAGTTGTTCCCAGCGACGCTCGCGGATGCAGGCCTGCACGCCCGGGTTGGCCACAAGGGTTTCGGAGGCGAGCACACGCCCGGACCCATCTTCTTTGGGGATCAGCCTTTGCGAGATGATCGCTTGGAGGGCGTTGGCCAACTGGGCCACAATCTGCGGCTGCTGCTCGCCGGGGAAGGCATCCACCATCCGGTCGATCGCCTTCGGCGCGTCGATCGTATGCAGGGTCGCGATGACAAGGTGCCCGGTTTCGGCGGCGGTGATCGCGGCGCCGATCGTTTCCGGATCCCGCATCTCGCCGACCAAGATGACATCCGGATCCTGGCGGAGCGTGTGGCGGAGAGCCTCGCCGAAAGACTTCGTGTCGCTTCCGATCTCCCGTTGTTTCACCAGGCTCCGCGCGTTCTGAAAAATGTATTCCACCGGGTCCTCGACGGTCACGATCACGCCGCTGAGCTGGCGGCTGATGTGCTGGATCATCGAGGCCATCGTGGTGCTCTTGCCGGAGCCCGTAATTCCCGTCACGAGAACCAAGCCCCGCTGGAGGTTGCAGATTTCAAATATGCTTTCCCGGTGGCCGAGCTGGCCGAGTTCCGGGATCACGTTCGGGATGTATCGGAACGCGGCCTCGAGCGCGCCCCTGCTGTAGTGGGCGTTTCCGCGGAAGCGTCCGATCCCCTCGACCTGGAGGGCAAAGTCCAGCTCCCATTCCTCTTCGAGCCTTGCGCGCTGGGCCTCGGTCAGGATGCCGGTGATGAGCTCGCGGCAGAATTGCACCGTCACCGCCCGGTCTTCAAGGGGGGCGAGGCTTCCGTTGACGCGCACCATCGGCGGCGCGTCGGCGCACAGATGCAGGTCGGACGCGCCCGCAGCCACTGCACGGGACAACAAATCCACCAAATCAAACGGGTTCGTTTCCATCATTTATCTCCTTGTTGACTGCATCGAGGAACTGATTCCGCGCAGAGCGCGAGTGAAATCCTGAGGGTTGTCGGCATTCTCCAAGGCCACGGCCTCGGCAACAACTCCATCGCGGACGAGTTTCAGGAGCGAGTCCGCAAAGGAGCGGGCACTCCGGGGGTCGCCGCGCGAGACAAAATCCTGAAGGTCGTTCATCCGTCCCTCCGCGATGAGTCTCTTGGACGACGCCTCATTGGAAAAATACTCGGCGAGCAGCGCGCGTCCCCCCGCGACCGCAGGCAGAAGCCGCTGGCAGAGGATGCCGTGAAGCTGCGCGGAGAGAGTCTTCCGGACCGATTCTCTCTCATCCGGAGGGAAAAACAGCTCGATCCGTGACACGACATCCGAACATCCGGCGGCGTGGACGGTTCCGAAAACAAGGTGTCCGGTCTCCGCCGCCTGGATCGCCGTGATCGCCGAAACTGCGTCCCGGATTTCTCCCAGAAAAATGATGTCCGGATTCTGCCGCAGCGAACGACGGAGGCCTTCCGCGAAAGTCGGCGTGTCAATGCCGACTTCCCGCTGGGTGAAATACGACACCTTGCCGGTGAAGAGAAATTCGACCGGATCCTCGATCGTGACAATGTGGCGGGCCATCGTCGCGTTGACCCAATCCAGCACGGACGCCATCGTGGTGGATTTTCCCGACCCGGTGGGCCCGCAGACGATCACAATGCCGGAGGGCCTCACCGCCCACTCCCGGAGGAGTTCGCACGGAAGCCCGAGTGTTTCCATAGCGGGGATCTGGTTTTGAATGCGCCGAAGCACCGCACCCCTCACTCCGAGTTGTTTGAGCAGGTTGACGCGAAAACGTATCCCTTCCTCCGTGGTCAGGCTGGTATCCCTGTCAAGTTCGCTGCCCTCCGCCCCGCAAGTGGTCCACAGGGCCGCCAAGTCTTGCTCGCTCGGGAGCTCGGATTCAACCGGGGTCAGCTCGCCGTTGATGCGAAGAACCGCCGGATGCCCGGAACGCAGGATGACATCCGAGGCCGCATTCGCCACGGCCACACGGAGAATTTCATCGAGCAATGGGGAGATCATGAATGGAATAAGACTGCCATACCGGGCCGCGCATGGCGAGCGACAATCTCTGAACCGTCAGCTACCACCCTTCATCTTGAATCCCGAGCGGGCTACCCCAGAAGCGGCCTCAATGCTTTCGAGATCGGGATCTCGATGACGCTGGTGCCGTTGAAGCCCAAAGCCTTCTTGAATGCGGCTCGGATCTCATCCGGGGTTGAAGCGCGGGCCGTCTCGGCCCCGTAGCCTTTGCCGAGCGACACGATATCGATCCCGGGCAGATCCAGCCAGGGGACGTTCGGGGTGTTTTCGAGAACGGCGAACTCCTTGAGGATGGCATACTCCTCGTTGCGGAGAACCACGAAGATCACGTGCGCCGCCTGCTGGACTCCGGTGTAGATGCTCTGCACGGAGTATTGGAACGAGCCGTCCCCGATCACGGCGACCACCGGCCGGTTGCGGCCCGATTGTTTTTCGGCGAGGGCAAGCCCCACGGCGGCGGGCATGTCCCAGCCCAACCCGCCCGACGCAAACGTGTAAAAGCTGTCGGGTTTGACGATGGGAAACCTTCTTTGCAGATCGACGACATTCGAGGGGGATTCTTCGACGAGGACGATGTCTTCGGGGCAGAGCGAAGAGACGATTTCAAAAACCCGGTCCGGGCTGAGCGGCAGATCGTCCGAAGCAGGGGGAACCGCAGCGGCTTTTGCGGCACGCCTGCCGCTTCGGGGAACGACCAGCGGCTGAATGCTTTCAAGAAACAGCCGGGTGTCAGAAACCAAGCTTTCCCCGACCGGAGCTTTGGAGGACATGTTGGGATCGTCGGTGACATGGAGCAGTCGCGCTCCAGCAGGCAGATAATCTCCGGGCACGAACGGATAGTAGCGGAAAACGGGGGCTCCGATGACGGTGATCAAGTCGTGGCCGGATAATTTGGCCGAGAGCGGGCCGATCGCCGCAGGGAGTGCTCCGGCAAACAGCGGGTGGTTTTCAGGAAATGGCGTGCGCTCGCAAAACGGGGCGGCCCACACCGGGGCATCGAGCGATTCCGCAAACCGTATCCCCTCCTCCCACGCCTCGCTGCGGGCGATATCCGCGCCATAGACCAGAACGGGATTTTTTGCCGCATGGATCGCGGCGGCGAATTCCTGAACCCTAGCCGGATCGGGACCGCTGCGCGTGGAAACCGTCCTGAAGACATCGGCTTCTTTCATTTCGCGGTCCCAGTCATCGAGAGGCAGCGACAAAAACACCGGGCCGGCAGGCTGCTGGACGGCGGTCGCATAAGCGCGCATAAACGCGGCGGGAACATCTTCCGCACGCGCCGGCTCGTAGCTCCACTTGACCCACGGCCTTGGCAGGTTCACCGCGTCGATGTTCGTGAGCAGGGGCTCCAGGAGAAGCATCTCCCGGATCTGCTGGCCGGCCGTGATGATGAGCGGCGTCTTGTTCTGATAGGCGGTGAGGATGCAGCCCATCGCGTTGCCCATTCCGGCCCCGGTGTGGACGTTGACGATGACCGGCTTTCTCAGGCCCTGGGAAAGGCCGTCGGCAATGCCCACCACGCTGGCTTCCTGCAGCGCCATCACATAATGGAAATCGTCCGGAAAGTTTTTGAGAAAGGTTTCTTCGGTCGAGCCGGGGTTTCCGACGATCGTGGTGAGACCGAGCTTCCGCAGCAAATCGAAGGTGATGTCTTTGACGGTTCGCATGATCAACTCGCGTAAGCGATGCACGCGCGGATGTCAACCGCCCTCGCCGGAAGGCGGCTGGTCTTCCTGAAGGCTTTGGAGAAGCTCCGAGGTGTCCTCGACCTCCTCCCACACGACCCCGCTCACGTAGATCGGCGCCTTCTGCTGCGCGGCCATCGCCATGCAGTCGCTCGGCCGCGCGTCGAGCTCGATGATTTTTTTCTGCTGGAGCTCGTTTTCCGCGGAGAGGATCAACCTGCCAAAATAGGTGCCGTTCTTGAGGTCGTTGATGACGACGCGTTCGACTTTCGCGCCCACCGCGGCGAGGACGTGCGCGAGCAGGTCGTGCGTCAGCGGGCGCTCCTTGTCGGCCCCGCTCAGAAACATTCCGATCGCCGCCCCGACCGACTGGTCCACGTAAATCACAAAAACCTTTTCGTCGTTCCCGAGAAATACCGCGCAGCCCGCGTTTGTCGGAATCAGCGCGCGGATTTGAACGGGGACCACGGTCTTGTCCATACGGGACACACTACAGGAATTCTGCGGCAGATGCGAGAAAGTTAGTGCGAGGCGGGCACGTCCCTTGCCGGTCGGGCAGCGGAGAACGAAATATGCCGGGGGGGATCAGGCTATTTTTCTGAAACGTCGAGGCAGACGAGGTCCCCTTTGTTGTTCTTGCAATAGATGCGCCCGTTCGCGAGCACGGGGACGACCCAGCAGCGGTCTTTCAAAACTTTGGCGCGCGCGATTTCCTGGAACGATTCCTGTGCCGCCTGGGCAATAACGAGATCCCCGGTCTCGCTCTGGATGACGAGCTTGTCGCCGGCGAGCATGAGCGAACCCTTGCCGAGCCCTCCCTGCGTCCATTTGACCGTGCCGTCCGCGAGGTCGAGGCAGGCGAGCGTGCTGTCGTCAAAACCGTAGAGGTGGTCTTTCCAGAGCACGGAGCTGCTGAAGTGATTGCGCATCTTCGTGGTTTCCCAGAGCGGTTGGAGGTTGGAGCCATCGAACCGGAGCAACGCGCAGCCCTTGCCGTAGCCGGACGAAATGAAAATTTTGTCGCCGGAAACGACGGGCGTCGCCGCGTTCACTTCGTAATTGGTTTTCCACGGATACGTCGCGAGTTCCTTCCCGGTTTTCGTTTCGCGGACCGTGAGCCCGGTCCCGTCGAACGACGCGATACAGGCTTTGACGCCGTAAGTGAACGGCGTGATCGTCGAGTAGCCGGCTGGCTCGCTGCCGTTTTTCCAGACCGTGGCACCGGTCTTTTTGTCGAACGCCACCGTGGATGCGCCGCTCGCGCCGGTTTCAACAACCAGCAGATCACCGGCGACGAGCGGCGACCCGGAATACCCCCACTTCGGAACTTTTCCGCCGAAATCTTTGACGAGATCTTTCGACCAGACCGGCTTTCCTGTCCGCGCGTCGAGGCAGAAAAGCTGGCCGGTGCGGCTGAGGGTGAAAACAAGATTTCCATCAACCGCCGGCGTTGCTCCGGGGCCGCCTTCATAATTTTTCGGATCGAGCGGGCTCGCGTAGGTGTGCTTCCACACCGGCCCCCCCGTCTTCGCGTCGAGGCACCAGACGGTGTCCGAGTCGCTTTGGTTGCCCATCGTGAAAACGTGATCGCCGACAATGGCGACCGACGAGCAACCGGTCCCGACATCTCCCCGGCAGAGCTGCTTCGGCCCGTCGGCAGACCATTTCGACGACCAGCCGGCTTCGGCGGAGATCCCATCGCGGTTCGGCCCGCGCCACTGCGGCCAGTCTGAGCCCCGAGCAATGCAGGTCGCCGCGAGAATTACTGTCAATAATACGGTTCGAGAATTCATAGGCGCGGCATCTTAGCGCCGGAAACCGGCAAATGAAAAGATCCCAGTGCGCCTTGCCGCGCTTCGGCAGGCCCGCGCCGCCCCCGGGAACCCGGAAAAAGATTTTCCAGGCGAGCGGTTGTTGTTGCTAGAGCGGGGAATTTCGCGAACATCCGGATATGTCGAAATTCGTTCCGCTGCGTCCAAGGCTGGCGCCCAAGGCCACCCTTTCGTTCGCGATCGTGGCCAGCCAATACAACGCCCAGTTCACGCAGCCGCTCGTGGACAACGCGTGCGGGGAAATCAATATGCTTGAGCCCGGCGCGGCGGTTTCCCTCGTGTCGGCCCCGGGGTCGTTCGAGCTGCCGCTGATGGTCCAGTCCGTTGCGGAGCTCGACCGCTACCAGGCGATCATCGCGCTCGGCCTCATTATCCGGGGGGAGACCGAGCATGCCACGCTGATCGCGCAATCCGTGACGACGGCCCTGCTGGAAATCTCGCTGACGCACCGGGTCCCGGTGATTCACGGGGTTTTGCTTGTGGAGAACGAGGACCAGGCCCGCGCCCGCTGCATCGACCAGGAATTCAACCGCGGGGTGGAAGCCGCCCGCGCTGCCGTGGCTGCGGCCCGCACGCTGCGCGACATCAAGTAACGCCATGGGAGTCCGACGAGATGCCCGCGAAGCCGCGGTCCAATACCTTTACCAGCGGGAGCTCCAGGCGGATGAAAGCGACGCCCTCCTCGAAGAATTCTACCGCCTCCGCGGACTGAGCCCGAGCGCGAGAAGATTTTGCGAAACCCTCTTGAAGGGGTGGATGGAAAACCGGGCAGCCATAGACGCCGCCATCCGCGAGCACGCGCGCAACTACGAGTTCTCCCGCCTCTCGGCGGTGGACAGAAATGTTCTCCGGATCGCCTGCCAAGAGCTGCTCTTCTGCGAAGACATCCCCCCGGCCGTCGCCATCAACGAGGCGATTGAAATCGCGAAAAAATTCAGCACGGGAGAATCGGGGAAATTCGTGAACGGCGTCCTCGACAACATCCGCCGGGCGCGCAGGAAGCCCTGAGTCATGGCGCTCGGTTTTCTCAAATCCTTCGTCGCAAAATTCACCTCGCGCCCGGTGGACTGGGACGAGCTCGAAGAGGCGCTGATCCGCGCGGACCTCGGCGTTCCGATGACGCTGAAAATCCTGGAGTCGCTGCGGGGCCGGGGGAATTCGGTGACCGGCGAAACCGCCGCCGCGGTGGCGCGGGAGGAGATTCTGAATGTGCTGCCGGCCACGGTCCCGCCGCTGCGTCCCCTCCCCTCGAAACCCAAAGCCATCCTGGTCGTCGGGGTGAATGGGACAGGCAAAACGACGTCCTCCGCGAAGCTGGCCCACTGGTTCAAATCCCACCGGCATTCCTGCGTCCTCGTCGCTGCCGACACGTTCCGCGCGGCCGCGATCGAGCAGTTGGGAGTCTGGGGGGAACGGCTCGGCATCGAAGTCATCAAGAGCCAGTATCAGGGAGACTCCGCGGCCCTCTGCTACGATGCGTGGACGAGCGCGCAGAAGAAGGACATCGAGTTCCTGATCTGCGACACCGCAGGACGGCTCCACACAAAAAGCAACCTCATGAAAGAGCTCTCGAAAGTCGCCAGAACGCTGGCTAAACACGACGAGAGCGCCCCGCATGAGAAATGGCTCGTCGTGGACGCGACCACCGGATCCAACGCCCTGGTGCAGGCTAAAGAATTCCACCAGGCCATCGGCCTCACGGGACTGATCATGACCAAGCTCGACGGAAGCGGAAAAGGCGGCGTGGCCGTCGCCATCCAGCACGAGCTAGGGATCCCGACCCGCTTCATCGGCACGGGTGAAAAGCCCGGGGATTTCTCCGCCTTCGACCGCGAAACCTTCGTCTCGAAGATATTGTAGCCGCTCCTGTTCCCGGCCGGTCGTCGGCAGGCTTAAAACTTAATTCTTAAGCCTTCACCCTTCTCTGTGTTGGTCGTCGAAATTGAGGTAGGTGTAGAGGGTGAGGCTTTTTTCGTAGTCGTCGAGCAGGCGCATCGCCTCGCTGGGCTTGAGGCGGTCGGACTTGATCGCGGCGTCGGTCTGGGCCTTCATCCGGCGGGCGAGTTCGTTGACGTCCCACTGGGTGAGCGAGAGGACCTGGCCGACCGTGCTGCCCGGCAGCACTTCTTCGACATAATAGCCGGAATCTTCATCCTCATCGAGGTAGATGTGCATCTCGTTGACCCGGCCGAAAAGGTTGTGGAGGTCGCCCATGACGTCCTGGTAGGCACCCGCCAGGAAGAAGCCGATGTAGTAGGGCTGGCCGGGTTTCCAGCGGTGCAGCGGCAGGGTTTCCTTGACGTCCTGGAGGTCCACGAACTTCGCGACCTTTCCATCCGAATCGCACGTGATGTCCACGAGCGTGGCGTTGCGGTCGGGGAGTTCGTTGAGCCGGTGGATCGGCATCACCGGGAAGAGCTGGCCGAGCGCCCAGTGGTCGAGGAGAGACTGGAAGACCGAGAAGTTGCACAGGAACTGGTCGCCGAGAGCGATCTCCATCTCCTTCACTTCCTCCGGGATGTAGCGCATCGTGCGGAAGATCTCGACGATCGACTCGGCGATCTGCCAGTAGATCGTCTCGACGCGGGCTTTCGCGCGGAGGTCGAGCATTCCGAGATCGAACATCGACTGCGCGCGCTCGCGGATTTCCTGCGCGTCGTGGAGGTTTTCAAGGCGGTTCTTTTTGTTGAGGTCGTTGCGGATCTCGAGGATGTCGCTCACGATCCGCGGATCGTCAGGCGCGGGCTCCACCGGCTCGCCGCGGCTGTTTTTTTCGATCGAGCCGAACGTCTCGACGATCAGCACCGAGTGGTGGGCGACAATCGCGCGCCCGCTTTCGCTGACCAGCGTCGGGTGCGGCACCGACTCCGAATTGCAGACCTCCATCACGGTGTAAACGATGTCGCGCGCGTATTCGTTGAGGGAGTAGTTTGTCGAGCTGTCGAACGTGGTCCGCGAGCCGTCGTAGTCCACCCCAAGCCCGCCGCCGACATCGAGGTAGCCGAGCGCGTGGCCCATCTTCGAGAGCTTCGCGTAAAACCGGGCCGCCTCGCGGGTGGCCCGTTTGATCGTGACGATATCCGGCACCTGTGAGCCCACATGGAAATGGACCATGTTGAGGCAATGGGCCAGACCCGCCGCGTGGAGCATGTCGCTCGCTTCGACCAGATCCGCGGTCGAAAGCCCGAACTTCGCGTTTTCCCCGCCGCTGGTCGCCCACTTGCCCGCCCCTTTGGAAAGCAGCCGCACGCGGAACCCGATCATCGGCTCGACCCCCATCTCCTTCGAAACGCGAAGCACATGGACCAGCTCCTCCAGCTTCTCGATGACGAGGATGACTTTCTTCCCGAGCTTCCGCCCCAGCAGCGCGTTTTCGATGAAGCTCGTATCCTTGTAACCGTTGCAGATGACGAGGCTTTCGGGGTCGGAGTGCAGCGAGAGCGCGGCGAGAAGCTCCGGTTTGCTGCCCGCCTCGATGCCGAAATGCCACGGAACCCCCGCGTCGATGATCTCCTCGACCACCTCGCGGAGCTGGTTCACCTTGATCGGAAAAACCCCGCGATAGACCCCGCCATACCCCATCTCCGCAATCGCGTCCGCGAAGGCCACGTTGATGAACTCGACACGGTCGCGGAGCAAGTCGTGAAAACGGACCACCAACGGGAACTGCAGCGAACGCGAACGCGCCTCCCGGACGATCTCCATCAGGTCGATCTGCTCGCCGTTGCGCTTGGGCTTGACGACGACGTGGCCGTCCGCGTTGACCCCGAAGTAGCCGCCGCCCCAGCGTTCCACGTTGTAAAGTGCGAGGGCATCCCCGCTTTCAAAATTCGACATTCTGTTGTTGGGTTAAAAGAGGATGGTGCGGGCGGGTTGAAGAAGCCTCGCGGCGGCGAAACAAAGAGAATAATTCCGGGCGGGCATTTGCGAGCACACACTTGCACCCCCTCGCGCACTTCTTATCAAGTTTTTTCCTGCAAAATAATCTGCAGGAATTGTGGGGGCGCGATGCGCGCGATTGCGCGGCGGCGCGAACTGTGGGAATATCACGGGCTCCATCCAGAACATTCCCATGCGAATTCTTTACTTCGATTGCTTTTCCGGGATCAGCGGCGACATGGCGGTCGGAGCGCTCCGGGACCTCGGCGTGGACGAGGATGTTTTTTTCAAGGCAATCGCCGCGCTCGGGCTGGGAGATGAGATTCACGCTCATTTCCACCGGGCCGCGCGACAGAATATCTCGGGCGTAAAATTCGATGTCCACGCTCACGGGCATGAGTCCCATCATTCTCATCAGTCCCATGAAAACCACCACGAGCACGCTCATGTCCACGGGCGGAACTACCGCGACATCCGGCTGCTCCTAGAAAGATCCACGCTCGCCCCCGAAGTCAAATCCCGCGCACTGTCAGTCTTTCACAGGATCGCTGTTGCCGAAGGGAAGATCCACGGGGTTCCCGCCGGGGAGGTGGAATTCCATGAGGTCGGGGCGGCGGATTCGATCGCGGACATCGTGGCCGCCTGCGCGGGCGTCCACGCGCTCGGGCCGTTGCGCGTCGAGGCGTCGGTGCCGGTCGAGGGCTCGGGCTGGCTGCAATGCGCCCACGGGCGTTTCCCGCTCCCCTCACCCGCGACGCTCGAGATTCTCGCGGGGGTTCCGCTCCGCCAAGTGGCGGAGGAATCCGAATTCATCACCCCGACCGGAGCGGCCCTGCTGGCCGAGTTCTGCGGGCGCTTCGGCCCGATGGGCGAGATGCGGATCGAGCGCACCGGCTACGGGCTCGGAACCCGCGAGACTCCTCCCCGCCCGAATGTGCTTCGCGCAGTGCTCGGGCAGTCCGGCGAGCCGGAATCCTCGGAGACCGACGAGATCTCCCAGATCGAGACCAACCTCGACGACATCACCCCCGAACTGGCGGCCGCCGCGATGCAGAGGCTTTTCCAAGCCGGTGCCCTCGATGTCTTTTTCACCTCCGCCCAGATGAAAAAAAACCGTCCGGGATTCGTGCTCACCGCGCTCTGCCATCCGGACAAGACCGACGACCTCGCGAGGATCCTGCTCACCGAGACGACCGCGTTCGGGGTCCGGATCCACACTGCGAAACGCTTCAAGCTCCGCCGGGAATTCCGCGAAGTCGAAACGCCGTATGGGACGGTGACGATCAAGCTGGGATTCCTGGGAGAAGACCTCGTGCAGGCCTCGCCCGAATTCGAATCCTGCCGCGCCGCCGCCGAACGCGCCGGCGTCAGCGTCCGGGATGTTCACATCGCCGCATGGATCGGAACAACTCCGAAACCGGTCGGCTGACCCCCCCGGCAGCGGAAATCGCGGCAAGGTCTGGGGAGCGCGCGCGACTCGCGTGCCGTCTTCGGCGACCCGCCGAAGACTCGAACCGGTCACGCGAAGCGGGACTTGATAAAAGTGGAGGCAAGGCCGCCCCATCAACGGGTTTCCGGCGAGTCGCCGAAAACAGCCTGCGAGTCGCAGGCGCTCCCCGGAAGCATGCTCAGAGGATCTTCAAGCGCGTCAGGTCCTGCGAGTCCACGATGCCGATGGGTTCGTTGCGGGCGTTCACGACGACGAGGTCGTCGATACGGTGTTGTTCGAGGATCTGAAGGACCTCGGCGGCGAGCTTGTCGCCGGGGATCACGATCGGATTTTTGGTCATGAAATCGCCGACCTTTCTGGGGCCGATGTCCGGATTGTCCGGGAAGTGGCGGGAAAAGTCGCCGTGCGTGAAGATGCCGTCGAGCTTTCCCTCGGCGGAGACGATCACCGCAGCTCCCGCGCGGCGGGCCGTCATGCCGCGCACCGCGTCGAGCACGGTGTCGTCGGCCGAGAGGATGGCCAGTTCGGTTACGGGCCGCATGATCTGGTGGACGCGCAGGAGCAGCCCTCGGCCGAGGCTGCCGCCCGGATGGTAGCGCGCGAAGTCCTCCTTCTGAAACCCGCGGGCTTCGAGCAGGGTCATCGCGAGCGCATCGCCGAGCACGAGCATGGCCGTGGTGCTCGAACTGGGCGCGAGATTGAGCGGGCAGGCTTCCTGGGAAACTTTCACGTCCAGCACGGCGGCCGAAGTCATCGCGAGGGTCGAACTCGTCTCGCCGGTGATCGCCAGGATCGGCAGACCCATGCGGACGAACGACGGGAGAACCGCGAGCAGTTCCTCGGTTTCCCCGCTGTAACTCAGCGCCAGGACGACATCGCCCTCCGCCACCACGCCGAGGTCGCCGTGCAGCGCGTTCAGGGAATTCAGGACGACGGCTGGAGAGCCGGTGCTGGTGAGGGTCGCGGCGATTTTCTCTCCGATGTGCCCGGATTTCCCGACGCCGAGCACCACGACTTTCCCCCGGTTTTCGACGGCGGTCTTGATCAGGTCCACCGCCCTCACAAAATCCTCGCCCAGACGGGCGCAGACCGCGCCGGCTTCCTGAAGTTCGATATCGAAAACCTTTCGGGCACGTTCGAGATAATCCATCGCTCCACCATGCGACAACCACGCGCTCCCTGCAAAGCGCAAACCGCTACTGAAAGTCTTCCGACCGCGAACTGATGTCGCGCAGGAGCAGGAACCCGACCGCCGTCGCCGCGAGCGCCGCCCCGCCAAGGATCACGAAGCCCGGACGATACGGGACCACATCGAACATCCACCCGACAAGCACCGGCCCTGCGGAATTCGCGGCGATCATGCAGAAGCCGAGCAGGGTGAAATGGCCGGCGCGATTTTCCGGTATGGGAATCCCGCATGTCAGCGCGTTCATGGCCCCCGAAAATCCGCTCCACGCCACGGCCGCCATCGCGGTCGCAGCAAACACGGTGACGACACCGGGAAAAATCGCGAGGGGAAAAAACGTGATTGCCGACAAAGCCGGCCAGAAAAGCAGCGAGTTCCGGGCACCCCAGCGGTCGGTGAGCCATCCGGCCGCAGGGCTGAGTGAGACCCGGGCGATCGAGGTGGACATGCCCAGCCAGGCCGCCATCTGCGCTTCGAATTTCAATTCCCGGAACGCATAGACGGTCGCGAAGATCGAGAACTGGGCGACAAGCGGCGAGATCAAACAGATCGCCAGCGTGAGACGCAGGAATCTCGAATCCCGCAAAAATGCGAGCCACATGGTTTTTCCCCACGGGGCCGGGGACCGCTCGACCGGAGTCGGCGGTTCTTTGGCAAATAGAATCGCCGTGTCCGCGATCTGGCACAGCAGCCACGCGAGCACGAGCAGCGCGCCGAATCCCCGGGGGTTCGGCAGCGCCACCAGCACCCACGCCGCGAACCCCGCCCCGGCGATGCCCAGCAATCCCCCGATCCCCGAGGTCAAGCCAGCCAGCCG
>Ga0118677_10007547_pt1 | contig 17891 bp, 14 predicted proteins | sample AliMusrvi5mmetaG_FD_86154 | JGI IMG/M metagenome (GOLD analysis project Ga0118677, IMG submission 86154) | reverse complement strand
ATCCTGAAGGCGGCTAGCCAAGCTTCTATGGAGTGGGTTTTTCAGTCTATTTAGCATTCTCACCCATAGACTTGGCTTTACCTTAGATGTTTCACCAAGATGATTCTTGCAGCTGCAGCTAGCCCCACAGGCGATCGTGATACCTTTATTGCCATAGTGAATCTGGCTAGCCAGAGTTTGTTCGGGGGTTGCTGGTTGATCAAATAACTTATTCATAAGCAAGATTACTCTTCTAGAGTCTATGTGGGTTAACCAGTTGTTTTCAACTTAACCGCAAAATCGGCAATTCCCAATTTGAATAACAGCTTGGCCGCCGCATCCAGCGTTTTAAATTCCCGAGTCTCTTTCTTGCCTGTCTCCAGCGGTTTGCCATCGGCCACAATCATGTAGCCCTGAGACATCACTCCGTAATGCACCTGAACTTTTTTGAGTGCTTGGGCATCGAGCAGCAACTTCATATCACGCTCGTTCATGCCAGCCTCACTTCACTATCAGCAGGACTACTAAAGAGATCGTCTTGTTCCACTTTTACGATCAGATCACCAGGCAAGACCTTAAGGTAGTCACATAGTTTGGTCAGCACCTCACGGTCAAAGCTATTGACCCGGTCGTAGTAATAGCGATCTAAGGTGGCGCGTGCAATGCCAGTAGCCCTACATACGTCAGAAACCTTGATGCGGTTAGCGCCTAGGATGGTAGAAAGTCGGCAAGTTATCATTTTATCTATCAATTATTAATCGAAGTCGATCAGTATATTACTTAAATAGATCAATTGGTAAAGATTGCCTTTACAAGCTCATTTGATGAGCTTTTAGGGAGATATTCTGGGTTTTAGACAGCCAAAAGGAGAGTCCAATGTCAATACTCAATCACTTTAACGGTCTATGGGCGAGTCATTGCAACTCGCTAGAATGAAAGAATGATTAATCAATCGAAGCTAAGCGAGTAATTCTCATGGCAAGTCTAAGTAAATCAAAGATCATTGCCCACCGCCAGTGCCCCAAGCGCCTATGGTTGCAAATTAACCGGCCTGAACTCATTCAAATTAGCGCTGCAACACAAGTGCGCTTTGATGAGGGCAATAAAGTTGGAGATATCGCTCGCCAAAACCATTCAGGCGGAGTTTTTATTGAGACCCTTAATCGAGTAGAAGCCATTGCTCAAACTAAAGAGGCTGTAGCGAACCACCAAACGATTTTTGAGGGCGCCTTCTTTGAAGAAGATGTCATGATTCGCGCAGATTTACTCTTCCCAGAAAAAGAAGGGTATCGCTTAGTCGAGGTTAAATCGTCTACTGGCGTCAAAAGCTACCATGTGGATGATGTCACCGTCCAAAGTTGGGTGATGGACAAAGCAGGTTGCTTACCTACGAGCATGGCCTTGGCTTACATCAACAATCAATTTATCTATCAAGGTGATGGCAACTACGAGGGTCTTTTTACTGAGGCGGATTTATCAGGCCAGGTAAAGCCCAATATGTCTCAAGTGCAATCTTGGGTTGATGCCGCCAAAAAGACTTTAGCATTGCCAGTAGAGCCTACGATTGCCCCGGGTGAGCAGTGTACTGATCCCTTTACTTGCGACTTTATTAGTTATTGCTCACCACCAGAAGAAGGTGTGGAATACCCGGTAGAGATATTGCCTTATGGCAAGGCAGTCGCAGCGCAATTGCGTGCTGATGGCTTTAAAGACTTACGCGATGTACCGGCAGATAGACTAAGTAATCCCAAACACCTTAAAGTCCATAGTGTTACTTGTAGTGGGGAGGCCTTGTTAGAACCTGAGGCCATCGCCCAAATAAAGGCATTGCCATACCCGCGGTATTACCTAGATTTTGAAACGATCGGCTTTGCCGTACCTATCTGGGCGGGTACTCGTCCTTATATGCAATTGCCATTTCAGTGGTCATGCCATATTGAGCAAGCCGATGGATTAATGGCTCATGAAGAGTTTTTAGATTTATCTGGTAATGACCCTAGAGAGATGTTCGCAAAAACATTGGTCAAGGCCGTGTCCACAGATGGACCGGTAATTGTTTACAACGCTGGATTCGAGGGCGCGCGTATTAAAGAGTTGGCAGCAGCCTTTCCGCATCTTGCTTCGGAACTCTTAGCTATTCCAGAGCGCTTCTTTGATTTGCTGCCGCTAGCGCGCAATCATTACTACCATCCCGATATGAAGGGTTCTTGGTCGATTAAAGATGTCTTGCCAACGATTGCCCCAGAATTAGATTATGCAAATTTAGAAGTTAGCGATGGAGCGATGGCGCAAGAGGCTTATAAAGAAGCGATTCATAGTCAAACTACTCCAGGGCGAAAAGAGGAAGTGCGGCATGCCATGCTTAAGTATTGCGAGCAAGATACGATTGCGATGGTCAAAATTGTGCAGGCCTGGGGTATATAGCTGTTAAATGGATAGTGATGAGGTATTGTTTCTTAATTCAGCCATCCGATTGGCACCTAATTTAGTTAGGCGATATCCCCCTTCATTTGATTCCAGTAGACCCGACTGCTCGCAAAGAATCAGGATGTGCTGCAGTCGGTCTTGTGAAAAGGCTGGTTGCGACATGCCGGCTGCGGGGTCAAATCTTTCCAATCCATTATCACCAACCATGAATCGAAAACGATTTTTTCCATCGCCCTGGCGGGATCTGTCGGCAACTATTTGAAAGTGACGCAATATGACCCAATGCTTCAATATGTAAGATAAAAATGCACTTGGGGGGCTGTTGCTCATCTGCTTCACTAGAGCCAAAAGTGATAGTAGTGAGCACGAGTCACGGTCAGTCTCCAAGGCAGCTTTAGTTTTTTGTATGTTGAGAAGGTTGTCGGTTTCAGCTGCACAGAAAATAAGGGCGATATAGGCGCTTGCAAGAGCATCATTATCTTCGGGAGCACCAATATTTAGACTCACACTCCGCAATTCTTGAATGTGGTGGAATAAATCAAAAAATTCATCTGGATCATCGGATTCGCTACATGCTGTGGCATAAAGAGAATCACAAGCACCCCGCGATTCATGAAATGTATTAAATAGAGAAACTACGTTTAATTCATATTCAGAAATTAGTTCGGGGGTAAGAAGATCCCCCAACTGTTGCGCGCATTTATCAATAGAGGTAGTTTCTTGAGCGATAGTTTTGGAGTCTAGGAATCTTTCGACCATCGCAAATAGAGTGTCTAGTGCCAGTCTTTGAAGTTGGCGCAATTGAAGAATAGCCCACCAGGCTTGGACAGTCTCTAGTCCGCTTAGGTTTAATAAAGTACCATCAGGTGTTTTTCCTCTGGCCATAGCAATTCTGATTTCATCTTCTGTTGTCCATCCAGCCTCCCCAATGCTCTGTTTGTAGATGGTATCGGCATGAATGGATTGCAAGACAAGATGTATGGAGAACCAGCGATTTTGAGTGAAGTCATCAAGCCTTCCCTCTCCCAGGTTTGGAAAAAATTGCTGGAGAAAGGCCGACTGCTCAGAATGAGACGGGATTCCAAGATCTAGGAAAGGTTCTATTTCCAATACATCAGACCTTGAAATGTTAAGTTTTAATATATTAGCAAGCCATTCATAGTGGGTTGAGCTCTCAATATGCGAATTAAATGCATTAGCTAATAACTCGCCGGCCGGAGTACAGCCAAATGTTGCATTCGTTCTTTGTTCCAAAAATCTCAGACCATTAGTAATGCTTGGGCGGTATGCCACAGCATCTAGAAGGCTTACACGACTATTTCCAAAACTTTCAAAAATGAGTTTTACGGGCTTGTTATCGGTGGGAAAGTTGCGCAAGGCGCCAGCTACAGCGCGATATCCCTTGTGCTGGTTTGTCCATCCAATGAGGAGCTCCATTTTTTGCGAGGCTTGATCAAATAGGTTTTTAACTTCTTTATTGCTTAATGTAGTGCCATGAAGCTTTAGGTATCGATCAACCCGTTGGGAGATCCAGCATAGTGCACTGTAAACGCGGATATAGCGCACTACATTGTTAATCCCTGGAAATACAGCTCCATAAAGACGCTCGTTTGTCGGTGCAAGGCCTAGTGGGTCATCGCCTGCAATCTTAGAATCTAATGGTAAAGAAAATATTGGTTTATCAAACATGGCTTAATGCCTCTTTGATTTGTGCTGCGGCAGTTGGGTCTTCAAGAAAAAAAACTACTTTCCCACAAAACCCTTTTTTACAGATAATGGCATGTTGAGCTCTTAGGTATTTTTTAGTTGGATTATCAAAACGCTCAAAGCAGTGCGGACATCCCCCGCGATTTCCATCTAGATCCCCATTGGTGAGAACTCCGTCCCTGAATGGTTTTCCGGCTTTTGGGCGAGAAAGTTTAAGGGCAGAAAAAACGCCGGGGAATAGGGCATCATCTTTAGGATCTAATCTCACGCTAGGATTTCTGGAAGCAGTAACCAGCTGCAAAAGACGATCATCCACAAGCTGTGCGGCCCATACTTCGCTGAAGATAATCTTTGCAATATCTTTCAATTTTTGATCGACGCGCAAAAATATTTCGGAGTTCAGGCTATTAAGCACTAATTCGTTTACTAACGTAAGATCTGTTGGATTGAAGCCAAACCTTAGAAGTGATTCTTTAATGCGCGAATCAGGCATATCTAAGTGGTATTGCTTTGCAAGCCCAGCGGTCACCATGGCAATACCAAGCGCAATGGACTGCAAACGTTCTTTAGCGATTTCTGCGTAGGGATATCTGCTATATGTATCTAGCCAAGCTAATGAGGGGCTCAACCGATTTTCATTTTGCCAAGTAGATGTCAACATAAGTTTGAGGGCATGGGCAGCGCTGACTGACGCCAGAATATCTGCATTGGGCACATCGGGATGTTCAGACAGGAGCTTGGGAATCGACTCAATTAACTGCCTCAGCAAGCCTTCAATGTCTACTTTTTCTTGCGGACTATCTTTTTCGCTTACATTTTTAAAGGCCGGAGTAGAAGTGGAGGGGTGAGAACTTGGGTGATCTGGAGTCACGAAAGCTTGAGTATCGGCGTTGAGGTAGCGAATAAATGCTTTTAAGGTGTCGTCATATCGGATCCCTAGTAGGCCTTGATTGCGGTTGCTATGGCCAGACAATTGCCATTGTTGATAAGAGAAAGGGCGATCTGAGTCGACATCCGATGGGCTAGTATTTTTTTCGGCCACCTCGGAGATTTCGGTTTTTGAAGAATACTCATATGAAATTGCACGACTAAAGATATGTATCAAGTCCATCACATCATCTGACTTGAAGTCCCCACGCAAGATATTGCGAACACACTGCCGATCTTTTCGCTCTGAATCTGTTGAGTTTAAGTCTTGAACAATATTGAGCCAGCATGTGGCTTCTATTTCCCCCGCAATCAATTTCAACTGTAATGAGCCGTCGGTATCTAATTCATCAATAGGACCAAACTTGAATGCCCCATTTTGGTTAACAGTGATTTGATAGGGGTCCCCCTTAAGTGGTATTTCATTGCGAAGAAGATAAATCATTCCTGACTCTGGAATTTTGTCATTGCCAAATACTCGACCCTCAATGACCCCATTGGTATTGATTAATGCTTCTAAGAATGCAAAGTTAGCCCCATGATTTTTGAATTCATAAGTATTGGATTCAAAATTGACTGGGTCAACAATCTCCCATTCAAAGCAGGGGTAGGGAAGCCAGCGCGCTAGAGAGACCTCAATATTTTTAGTTGTTTCAAGACTTTGATGGGTTGCATTTATGGATCCTGTAATAACTAATACTCCCTCATCACTAGTGATTTCAAATGCTTTTGCGTGTAAACGTCTCGCTTCATCATCAAGCTTGGGAGTGACATAGCAGAGCCTATGCGATGGTAGTAGACGTTTTTTTTCGAAGGGTGCAATTAACGTCTTTGGATCTAGGCCAATTGAGAGGTTGTCCAAATTTAGTTCATCCGCGAGCCGATATAGTGGGCTGGCATCTGGTGCATGAAATGGAGAAAGGACTGTTAATGACAGTGCATCGGTTTTTATCAATCTCCAAAGATCAAGAATCGTGCTAATAGCTACTTGATCGACTGTATGAATTAGAAATGGACTTTCGGGGAAGCTGGTGAGATTGGCATTATTGGTTGTCACAATTGACCTAGCCCGCTCTTCATATATGCGTAGTTGCTTGGCCCCCTCTATTGAACTTTTCTCAATTTCATACGCCAGCTTGTTTGCAAATTCAGCAAATTGACCAAAGACGATGGGATTGTCGCTGGACGTAACAGCATCGAGCGTCTCTAGCTGAAGGCTTTGACCAGGCAGGGTGAGATTGCCGCTGCCAATGGTCAAAACGTCTGACTCTTGTCCCGCGAGATAGGTTAGTTTTGGATGAAAAACACCGCCACCTGGAGCCGTCACTGGAACGACCCAATAGCGTCGCCCTGCATAGTAGGCATTTGTTTCTGCCAAGCTAGTTACCGCTTCGTTAGCATCTACTAGGATAGCAATCTCTTGGCATCCAACTTGCCTTAATGCTGGAAGAATGACGGTTTCGAAAAAGGAAAGACTTAGGGTATAGGTTGTAAATAGGGCCGCTTTAGGCTTAACGGATTTTATAAGTTCAACTAAATTGCCTTCTTTCATTCCTGAATACTACATGAGAGCCAAAAAGAAGAAACCTGTTTTTTTGAATGTGACCTTGACGGAAATTATCAAAAGTCTGCATAATTCAATCTACATCAAGAGATGGCTTTGTCGCCACGGCAACCTGCTAACGCTAGTAAGGTGCTAAAAAGATGAGACCCAACGTATTTAGTCGCTGCGGGTAATCAAAAGCGACAAACCCACCTAAATTTGGTGGGTTTTTTATTGGGTTAGCATGAGCTAGCTCAATATTTGAGCCTCCCAGTCTTGATAATTTAGTAATAGAGATTAATCATTTATTTGGGGGTCTTATGCGTGATTACACATACTTAGGTGGTGCCCGTTTTACGATAAATATATTTTTCGCAGTTTGCGATTTGATGTGGATAGGCTTGATCTTAGTTGGGTTGAGGGTGAGAAGCCTGAATTCACTAGAGGTCTACGAATCGTTGACAACGATGAATCCAATACCGTTACCCTCTCAACTTTTACTGGCTCACTATGCTGCATAGGTGCAGCTGCTAGTGGAACTGTTGGTTGAGTGGTTGCTGGCGCCCTTACTATCGGCTCTGCCTTTGGTGCCACTGCTTGCGGTGCTGCTGGTATTGCTAGCGGCGCTGCCTGCGGTGTGCTTTGTGGCGCATTTTGTTCTTTAGTGATGTTAGTGGTGAATTGGGTGGTTTAAATTCACTACACACCGCTTACACACCAGGGCATTTTTCATGGTGTGTAGTAAATGCGGTTTTTATGTGGTTTTGATGTAGTTAAGAAGTGAAAAACAGCATGCAAAGACTAGCGGGCCTATAGTTCAGTTTGTTAGAGTAGAGGACTAATAATCCTTTGGTCCCAGTTCAAGTCCTGGTGGGCCCACCAGAAATGAAAAAACCAACCTTAGGGTTGATTTTTTTGAGCGCTACTTTAAGTAACGCTTGTGGGCCACTTTTGGCCAACAGTGAAGGATATTGATTGGTACCCCCTATGTCAAAAACTGTAAAGTATGCGCCCAGTATAAAACGTAAACTAGCAGTAGGAGATCTAGATCAAGCAACATATTCTGTAGCTACACAGAAATAATATTTATTCTTTTATCAAAGGATGGGCATGAAATCAATTCCCTTTTAAGTAGCATCTCCTTAGGATGTAAGTTTTATCAAGTTCTCTAATTCCGCACAAAGAATTGATGCATAAGTCTCGGTATTGCTATCCATACTATCTTTGATGATATAAGCCTTAACCTCCTTTGTATTACTTATATCAACTACGGCACCTTTATTTTTATCGAGTATAGGGGAGGATTGAATTAGTAAATCAATCAATTTTTCCTTATCAGATAGGCTTACACCCCTATTTCTCCTAAGCAAGTTATTGAACATCTTTACTAAAATTTCGACAAAATAAGAAAACTCCTCTTTGGACGAAGGCTCAATTCTTTGCTCAAAAACAAATAACAAGTTATCAATACAAACCAACAACCTGGTGGAAGGACTCCAATTTACTGGCGCATCGCAGTCGTCGCAGTTAATCGAACTGCTAAAAAATACCCTTTTTCCACAATTGGAGCATTTATTATGCTGACTAATTCTTTGAGAATTTTGAGGGCTATTCTGCTTTAATAAGTTGTATATTGTTTCAACATCGGCACGTTTGGCGGAATCATTAAGATAACCGTTTACGATTTCATTAAAATTTGGAATCACATCGCCTGGAGCTCTTTCGTTTCCAATCTCCCTGGCCAATATAAGCAGTGCGGAAATTTTAAAATGGGAATTTGATAGCGTTAATGACCCAGCCATTTCTTTAATGCTATTCGGCTCTCGTCCGCAATTAGGGCACGGCATGCTTACATAATTATATAAACGTCCACAATGAAAGCACGAATACACTTTAGTTGCATGGCTTGAGTCTGAATCCTCAAGTTGATTCTTTGATTTAAAGATACTAAAAACCATTTCTACACCCCTTGCTTATTGTTAACCAAAGATTTTTGGAGGATTCAGATTGATATTTATGACTCAAGAAAGCCTCAAACAAGACAATGCCTCGCCCTTTATGATTTTCGTTTTTTACATATAGAGCTCTGACAACCCAGTCCAAGATTATGATGAAGTATAGGCAATCCCGGATCCTGCATGAAATTGCCTATATAAATCGGATGCTTCAGTCTAATATCGTGTTTTTTGGCTAGAAGCCTCTAAAATCAATAACTTACACATAAAAACGCTAAAAATGAATATTGCTGAGATTGAGTCGGGCTTAAAAGAATTGTCTGAAAGGCCATTTAATAGGGACTCATTCATTTTTGATTTCTTTGCTTTATACGATGTTCCAAAAGCAACTATTACGAAATTAAAGCAAGGTTCATCAAATTCCGCGACACAAAGTGGTGATATTCTTTGGAAAAAGAAGTTTTTCTATAGGGCCGCAAAGAAGGGTCAGTCGGCACCTGAAGTAGAGAAGATGCTGCTCGATCCCTTAACAAAAAAACACGCCCCAAGATTTCTTTTTGCAACTGATGGTATTGAATTTTTTGCAAGAGACCTAAAGACTGAAGTCACCTATGACGCTAGATTTGATTTACTAAACAATAGTTTTGACTTCTTTTTACCATTAGCGGGTATTGAGCGTTATGAAGGTGTAGCTGAGAATCCAGCAGATATTAAGGCTACTGCAAGACTTGCTAAGCTATATGACGCTATTCTCGAAGCTAATCCAAGCTGGACATCAGCAACCCATACACATGAATTAAATATTTTCATGACTCGAATGCTCTTTTGCTTTTTTGCAGAAGATACATCAATTTTTGACCCCGCTTTATTCACAAGTACGCTCCTGACCTTGACAAAGGAAGATGGTTCAGATACAGCTAAAACCATCGATCTAATTTTCGATGTCATGAATCTTCCTGATATCAAAAGGTCGAATATCCCCGCGTATGCTATGCGGTTCCCCTACGTTAATGGCGGACTGTTTGCAACTAAATCCCACGTACCAACATTTTCCCCAAAAGCTAGGCGAATACTAAAAGAGTGCGGATCATTGGTTTGGAGAGAGATTAATCCAGATATTTTTGGATCCATGATTCAGGCCGTAGTAGAACCAGAGATGCGCGGTGACATGGGGATGCATTACACATCCGTACCGAACATCATGAAGGTCCTGCAGCCAATATTTCTTATTTCATTAGAGGAAGATTTTGAGGCGGCAAAAAAAAGTGAATCGAAATTAAGAAAGCTTCTTGAGCGAATGTACAAGATCAGAGTTTTTGATCCTGCTTGCGGCTCCGGTAACTTTTTAATTATTGCGTATAAGGAATTAAGGAAGCTAGAGTCGCGCATCTTTGAAAGACTTAAAGAAGTTTCAGCCCAAGCCACGCTGCAAATGACTGGAATTAGGCTTTCTCAATTTTTTGGCATTGAGTTGGCTGATTTTGCTACAGAAACTGCTAAGTTGTCATTATGGATTGCAGAGTATCAAATGAACGAGCTGTTCAAAGCTCAATTTGGTTCGGCTCCGCCATCTTTACCCCTAAGAGAGTGTGGAAATATAGTTCATGGGAATGCTTGCCAACTAGATTGGATGGATATTTGTTCTGTAAAGGAGGGGGTTGAAACTTTTGTAGTTGGAAACCCTCCTTACTTAGGGAGGGCACAGCAGTCCGCATCTCAAAAAAATGATATGGAAATTGCTTTTTCCGGAGTTTCTACTGCATATAAGAATCTTGACTATGTTTCCATATGGGTAATTAAGGGCTCTGCGTACTGTAAAGCTGCAAATGCACAATGCGCCTTCGTTACAACGAATTCCATATGCCAGGGTGAACAAGTCGCATTACTTTGGCCTCTTGTGCTTAACAAGGGGTTGGAGATTGGGTTTGCCCATCAATCATTTAAGTGGAAAAATAATGCCTCTGCAAATGCTGGTGTTACATGTGTAATCGTTGGAATAAGAAAGATCCAAAAAACAGTCAAGAGACTTTTCTCTGATGAGCTTGGTAGGACCGTTAAAAATATCAGCCCCTATCTAATCGAGGGTGATAACTTGATTGTTGCTAAGCGGTCCAGCCCACTATCAAATATTCCGAATATGGACTTTGGAAGTATGCCTAATGACGACGGTAATTTAATTTTATCAACAGATGAAAAAAAACGACTAATTCACGACTATCCAAATTCAAAGAAATTTATTAAATCATTTGTTGGCTCTCAGGAATTTATTAAGGGTTCAGAAAGATATTGTTTGTGGATCCCGGATAAAGACTTAAATGAGGCCCTAGAAATTAAAGAAATAGCACAACGGATAAGCCAAAACAAGAAATATAGAAAATCAAGTACTCGAGCAGAAACAAGAGAGCTTGCCGCAACCCCCAATTTATTTGGAGAAATTAGATATAGAGAGGCTAACGCGATTATCGTTCCAGGAGTTTCTTCCGAGAGAAGGCCATATTTGACAATTGGGATTGTTGATAAAAATACAGTGATTAGCAATGCAGCATTTGCAATCTATGGGGCCCCAACCTATTTATTTTCAATTCTATCGTCACGCTTACATTTGGTCTGGACGGCTTCTGTTGGCGGGCAATTAGAGTCTCGCTTAAGATACTCGGCCACCCTGATTTACAACACATTTCCAATCCCAGAATTTACGCAAAGCCAAAAAATGGAGTTGGAGAGTTTTGCTATGCGAATATTAATTTTAAGGGAATCTTATATTGGCAAAACAATTGCTGAGCTCTATGATGCCGAGAGCATGCCAGATGATCTCAGGGCTTGCCATATAGAGTTGGACGATATGCTTGAATCTGTTTATTTTGGAAGACCTTTTAAGAACGATTCCGATAGACTGCAATTTTTATTTTCACAATATTTTTTATTGCTGAATAAGGGTGGTGTTAAACGTAACACGCACATTGAAGCCAAACAACTTAGTATGTTCAGCATTGGAGATGAATAATGACTGATTTTGTCAAAGTAGAGTACGCCCAGACTGGTAAGAGCCAATCAACCAATAACCTTGGTATGCGTGCCATGCAGTCACGAGCTTTTGACTCTCGTAATTCCCAGTATTTGCTCATTAAAGCTCCTCCCGCATCGGGAAAATCAATGGCTTTGATGTACATCGGCCTAGATAAGCTCGCAAATCAGGGGGTCAAGAAGGTTATTGTTGCCGTGCCAGAGCGATCCATCGGCTCATCATTTAAATCTACAAAACTTTCTGAGGGTGGCTTCTTTGCTGACTGGGAAGTAAATCCTAAGTGGAATTTAACTGACGCTGGCGGTGTTCGTAAGACTCAGGCATTTTCAGACTTCATGAGCTCTAAAGATATGATTCTAATTTGCACTCACGCTACCTTTAGATTCGCATTTGACGAGTTAGGTGCTAAAGCATTCGCTAATACCTTAGTTGCTATTGATGAATTCCACCATGTTTCAGCCGATGAGAATAATCGCCTAGGTGAAGTGGTGCGCGCTTTGATGCTTGAGGGTAATTCTCACATCTTAGCTATGACAGGATCGTATTTCCGCGGTGATACGACGCCAGTATTGAGTCCAGAGGATGAGGCTAAGTTTACGAAGGTAACCTATACCTATTATGAGCAATTAAACGGATATAAGAATCTCAAAACGCTAGGCATCGGCTATCACTTTTACCGCGGTAGATATATTGATGCCATTGAAGAGATTCTTGACTCTAAACTTAAGACAATCATTCATATTCCCAACGTCAATTCAGCCGCCTCTACGGCTGATAAGTATGACGAAACGGATCGTATTCTGGATCACATTGGTGAAGTCCTAGGAAAGGACCATAAAACAGGCTTTTATACAGTCAAAACTAAGCAAGGCGACATCATCAAAGTTGCTGATTTAGTCGATGATAGTTCTGATAGAGAGCTCGTGATGTCTTCTCTGAGAGATATTAAGGGTAGGGATGACGTAGACATCATCATTGCCCTGGGTATGGCTAAGGAAGGATTTGACTGGATATGGTGTGAACATGCATTAACAGTCGGTTACCGAGGATCTCTTACTGAAATTATTCAGATTATTGGACGGGCTACACGCGATGCGCCAGGTAAGTCTCATGCGCAATTCACCAACCTAATTGCAGAACCGGATACAAGTGAGGATCGCGTAACGAACGCTGTAAACAACATGCTCAAAGCGATTGCGTGCTCATTATTAATGGAGCAAGTGCTAGCACCAAACTTTAAGTTTAAGTCCAAAAAAGATGCAGATGAGCTGGATGGCTCGCGCCGAAAGATTGATATCGATTACACCGATAGCGCGAGCACTATCGCTATTAATGGTTTTGCTGAGCCGTCCACGCCTAGAACTAAATTGATTCTTGAGAATGACTTGAATGATCTTTCTGCCGCTATTTATCAAGATGAAACAATCCTACGGGCGGCTATGAACCCTGAAGAATATGCGCCAGAGGTTGTGAATCAAGTCTATATCCCACGAGTTATTGAGAAGAAGTATCCCGACTTAAGCTCTGAAGAGGTCGAGGAAATTCGTCAAGCTGTAGTGGCTAATGCTGTAATGAAGAGCCCAGCTGCCTCAATGGATTCAAACGGCAATATTAATTTTGTCCGGATGGCTGAGAAGTTAATTAATATTGAGGAATTAAATATCGATTTGATTGATTCAATAAATCCTTTCCAGCGCGCTTATGAAATCATGTCAAAAGCGGTAACTGCTGATGTTCTAAAGAGCATTCATAGTGCGATTACCTCTACAAGAATCTCAATGAGCGAAGAAGAGGCTGTTTCTTTGTTTCCACGCATTCAGCAATTTAAGAGGGATCATGGCGTCGAGCCCAGCTTAACCAGCTCAAACCCGATGGAAAAGCGTATGGCTGAAGCCTTGGCTTGGATTCGTGAAGCAAAACGCAAGAAAATGGCTCCACAATAAAATAAATCATGGCTAGGAAGACATTAGACGAACTGTTAAAAGAGGGGGATGAGCTGGGCCTGCTTGATGTTAAGCCAAGCAGCGTGATCCGGTCGTCCTCAGAATCCATTGTTCAAAAAGGTTTTGAAGAGATTAATCAATTTATTGATCGGCATGGCCATTTGCCCGGTGAATCAAATAAGAGGCAGACGGTAACAGAGCATATCCTCCAGATTAGACTTCAATCCTATCGGGATAAAGTGGATGTTGTTAATCAGTTACGGCCTTTTGATAGACATAATCTGCTTAACGAAAAAGAAAATCCAACCCATCAGTCATTAGATGAGATATTAAGTTTGGATGATGAGCTATTAAGTGAATCATCCGATGATATTTTTACCTTTAAGCATGCAAGAGTAGGCGCTGCACGACCGCAGGATGTTGCCAATAGAGTACGTTGCCAAGATTTTGAAGACTTCAAGCCAATATTCGATAAGGTTACCAGTCAACTATCTTCTGGAGAGCGTAAAACTATGCGCTTTATTAACGAACAGGATATTGAGGCGGGTGGTCTTTTTATCCTTAAGGGCGTTATGGTTTATGTGGCTGAGGTTAACGACCCCCATGTACGTAACGGCAAGAAAAATGCCAGGTTGAGGATTATTTTTGACAATGGTACCGAAGGTCGACATCTTCTCAGATCGCTAGCTAGAGAGCTTTATAAAGATCCAAACGGTCGAAGAATTAGCGAGCCAACAGCGGGACCATTATTTGGTGACGCACCAATATCCAAGCAAGTTGAGACTGGCTATATCTATGTTGTTAGGAGCTTATCGGCACTACCAGAAATCACCAGGCTCGACGGAAATCTATTCAAAATTGGATTTACATCGGGGGAGCTTGAGACTCGCATTCGGAACACTAAAGACGATCCCACCTTTTTGATGGCTGAAGTTTATCCGGTCAGAACTTATAAGACAATAAATATCAATCCGAACAAGTTTGAAAACTTGATGCATCGGTTCTTTGGAGAGGCTAGGCTAAATATCGCGATTGAGGATCGATTTGGGAGGCCCACTCACCCCAGGGAATGGTACTTACTGCCGCTAGAGTTAATTGAGGAGGCGATTGAAAAGTTCTTAGATGGGTCTATTGTTAAATATCAATATGATCACAAAAAGAGCAAGATTGTTCCAATTAAATAAATAGGACTTAAGTTTTATTTTACCGTTTCAACTTTATAGTTGGGCCTATTCAGATTTCCAAACGCACGAAGTCTCATTTACAAAGACGTTTTATCTTAAGTCTGTCTAAAGTAAGTGAAATTAGTATCGCGTTAATGGTACTTAAATAGTTGGAGAACAAAATGTTTAAAAATCAAATTCGTTTGAAATGGTTTATTGATGAAGTCTTTGATTATGACAATAACCCAGAGGATTTCCCGCCTTACAGATACTATGATATTAATTTGTATCAGCCAGCTGATTTGCTTCAGAACCAAGAAACATCAATGATCAAATACATTCACTCAGAAGCAATATCAAGTGATCGCGTATTAAGTAATTTTGAGGTTGGCTTATTGGCTAAGGCCATTTTGAAAGTGAAAATACCTTTTCAAACCGATGAGGCTGAAATGATTAATGCTCATCCGTACGATAACTATCGAGTAGCTATAAAAACATATAACTTTAATTTGGAGTTCAGTTGGTCAGATAATGATGCATCAAGCGATCCCAAGGCATATAAATCCTTAATGAAGTTGGTAGATTTGATTTCTAAAATTGAGCCAATAGATTATGAAAAGCTAGGAGTGGAGTCTCCAGAACTCAAAGAATAATCGTCACTTAGAAGAAAGTTCCAAGATTTACTTTAAGTAACGATGCAAGGAGTGAAGTGACGCCTGCTTCAAGCTATTTAGCATGGAAAAAAACTCATTAGCCAGGGCATATATCTCTTCTGCTGCTATGGCGCGCTCTTTACTTTCTGGGCGCCCTGGAATCAAGGTATCGGCCTCACTGAGTCTGAGAGATCCATAAATCCTGCCATGAATAATCTCATTTCTAGCGTCAAATAAACCTACTAGGTATTTCAATAGACTTGGAAAATGGCTTTGAATAAGCTCCTCAGAAGGAGGATTGGTTTCTAAATGATTCTGAATAAATTTAATTTTCTGTTTTGCTGTTTGTCTGGCCATCTGCTTATCTATATCAGGATAATTTTTTCTGAATACATCAATGCATTCATCAATAGCTTCTTCTACGTATGCAGCATAAAGCACTAGGTATCCTAGAGCCTTTACAAGATCACCATCATTTCTGAGTTTCATAGATTGTGACAATTATTCTTTAAGTGAATTATCTAGACTCCCTTTTCCTATTACTGCATAACCACATCCCTGTGGTACTCCAAAAACTGTTGCTGCTCATTCCTAAAGCTACCTACATTAATATTTTTATCGATACACCATTTATCTAATACTGAACCATCTAATTTGCTTGATAAAATTAAATTGCCATTACCTTCGAAAGAAATGAATCCCTTATCAAATAAGTGATCAATGTGGGGCGCTAACAGAAGGCCGTTATACCCACTAATTTTTTCAGCATCATTTGATTTTTTCCAGGGCTTGATATGGCTTGCAATGAGATACCTTGGATTTGTGACTTTAGTGACTCTGCAAGCCCTCTCAATTTGCCTGACTTGTGCTTTAAAAACTCCTTGGCCTCTTCTTGAGTTGATCATTTGGGTTTTTTGTGTGGGCCCAATATCCGTTCTCATGATGATTTCATCAACTTCTGCGATTTCATCATTGGGGGGAACAAAGTCTAGATTTTGAGATAACTCATCAACAATCGAATCTCCTACACCCCGAGAAAGCGCTATTAGTACATTAGCCATTTCCTCTGAAATCTTTGCCAAATAAATTTGGTTACCAGATCCATCGGGACGAATGGGTGAGAGTAAATCAGGCAGCGTAGGGCTCAAAAGTCCCATATGTTCTTTGGGCTTGAATTGAGCCATGCCTAATTCTTCAAAGGCGACGTCAACCAACCAACCGTCATCTGACCAGTTGGAGCCTGCACTCCCAAAGTCAGGTTTGACACTAGATTGTGCTGGAGTGGTTACTACCCCAATTGCTTTGATATAGGTATCCGCAAAGGAAAATACAACATCACCTATTTTCATATCTTTCATGAAATCATATGAAGGAACTCTGCCGCCCCTAGAGTTTGTTTTAGGAGACCACATAAAGTTTCCGGGAACTTCATGTTTGTAGGTTTGATTTTGGCTGACCCACCAATATTGCCTATCTAGTAACTTTATTGTGGGGGCAACATCAGCTAGTAAGGATGGTCGTAAGGGCTCGGATATAAACTGAGCGACAAGGACCTTGGCAATCTCCGCAATCAGATCTGGGTTATTTCTGATTCCCTGATCAAGGTCATCTTTAAGCTGTGCAGACACATTAGCTTCAATCAGTTGCTTGGGGGTGGGGGTGCTACTCTGTGAGCTCAATGCAACTGGAGCGGTGATATCCCATAACCCATCATTCTTTAAGCGCCAGAAGGGCTCATTACGAGTATTGGAGGCATTATTGGAGCCATACTTCTCAAGCCATTTTTTGAGATCATGATCAAGCTCTGTAAATAAAAAGGTATTGGCATGGCCGTTAAGAATTCTCTCAAGCAAAAGCAAAATCAGAATTGGTTTGTGGGGTGCATAACCATCACCTAGTCTTGCACAATTTATTGAGCTAAAGAGATTAAGGATTTCAGAGTTAGTCATTCCCAATACTTCGCTTTCTCGGGAATGATCCATCTGACACCACCCCTAGGATCTTCCTGATCATTTTTATATCTAGGAATTAAGTGCATATGAAGATGGGGGACAGTTTGTCCGGCTGCTGGACCATCGTTTATTCCAATGTTGTACCCATCAGGTTTAAATTCCTCCTGGAGATCTATTTTAGCTCGCCGAAGTAGTTCCAATAACTCTGACTGCTCATCTTTGGTTATTTCAAACCAAGAGCCCACATGTCTTTTTGGTATCACTAAGGTATGGCCAAGAGAGATAGGAAAGATATCTCGAATAGTCATGCCAAATTCATTTGAGTCGATGATTCGCTCTATTGGTAGGCTACAGAAGGGGCAGGGTTTAGTCATAATTCATTGTGTGCTATTTATTCAGTTTCACTCTTAGATTCACCTAGCTTAAATTCTTCATCTGTTTTTGCTTTTTTAAGTTTATCTAGATAATCTGCCCAATCTTGTATTAATTCTGATCGCTGTTTTATAAATTGAGTGCGGTTATAGCTTTTACCATTGACATCTTTTACGGTGTGAGCAAGTTGAGCCTCTAGGTGTCTTTGATCCTTATTTAAAACTTCATCTAACATTGTTCTTCCG
>Ga0118677_10007546_pt1 | contig 17892 bp, 11 predicted proteins | sample AliMusrvi5mmetaG_FD_86154 | JGI IMG/M metagenome (GOLD analysis project Ga0118677, IMG submission 86154) | reverse complement strand
TATATAAGGTAGGGACTGATTCATCTCGGTCAGAGCCCTCTGCACTCCGAGTTTCGCATCCAAATGACATCCGAACCCAAAAATGAGACGATCCTGTTCTGAGTCTCGTGTTCTTGAGATTGCGGCAAAAGCTGGTATTCCCAGATCACTTGTAATCTCCAGGACCCATATCTCTCGATTCTCTTTCAGGTACCAGCGGACAAGCTCCAGGAAATAGGGTTCGTCAAAGCTTGAAAGATCCACAACAGGCTTCTTTAGCATGTTATACCACCAGAGGGCCACACTGTCACGTTCCACCACTTCAAGAAAACCTTGGAGCACGGCTTCTTCCAAGCTGTTCCCGGACGCGGCGCCGTTTGAACACGCGTGAAAATAGACGGGTTCGCTTTTGCCATCCGGATGCCTGTAATGGTAGTAAAGATACTGAGTTGGCAAGTACTTGAATGTCTCATGGGTGAGCGACCAGACCGGGGACCACTCAAGCTCGAGAGATTCGTCCTCAAAAGGCACGGGAACCCGATTATAGTTGCTTTTCTTTGCGTTGATTTCCTCCCTTTTCCGGTATTGGGCTTGGCTGAAAAGCATGCACTCGTTGGGTGGGATTGCCTGCTCGCCCAGTTTGGTGATACTTGATGTGATCCTTGGCTCGTACCCCTGGAACAAACCTGAATGCCGCTCTATGGCTTCACAGAGGCCGCTTGCCTTGGCCTGTACCTCGGACATACCCTTGCCCGAGCTCATGTTCCGCAACCCCTTCTTGAGGGAAGCGAGGTTTTCGTTTGCCAGAGCAAAATTGTGTCCTGCAAAATATAAATGGATCGAGCCATCAAGCGAATCTTCCCGTTGCAATAGATTCACTATTCCTGTAACCGGGCTTAGCAGATGGTCGAACTTCCTCAGGGTTTCTTCGGGAGATCTGGTCCTGTACCCTCCGTCCTTGGTGAACATTGCCTTGCCACCTCCCAGTAAGACAGGGACAAATCCCTTTTTCTCATCCAAGGGTTTTCCACATGAGGGGCAGTGGGGCAGTCGGTTGAGGGTATGGCGCCTTGTCTGCCAAGTGCGTGTGTCTACGGAAAACAGTCCGCCCTCGATCTCGGTGTTATGACCAGTAGCAATCCACTTAGCAATCTCAGTAGAGGCTATGCTAAAGGCCACCTGCACGGTGGCCGGGGCATGTACCGCTGGACTTGGCCCAGGGCTCTTTCTCGCCTTTTTGTCCATGACGAAACGGTCGACCTGACGATTCAGGATGTGGCGGTCTCGAAGGCACCTCCAACACCCGGTTATCCCTGGAACGAATAAAGGACCTACGAAGATTTCGATCCCTACTGGTTTTATGAGCATCCATGGCCTATTAGTCTTAAGAGCGTCCTCGTTGCATCTCTCCAGCCCCGCACAAAGGTAGTCATCCGTAAGAACAACCTGAAGCCCCCCATCTGCCACCACATTGACGCCAAAAGATTCCAGCGCTGAGACGAACAGCCCGGCATTGACCCCACCAATAGGTACGACTGACACCTGCTGCTCCCTCAGCCTGTCTTTGACCTTGCCCGGATCCGCCCCTCTCGCAGTCCAGAAACCTGCTAGAGAATTGGCAGTGTTCGCGTGGACTAAGTAGCCTTTATTTTCCAATATCGTAAGAGCGTAGTATACCTCGGCAGCGGGGCTCTCTCCAGCAAGACAATCGACAATATCATCCGCGCTTCTAGTCCCGTCTACAAGCGGGGCAACCAGCTCAAAGAGCCTTCCAGTGAGTGAGTGATGGCCCAATTCACTAAGTAGGAGAACCCCTTCACCTGGTATAATCTCCACATGAAAGTGAGGTTTGAATATGGGTTTGTCGATCATGTATGCTTCTCTGACGGCTCCATGAAAGATTAGTAAAGCAGTCGCCGCAATGATGTCCGGTTATCCTAAGACTGTCACCTGAATTCTACAGGAAACCTTCTGAAAGTCTTTGTCCTCAACTTGGATTGAAAGGATATATTGCAATGCTCCGCCTGAACCTGTGCATACAGGACTCTGCTACAACCTGACTATTCGATTCAACGGCCAAAAGATTTGACTAAGTAATCCCGATTGCAAGAAAACAATACTCTGAACTCTCCTCCGAACCGTTCGCAAGTCCTCGTTCCGATTCTATGCCGCCTGCATCATGAGCAATCACGCTCACTACCTGCTAGAGGCAGATATGCCTCAGGAGTTGTCCCGGATCATGCATTGGATCAACTGGTATACGGCCATGTGCTTGAACAGATTGCTCAAGCAAAGCGGGCATTTATGGGAGAAGAAGTACCAGAGCGCAGGCTTCCCTGAAACAGACTTTTGGCGATCTTTGGCCAACATCCGATACATTCAAGGAAATCTGATGACTACCGGTGAAGCAAAGCTGCAGAAATTTTACCCTCGTACAGCGATTACGGAATCTACACCAGACAAAATACAGATGACGAACTTACCGTTTCGCCGCCACCTTTTCTCCATGTCCGAAGACCCTAGATGCCCTCGTAACAAAATCACGGCGGTACTGCCTTAGATGTTGCCCGTCGGCCAAACTGCACTCACATTTGCATCGGGCGGTAGGCTGCTCTCAGGACCGAGCTCGACCAAGCATCGGAAGCATACGTTTTCGGATCAGAAACACCACGGTTTCATGACTATCCTGTGCCAGAGAACCGACAATTCAACCCGGGCCGTGGCACCCAAATTCATCAAAGGCAATGGTCCCGACCCGTGGGAAAAGCACGGCCTGTCAAGCGGTAAAGCTTGACACAAAAAAGAAAGGATGAACATTGTGTGTCGGACGGTGTTGCCATGTTACCCACTTTTGGTTTGTGCCGTAGTGTTGTTACCTGAACACACGCCTACATATGCATGTATTAGCCGCTATGCGGTGCTCTAAGGCACACAGGCACCTACACTACAATACATCATAGCCGCTATACGCTCCGGCAAGATTTCTTCATTCCCAACCACAGACACAGGTTTCGGAGGGATGGTCAGGTTGATTTCGTTCTCTTTGCCCTCGACCATGCTGAGCTTGATGTGTTCGGGAAATTCTATCCCGTTTTCCTTCAGCACGGACTTCGGGTCAGCGAGAAGTCGCTTCTTGAAACCTTCATCCGCCCAGGCCTGAGCGATCAATTTCGCCCATTGCTTCTCTTTGCCCCTAAAAGCATCGTTGATTTCCATAGAAATCCCCCTTTCTAAAAAGTTCTATGCTATCCCATGTGTCGCTGAGGTCAGCACAGTTTGTCCTTTGATTACTTGGGTTCATGTGCATACCCTTTCCACGCAGCTTTCAAGGTGCGGACGCATTTGTCAAGAAAAAAAAATGAAGTCTAAGTTAACCTCTTGTATATTACATATAACTTAATCTGGCATTGGCACGAGCGTCAGTAGGTGGTAAACAGGCGATACATTTGAAAACCGATCTGGATTGATGGGCAACCCGGATCGGGGTAACCGGTAGATCGAGAACTTCTGGGTCGTGAGAGACCGTTTTTGAGCGGGATCGCCGGTTGCCATCGTGTAGATAACCCGAACAGTCGTCTGGGCCATTATGTGAGCCCGCATCCGCAAGGAAGGGAAGCTGCACATGTCTAAAGGAACTATACCACAAATGTATGTAGGGATTGACATTTCTAAAGACCGCCTTGATGTGTGTCTTTTGCCCGGTGATCATCGGTTGACCCTAAGCAATGACTCCAAGGGATTGGATGAACTGATCGAGCGCCTTAGTGCGGAGGTTTCGCCGATAATCGTCATGGAAGCCACTGGAGGCTATGAAGTGCCGATAGCTGGCGCACTATTGGCGAAAGGTTTACGTGCGGCTATTGTAAACCCCAAGCGTGTAAGAGACTTTGCCCGCGCCATGGGCAGATTAGCGAAAACCGATTCCATTGACGCCCATGTCCTCGCTCGTTTCGCCCAGGAGATGAAGCCTGAGATCCGTCCTCTGCCGAACGAAACCGAACTGTTTATCAGAGAGCTTGTCAGAAGGCGTCAACAGTTGGTAGACGTTCGTACGGCAGAGAAAAACCGTCTTCATAGGGCTGTTTCTCTGCAAGTCAAAAAAAGTATCCAAGTACTCATCGATACCGTTAATCAACAGATTCTAGAAATCGAAAACCAGTTGAACGACGAAATCAAAGGTAACCCCGTGTTGAAAGAAAAAGACCAATTGATCCAAAGTGTTCCCGGGGTGGGGCCTAATACCGCTCGAATGCTGTTGGCCGCTCTGCCTGAGTTGGGAAAACTTAGCGGTAAGCAAATGGCGAGTCTGGTAGGAGTTGCGCCATTCAACCGGGACAGTGGAAAAATGAGAGGAAGACGAATGATATTCGGGGGTCGAACGAGCGTCCGTAATCTATTATACATGGCTGCTTTGGTTGCCTCTCGTCACAACAAAACAATCAGGGAGTTCTACTCTAGACTTCGGAACTCTGGGAAAACTGGAAAGGTGGCTCTAGTGGCTTGCGTTCGGAAGCTGATCGTAATTCTGAACGCTATGCTGAAAAAGAAACAGCCATTTTGTGAACTTTATGCTTGACCGGCAAAACAGTCGCTCAATAACCCCGGGTAATAAACCCATGCCTGGATATTTTGGTTTGGCCTGTTGGTCGAGGTTTGGGGCCGAAGTGGGATCCCGGCCATATTGCTTTATTTGATGAGAAAGCAAAAAAAGGCGCGACACAGGGATTGGAATATGCTTTAAGGGCTTTATGAGCGTCGTCGTAAAGATCCCTGAAATTTCTGATGAGGAACTCACGCCTTCGGTGGTGGCCCTTTTGGAGATTGTCCAGATCCAGCAGGAGCTTATTCAAGAACTGAGAGACGAGATAGCCAGGCTGAAAGGTAATAATCCCAAACCTCGAATCAAGCCTTCTACGTTGGGCAAGACTAGAAACAAAGATACACAGCGTAGAGCAGGAAAACACACCAAGCGGAACAAGACAGAGAGACTTGAGATCCATAAGACGCTAGTTGTCGAAGCCCGGAATGTCCCGATTGGGAGTAAGTTCAAGGGGTATGTGGATTTCACGGTTCAGGATCTGCTGTTGCAACCATACAATACGCTCTACCGGAGGGAGCGGTGGAGAACCTCCCAAGACAGCGACATTGTTGCGCCGCTTCCAGAGGAGATTAGGACTCTCGGCGGCCACTTCGGCCCCTCCTTTCCAGGCGTTCCAGCAGGACCGCGATCTGTCCCGGCGACATCCCGCCGCCCAGGCCCGCCTGCGTCATCGCGGCCAACGGCATCTTGGGGAACCGGGCGGTGGCCGGGTCCTGGACCACGGCCATGCCCCCCCGGAGCCTGACGGCGCGCAGGCCCGCGGCCCCGTCCTCGTTGGCTCCCGACAGGACGATCGCAAGGAGCCCCGACCTCCAGACCTTGGCCGCGCTGAGGAAGAAGACGTCCAGCGACGGCCGGGACCACTGGACCGGATCGTCGACCGAAAGGGCGAAGGCGCCGTCGCGTTCCACCATCATGTGGTAGCCGGCCGGCGCGACGTGGACCTGTCCGGGACGCGCGGGCATCTTGTCCTGGACCTCGACCACCGGGATCCGCATGGCACGCCCCAGGTTTTCGACCAGGAGGCCGCGGTCGTCGGGGTGAAGGTGCTGGACGACGGCGATGGGCGCCGGGAAGGCCCGGGTCAACCCGGCCAGGATTTCCCGCAGCACGCCCGAGGCGCCGGCGGAACCGCCGATGGCCACGGCCCGGATGTCACGCTCGCAGCCTGGCAGGTCCATCAGCGTCATCGCCGAACCCGCTTCTTGTAGATGCGCGCCTTCTCGTCGACCGCCACGAACGAGTCCGCAACACTTGAAAACGTCAGGGTTTCCTTGTCACCCAGGCAGAGGAACCCTCCGTGATCCAGGCTTTCCAGGAACAACTGGAGCACGAGGTTCTGGAGGTCCTGGTTGAAGTAGATCAGCACGTTGCGACAGACGATCATCTGCATCTCGCCGAAGGACTTGTCCATGGCGAGGTTGTGCCGGGCGAACGTGATCTGCCGCGCGAAGGCGGCGTCCATGACGGCCGCTTCGTACCGGGCATGGTAGTGGTCGGACAGGGAACCCCGGCCCCCGGCCTTCTGGTAGGCGGCGCTGCCCTTCTTCAGGATGTCGAGGGGATAGATGCCCGTCTTGCCCGTTTCCAGGGCCGGCTGGCTGATGTCCGTGGCATACAGGCGGGCCCGCTCGAAGATCCCCTCCTCCCGCAACATGATGGCCATGGAGTAGACCTCTTCGCCCGTGGCGCAGCCCGCGTGCCAGACCTTGAAATGGGGCCACGTACGCAGCAGGGGCACGACCTTTTCGCGCAGGGCCAGGTAGATGAACGGGTCGCGGAACAGCGACGTGACCGAAATCGAGAAGTAGGGGACCACCTGGTGGAAGAACTGCGGTTCGCGCAGCACCCGGGCCGTCACCTCGGAAAACGTCCCGCACCCGCTGTCCGCCAGGAACTGCGCCAGGCGCCGCTCCACGCTGGCCCGCGCATAGTCCCGGAAGTCGTACCCGTACCGCTGGAAGATCGCCTCCAGCAGGAGATTGATTTCAATCCCCTCGATGTCCAGGACGCCGTCGCTCATCGGGATCCCCACGTCATCGACTGAGCCACACGCGCATCAGCGAAATGAGGCGATCCGGGTCGACGGGCTTGGACAGGTAGTCGGAGGCGCCGGCGTCGATGCACTTCTCGCGATCCTCCTGCATGGCCTTCGCCGTCAGGGCGATGATGGGGAGGGTCGCGAAGCGCTGCCGCTCGCGGATGCGACGGGACGCCTCGTACCCGTCCAGCACGGGCATCATCATGTCCATCAACACGAGGTCGATGTCCTGCTGGCTTTCCAGGATCGCCAGGGCCTTTTCACCGTTCTCGGCCTTCAGGGGGTTCACTCCGTGCTCGGCCAGAAGGCGGGCCATTGCGAACATCGTGCGCATGTCGTCCTCGACGATCAGCACCTTCCGGCCGCGGAGGGGCTCGTCGGTCTCGTGGAGGCGCCGGATTGCGCGCCGCTTCTCTTCCGGCAGATCGCTGACCACACGGTGCAGGAACAGCGCCACCTCGTCGATCAGACGCTCCTGCGAGCGCACGTCCTTGAGGATGATCGAGTCCGCGTAGTGCCGCAGCGTCGCCTCGTCGTCCTGCGACAGTTCCCGGACGGTGTAGATGATGACCGGCGGCAGGGTGACCTTTTCGGCCGCCAACTGCTTCAGGAGGTCCAGGCCCGGCATGTCCGGCAGGCCCAGGTCCAGGACGATCAGGTCGTAGGGCCGCAGGCGCAGGGCAGCCAGCGCGTCGCGCCCCGTTTCCACTTCCTGCACCTTCACGTTGCCGTTGCCGATGATGCGGACCGTTTCGCGACGCATCGCGGCATCGTCCTCGACCACCAGCACCAGCTTGTCGGCCTGGGCCGAGGCGGCCTCGATGCGCCCCAGCACCTGCTCGATGTCCTCGGCCTGGAGGGGCTTGCTGGCGTGGCCGATGGCCCCGATGCGCAGGCCTTCCGACGTGGGATCGTCGGAGGACACGATGTGGACAGGGATGTGGCGGGTGTCGACGTCCTGTTTCAGGGCGTTCAGGACCGCCCAACCGTTCATGTTGGGGAGGTGGATGTCCAGGACGATGCCGGCCGGGCCGAAGCTGCGGGCCAGGTCCAGGCCCTCCTCGCCCGACAGGGCCACCAGGCTCTTGAACCCGCGCTTCCGGACGTGTCCGGCCAGGATCCGGGCGAACCGGGCATCGTCTTCCACGACCAGGATGACATGGTCGGTCTCGCTGATCATTTCGCGATCGTCCTCGACCGCAGGGGTTGGAACCATGCTCTTCGCAGGAAGCGGGGCCGCGGCGGACGAACGCCCCGCAACCACCGGGACCGTCGGCTTCGACGTCGGGATCCCCAAGGCGGGCTCCGTGGTTCCGGCAACGGCGCCTCCCGCCGCACACCCGTCCAGCGGCAGGTACAGCGAGAAGGTGGACCCGCGGCCGGGGTCGCTCTTCAACTGGATCTCGCCGCCCAGCAGGCGCGCCAGTTCCCGCGAAATGGACAGGCCCAGCCCGGTACCGCCGTAGCGTCGCCGATCGCCGGAGTCGGCCTGCTGGAACGCCTCGAAGATCACCTTCTGCTTGTCCACGGCGATCCCGATCCCGGTATCCGCGACGTGGACCACCCAGGCCTGCCGCGGGTCCAGGCCGCTGCGCGACAGATCGACGCCCGCCGGCACCGCGGCGAAGGTCACGGTCACGCCCCCGATCTCGGTGAACTTCAGCGCATTCCCCACCAGGTTCTTCAGGACCTGCCCCAGGCGCTGCGGGTCGGTCGTGACTGCGCCGGGCGCCCCTGCCTCGCCTTCGACCCGGAACGTCAGGCCCTGGTTCTGCGCCATGTGGTCGAACTGGGAAACGAGGGTCCGGGACAGGTCCTCCACCTGGACCGATTCCAGGCGCAGTTCCATGCGCCCGGCCTCGACCTTCGACAGATCGAGGATCTCGTTGATCAGGTTCAGGAGGTCGCCGCCGCTTTCGAAGATCACCCGGGCCGCTTCCACCTGCTCGATCGTCAGCGTGCCCTCGGCGTTGTCCCGCAGGGATCGCGCCAGCAACAGAAGGCTGTTCAGCGGGGTCCGCAGTTCGTGGGACATGTTGGCCAGGAACTCGGACTTGACCTTGGACGCCAGCGCCAATTCCTCTGCCTTGACCGTCAGATCGCCCCGGGCCGCCTCCATCTGGACCTTCTGCCGTTCCAGCAGCCGGTTCTTTTCCTTCAGTTCGTCGTTCGTGACCTCCAGTTCCTCCTGCTGGACCCGCAGGCGCTCCTCCGATTCCTTCACGCGGACCATCTGGGTTTCCAGTTCCACGTTGGCACTCTGCAGTTCGCCCTGCTGGGCACGCAACTCCTCCTGGGAGCGTTCCAGCGCCCGGGCCTGCGCCTGCAGTTCCTCGTTGCTGGTGCGCAGTTCCTCCTGCTGGGCCAGGACCAGGGTCTGTGCGCGCGCGATTTCGAAGGCCGTCGCCACGGCGTTCATGGCCTGACCCAGGTAGGCCAGTTCCAGTTCGCCCAGCGTCGCAAGGGTTCCGATTTCCAGGACGCCCCGAACGCCGTCCTCGAACAGGAAAGGCGTCACGCAGAGGTTGCGCGGGACGGTTTCCCCCAGCCCGGAAACGACGCGCACGTAGTCCTCGGGCGCGTTCTGCAGGAGGATCTGCTTCTTTTCGCGCGCCGCCTGCCCGACCAGCCCCTCCCCCAGTCGGAAGCGGGTGGAAAGGTTCTTCCGGAAGGTGTAGGCGTAGGTCCCCAGAAGGGTCAATTCGGCAGCGCCGTCGCGCTCGCCCATTACGTAGAGGGCCCCGACCTTCGCGTCCAGATACGTCGCGACCTCGGTGACGACCGCGGTTGCCAGCACCTCGACATCGCCCTGGCCCAGGACGACGGCGTTCACCCGGGCGACGCCCGTCTTCAGCCAGTCCTGGTCCCGGGCGGCGATGCGGGCGGCCAGCAAGGCGTCCTGCATCCGGCTGACGGCCACGGCCAGCACGCCGATCTCGTCGCGGCTCCGGGTGTCGATCACCGTTTCCAGGTTGCCCAGTGCAATGCTTTCCGTGGCGGTCACGACGCGCCCGACTGCGCCGGTCACGTTCCGGGCGGTGACCGACGACATCACGCCGCCCAGGACGACCGCCAATGCGGACAGCAGCGCCAGCACGACCAGCATCCGGGTGAAGAGTTCGTCGGCCTCCCGGGCGTCCTGCTCCAGCGCCCGCTCCTGGGTTTCGGTGAAGCGGACGGCGGCCACCGCGGCGGCGTCGCCCCTCGCACGCCCGACCGTCTGGCTGAGGTCGTGCGCCTCGCCGTCCTTTCCGGACGCGGCCAACCCCAGGATCTGATCCAGCGTCTGGTCATACTCGCGATAGGCCACGTAGTAGACCCGGGCCAGTTCCACGGCCTCGGGGCCGAGGTCCAGGGAGACCACCTCGCGGTATCGTTCCTCGATCTCGTTCCGGACCCGCCCGATCCGGCCCAGGGCAACCTGCCGTTCCTCGGGATTCGTGGCGAGGATCGCCTCCTTTTCCTGCGTCCGCAGTTCGAACAGGTTGCGGTGCAGGCGGGCGCTCTGCTTGACCGCCTCGACACGCGCGGTGACGACGAATTCCAGGCGCTGGTCCAGCGCCCTCAGGTTCCAGATGGAAAGGGCCAAGGGGATTGCCGCGACGAACAGCAGGGTGAAGAAGGCGAGCAGGAGCTTGCGCCTCAGTCCCAGGTCTCGAAAGAGGTTCATCCGTCCCTCCGCAGCGTCCAGGCGAACACGGGGAGCGGCGGTTGGCCCGGAATCCCGGCCTGTCCCCGCGCGATGCCCGGTCTTGCAAGGGTAAGGATCGTCCGATTGCGGGACAACAAGCCGATTCCTTGTCGCACCAAGGGGAAGGACGGGTCGGCGAATGAATGGCGGGCCGAAACCGCGCCGATGTCCGGGCGCCGGGGAGGGGTTCTGGCGCCTACCTGTTCCGGACCGTCACGCCTGCCGGCAGGGTCGTGCCCAGCAGCCAGTCGGCCATCGTCCCCTCGCCCCCGAAGTGCAGGCGGAAGAAGGCGACTTCCAGCGTCCACAGGGTCAGGTGCACCCCGATCGGGTCCACGGAACCGGCCTTGCAGGCAGTGCAGACGAAGCCGCAGTTGCTGTCGTCCAGGAAGTCCATGTGATCGGCGCCCACGATGGTCCACTCGGCCACCCAGGGGGACGCCGTCGCCGCGTCGTAGAACGTCTGGAAATTCTGGTCGGCGGGTGCGCAGGCGGGCGAGGCGAAGTTGGCCCCATCGACGTCGGTGGTCTCGCCTGCCAGGCCGAAGGGGATCGCGAGCGGGGCCACCAGGTCGGGCACGATGTCGGGGAGACCCGCAGAGTACCCCGTGATGGGGCTGCCCGCGTTGACCGGATCGATGACGAACAGGGCCTTCACCCGGGCATCCCGGGCGGCGATCATGGTCGCGACCTTGCCGCCCAGGCTGTGGCCGGAAACGCCGATCCGCGAGGGGTCCACGCCGGCCGCGAGGGGCCCGTCCGCCGAAAGAGCCCAGTCCAGCACGGCGACCCCGTCCGCGGCCATCTCGACATGGCTGACGGTCAGGAGCGACGCCGGCGGGTCGGCTCGGACCACGACGATCCCCTGCGACGCCAACCGATCGGCAAGGCCCTTGTAGGCGTCCGTCTTCAACTGGAAACCCGGCAGGAACAGGACCAGGGGCCTCTTGCCGGACGCGCCGATGGGGACGTGGGCCACCACGGGCGTGGTCCGGTTGCCGCGCCGGACGTTCACGGACACGTTCGCGACGCCGTAGGGGCCGACCGCAGCGGGATCGACAACGGCCGGGATCACCTCTTCGGGCAACTCCGCGGCGACTTCCACGGCCGGGACGTCCCGATCGACCGGCGGCTCCGAAGCGAGGTCGGGGGCTCCGTCGTCCGACGGAGGAAGTTCCTCGACCACCAGGTCGGCGCCCCCTTCCGCCTGGGAGTCCGATGGAACGTCCAGGCCCTCGTCCACGGCCGAAAGTTCCGCTTCCTGGGCGTCGCGCAGCACCGCGTCCACGACGTCGTCGAAACCGCCCGGGTCCCCCGGGACGTCCAGGGCCGCGACCTCCTCCGCGACGTCGATGGAGGGCGTCGAGCCCCCGCCGCACGCCTGCGTCGCCAGCACCAGCAACGCGAACACCGTTCCACGCCTCGTCATGGTTGAACTCCTGGCATCGCCCCCGGAACCCGAGCGCACCCCCGACGCCCCGGGGACGGGATGTCCTAAATCTACCTCACTGTAGATTAAAGCCCCTCCCCCTAAATTTCTGCTGGTCCGGGACATTCGGCGTTGATTCCCCTTGGCCCAGGGGGGCTTCGGGCTAGGCATCCGGGATGTTCGCGGCGATGCCGGCGAACTGGTCCTGGACCTCCCGCAGCGCGTCCAGCACCGCAGGACAGAAATGCGCCGGCAGCGTTCGATCGTCCCCGGACAGGATGCACTCGATGGCACGCTCGTGCGGGAACGCCGGCTTGTACGGACGCTTGCTGACCAGCGCGTCATAGACGTCCGCCACCGCCATCACCCGGGCGCTCCAGGGGATTTCCTCGCCCCGGACCCCGTGGGGGTATCCCGTGCCGTCCCAGCGTTCGTGGTGGAATTCGGTGATTTCGCCCGCCAGGCGCAGGAACGAGTTGGTGCCCAGGATCGCGGCCGTCCGCTGGATCACCTCGGCCCCCGCCAGCGTGTGCCGCTTGATCTCCTCGAACTCCTCGGTCGTCAGGCGGCCGGGCTTGAAGAGGATCCCATCGGGGATGGCGACCTTGCCGATGTCGTGCAGCACGGCCGAATGGCTGGTCATTTCCACGTCGGGCAGCCCGACCAGCCCGCCCGCCGCTTCCATGGCGCCCAGCAGCGACCGGACGTAGTGCTGGGTCCGGCGGACGTGCGCCCCGGTTTCGTTGTCCCGGAACTCTGCCAGGATGGCCATGCCCGCGATGGTGGCCTCCCGGGTCAGGCCCAGTTCGCGGGTTCGTTCCGCCACCCGGTCCGACAGGCGATCCCGATGCTTCTTCAGGTCCAGATGGTTCCGGACCCTGGCCTGGACCAGGGACGGGTTGAAGGGCTTCGAGATGAAGTCCACGGCTCCCAGTTCCAGGCCCAGGCGTTCGCTGGCCTCGTCGTTCAGGCTGGTCAGGAACAGGACCGGCACGTCGCGGGTCGCGGGCAGGGCCTTCAGGCGCCGCAGGACCTCGAAACCGTCCATGTCCGGCATCAGGACGTCCAGCAGGATGAGGTCCGGCACCGTCTGCTCCACCAGGCGGAGGGCCGACGGACCGTCCACCGCGACCATCATGTCGAACGGGCCGGAGAGGGCCTCCAGCAGCACGTCGATGTTGATGGCGGTGTCCTCGACCACCAGGATCTTTTCGCGCAACGTCGCTTCCATCAGGCATTCCTCCCTGTATCGGCCGCCGGGCGGTCCCTCGCCTGCGCCAGGTGCTCCAGCGCGTCCAGATGCCGGTACCGACGCACGCGCTCGGCCAGTTCATCCACCAGTCCGTCCAGCCCCCCGGGCCAGCGCTTCCGGGTCAGCAGGGCCATCTGTTCCCGGGAGGCCACCGGGTCGCCCGCCGACAGCGCCTCCGACAGGCGATCCAGCAGGGCGTTCGCCTCGGAAGCCTCCCCAGCAGGCCGCGCCTGCGCGGCAGGCAGGGGAGGCAGGGCAGGCTTCAGGGCGGCCAGGATCCAGTCCAGCCGGTCGATGAAGCGACGCAGCGGCTCCCCGACCGAAAACGGAATCGGCCCGACTGCGGCTCGCAGTTCCGCTTCCAGCCGCGTCGCCGAAGCCTCCAGCGCCGTCGCTCCCAGGTTCCCCGCCACCGACCGGATCGAGTGGACCCGCCGCAGGGCCTCGGCCATCCGCCCCGACCTCAACTCGACGATCAACTGATCGCGGGTGTTCGTGTGATCCCGGACGAAGCTCTGCAACAGTTCCAGGTACAGTTTCCGGTTCCCGTGCACGCGGCGAAGCCCTGCGACGCTGTCCAGTCCCGACACCGTGCACAGCAGCAATTCGCCGACGGAGGGCGCCACGACGGCCGCCACGGAGGGCGCCTGGGAAACCGGCGCGACGTCGATGACCCGCCGATCCCGAGGCAGCCACCGTTTCAGGGCCTGGTACAGTTCCACGGGCTCGATGGGCTTGGTCAGGTGGTCGTTCATGCCCGCCCGGATGCTCTTTTCCTTGTCCCCGATGACGGCGTGTGCGGTCATGGCCAGGATCGGCAGGCTGTCGATACCACGCCCCTCCATCCGGCGAATGGTCCGGGTGGCCGCCAGGCCGTCGAGGTCGGGCATCTGGATGTCCATCAACACCAGGTCGAAGCCGCCCTGCCGGACCCGCTCCACGGCCTCCCGACCGGTCACCGCGATCTCGGCCTGGATGCCAACGGCACTCAGCATCTCCAGCGCGATGATCCGGTTGATCTCGTTGTCCTCGACCACGAGGATCCGCGCATCCGGGTAGCGGTACGCCGGGGTTCGGGCCCGGAAGCGGGAAACCTTCCGAGCGTTCCGCTGGACCCCCAGTTCGTCCTGCACCAGTTCGAAGAGGCGCGAGGGCCGGAAGGGCTTCACCAGGATCCCCCCGATGCCCGCCTCCGTGGCCTTTGTCCGGATCTCCTCATCCTCGCATGCGGTGATCATCGCCAGGCGGGGCGGTACCGACAGGGGCAGTTTTGCGATCAGCCGGGCAGCCTCCAGGCCGTCCACGACGGGCATGCGCCGGTCCAGCAGGCACAGGTCGAAGGGCGCCTTGCTGTTGTCCGCGGCAACCAGGGCCTCCAGGGCCGCCGACGCCGACACCACGGCCTGGACCTCGATGCCCCAGCCTGCCAGCAGGGCGGTCAGGACCTGCCTGGCCGCCTCGCTGTCGTCCACGACCAGGACCCGGGTGCCCGACGGGACCCGATCGGGCAGCATGCGGCTGGCGCTGCTCTCCGGCACCGGGAAGGGCAGCCGAAGGATGAAATTGCTGCCCTGTCCCGGCTTGCTCTGCGCCGAGATGGTTCCGTTCATCAACTGGCACAGGTTCCGGCTGATGACCAGGCCCAGGCCGGTCCCCCCGAACTTGCGCGTCATGGACGAATCCGCTTGCCCGAAGGCCTGGAAGAGCCGGGACATCACGTCCTTGTCCATGCCGATGCCCGAGTCCCGGACCGAAATCTCGACCTCCACCACCTCGGCGGCCTGGCTCACCACGCGGACGGACAGCACCACGTGGCCATCGACCGTGAACTTGACCGCATTGCTCAGAAGGTTGTTCAGGATCTGCGTCACGCGCAGGGGATCGCCCACCACCTCCCCGGGTACGGTCGGATCGATCGAGCACAGCAGTTCGATTTCCTTCTCGCGGGCCCGCAGGCCGAAGGCCTCGACCGCCCGGCCGACGACGTCCTCCAGCGAAAAGGCGACCTGCTCGATGTCCATGCGCCCGGCCTCGATCTTCGAGAAGTCCAGGACGTCGTTGATGACGCCCATCAGGGACTCGGCGCTGGTCTTCAGGATCTCGGCATAACGACGCTGGCGCTCGTCCAGGGACGTGTCGATCAGCAGGCGGGTCATGCCGATGACGCCGTTCATGGGCGTCCGGATCTCGTGGCTCATGTTGGCCAGGAATTCGCTCTTGGCCCGGCTGGCCTTGGCCGCCTTGGCCGCCAGCCTGCCGGCCTCTTCCGACGCCAACCGCAGGTTCTCGTGCTGCTCCAACCGCAGCAGGGTCAGACCCAGGGTGCCCGCCAGGAACCGCAGCATCGTGCGGGCGTGGGTTCCCCATTCCTGCCGACCCCCCATCGAGTCGAACCCCATGAACCCGAAGTGCCGCGCACCGGCGTGGACGGGCATCACCAGGACGCTCTGGATGCCCTGGGCCGTCAGCGCGTCCTTTTCGGCTGACCAGGACGGCGGGAGGGCCGCCACGTCGGGAATTAGGATCTCCTCGTCCCGACGCAGGGTTTCCATCCACGCCGGGAACACCGCGACCGGCAGGTCCTGGAGGTCTTCCTTCTGGGCCGAAGTCCCCTCCCGGCACCACTCGTGGGTGTTGCTCATACGGTCCATCGGCGACGAATAGCGGAACAGGTAGGTCCGATCCACGCCCAGGAAGTTCCCCACACGACACAAGGCCTCGTCCAGCAGCGCATCCAGGCCGGCGTTCTCGCTGCGGTACAGGGCGGAGGTGATCTGCACCACCAGGTCCTCGAAGGCCAGGCGTCGCAGGAGGGCCTCCTCGGCACGCTTCCGCTCGGTGACATCGTTCATCACGGTAAGGTAGTGGGGACGGCCGTTCAACTGGATCAACTGGGCCGCGAACTCGCCCTGGCGGAGACTTCCGTCCTTTGTGCGGACCTGGAGGGCAATCCCGGTCGTGGCCCCGCTTTCGACCACCTCCCGCCCGACCTCCTGCTGGACCTCCGCCTGGGGAAACAGGCGCAGTTCCGCCGGGGTCCGATCGACGACTTCGTGGCGGGCGTACCCGAGCACCCGGAGGAACGTGTCGTTCACGTCCACGAACCGCTCATCCTCGACGGTGGAAATCGCCATCAGCCCGGGGCTGCCTTGGAAGGCCTTCGCGAACTTCTCCTCCGACATCGCCAGGTCGGAAACGTCCCGGCTGGTCCAGAACCGCGCCGGACGACCATCCCAGGAACCCTCGGCGACCCGGGTCTCGACCGGGACGCGGCGTCCGTCCGCCGCCTGCAGCACCATGGGGCAGGACTCCCGCTCGCCGCGCGCCAGGCCTTGCAGGCACGGCGGGGCCTCGCCTCGAAGTTCGGGCGGGTAGAGGTCCAGGATCGGGCGGCCGACCAGCGCTTCCGCGGACTGCCCCAGGCGCCGGCCGACGGTCTGGTTCACCACCACCACGTTCCAGTCCAGATCCAGGACGGCCAGGAAGTCCGAGGACTGGTGGAACAGGGCGCGGAAGTTCGCGTGGCTGGCCCGCAACTCCTCCTCGGCCTCGACGCGCTTCGTGATGTCCCGGGCCGCGGCGAAGAACTGGTCGCCCGCCGGCTGCGCGTTCCACTCCAGGGTCCGGTAGGTACCGTCACCGTGCAGGCAGCGGTTCACGAAGCCCTCTGCGGCGATCCCCTTCGCCAGGTCCTCCAGCATGCACCGGGTCCGGGCCCGGTCCTCGGGATGCACCATGTCCAGCAGCAACCGGCCCTTCGCCTCGCTGACGCCACACCCCAGGACCTTCTCCCATGCAGGATTCAGGCGCACGAACCGGCCCCGGAAATCCGTGATGCAGAGGAGGTCCGGTGCGACCCCGAAGAAGCCCATCAGTTCCTCGAGCGCGCTGCGCATGCCTTCCTCGGCACGCCGGCGGTCATCGACGTCCGGGTGTGTCCCGGCCGTGTTCACCCCACCGTCAGCCGAACCTCGCGTCACGGGATCCACCGCCATCCGCCCCTCACCGCCATTCCCTGCCGTGGCACACGCAACCGGGAAGAGGGTAGAAGGCTCGTGACCGGCGCGAAACACGGAAGATGCCGGTCCGGGTAAGGCAAGTGGCTTGCGCCCCCGGGGCATCGGGACGCAATGGCTTGATTTCCCCGAGGAAATGGCTCGGTCCGACGTGCCCCGTTCAAGGGATCCGATTCTTCCTCACCGGACCCGACATCGATACACTGAGTGCGCCGTGTGCGGGCGGGAACGGACCAGGCCCGCTTCGAAAGCCTTCACAGAAAGAGGATGCCGTGGCCACGCCCCTGACGTTCACCCGCCCTTCCATCACCGCCGCGGCGGCTCAGCGACTGATCGACGCGGCCGAGGGGCACGCGCGCACCCTGGCAATGGCCATCGTGACCGTCATCGTGGACGAGTCCGGCGTCCTCAAGGCGATGCGCCGCATGGACGGGGCCCCCCTGATGGCGGTCGAGGCGGCTGCCAAGAAGGCCCGAACCGCGGTGGGCTTCGGCCTGCCGACCGGAAAGCCCTGGCACGACTTCATCAAGGACGACCCGATCCTGCTGCTGGGCGCCCCTGCCCTGCCCGACTTCATGCTGCTGGGCGGCGGGTTCCCCGTCATGGCGGGCGATTCGATCGTCGGCGCCATCGGGGTCAGCGGCGGGCACTACAGTGCCGACGAGGCCTGCGCCCGGGCCGCGCTGGACGCGTTGACCCCCGCGTGAAGCATCGAGGGGCTCGCAGCCTTCCGGCCATCCGCGCTCCCCAGCCCCCGCCGCGCCCAAAACTCAGGCGCCGATGGCGCAACGGCGCGGCCCGCCCAAGGAAATCACTTGGGTCGATGGGGATGGGATGCCGGATAATGACGGTCCTGCGGACGGAGGGTCGGACCTTCGGGGGAC
>Ga0118677_10007545_pt1 | contig 17900 bp, 26 predicted proteins | sample AliMusrvi5mmetaG_FD_86154 | JGI IMG/M metagenome (GOLD analysis project Ga0118677, IMG submission 86154) | reverse complement strand
AACTATTACTTGACCAATTGCATTGAGAACTTTTATATTTTCTATATTAACATTAGAACTTATATTTAATTGATTATTAGCAGGATTAGGATAAATGCTTATTGAATTTTCAGTTGATATATTTTCAATACCACTGGCAACATCAATTTTAATATCATCAATTGCAATGTACCATTCATTTGCATTGCTATAAGCTTGCCATCCAATATAATATGTTCCGGTAGCAGGTACTGTAAATGTAGATGCATGTTTAAAATATGCGGTATCGCTTATTGTACCTAAGTCGCTAATTACCTGTGTCATAGCAGCAGCATTTTGATCCGTACCAATAGCTACCTTTAATTTTTCAGGAAAACCAACGCCAACTCTGTACCAGAAATCAACTTCGTCGTAATGGCCGAAAGTGCCGACTCCATCATTGGCATGATGAAGGAATTAACCAGGTTACTTATCGCCATATTCTGTATGCTGGTGACAATAGCGTCCTTGATCTTGCTCGCAGCAGCTGTTCCCGCATCGGCAAACCCGGAATATGACGAGAAGGATTCAGATATTACACTACCAACAGAATTTGCACTGATGCCAGTAACGGCGACAATAAGATCGTCCATCTTTGCTTTCGCAATCTCTGCCATCTGCGACACGCTCAAACCAACACCGCCAGTACTCTCTATCATAGACGCGGTCAAAGCATCCCACTTATAATTGATCTGTGATAATGTTGTGACGAAAGAGGTGCTCGAAAATCCTTTAACAGCAGTATCTATTGCCTGCAGGCTTTGCAAGTACGCGACCAGATTTTTCCCTTTAACCCCGCTCCAGTCATTATCAAACAGGCTTGTTTGTGATCCCCCCGTTAACGCTGAGGGCAACCCAATCGCCGAAACACCTGCTGATGTTGTGCGCAACTCTTTTAATCGAGCGTCCGTATAACCCGCTGCAGCCATTATCTTCATCGCGACAGCGCTCCCTGCAACTGCCATTTGTTCAATTGACTGACGAGATGAAGCATTTGTATTGTCGAGCTGCGTCGTATCTCTTCCGCCACCTCCAAACAGAGAGCTTGCTAATCCAACAACAGCGCCGATACCAGCACCTATTGGGCCGCCAACCATAAACCCCGTTGCCGCCATCGATGCTGTCGATGAAATAACATTTCCCGCTTGACCGCCGACCATCTGGCCGACGCCATTGGCTACAGCCGCGTAACCCAATGCTTGCTGGTTTGCGTTGGCTTTGTTCGCGTCAACTAATGCTTGCCCTGTTAATCCTGTTGTGTCTTTCAAGTTTGTCGTGGCCGTCAACCCTTGCCCTATCTTTGTAATCGCTGATCCAACAGTCCCTCCAAGAGTAGTCCCGATCACCGAAAGTGTCGAGGATAATTTCAGGAAAGTCTTATTCGTGTTATCGCCGGCGTTTTGCAGTAGCTTGAACTGCTTTTCGAGTTCACTTGTAGTGCTTGATGATAAACCCGCAGCTGCTCCATAAAGTGATAATGTTTCGGTGTACTGTTGTAGGGCAGCCTTTTGAGCGTTACGCGACCTCGTCTCTTCTTCATGTGAGGTTTTAAGCCTTTTTTCCGCCTCAATCAGTTCGTTGGAATAATCTTTACCCAAGGAGAGGTAATGATTGTACTCCATCTGAGCAACATTTACACCAAGAAGAGCATCTTCAATCGACAACGTATCATCCTTGTACGTGCCGAGTATTTTTTCTGATTTTATGCTTAATTCGTGACCTTCTTTAAGTACTCTGTTATACTCAGCACTTTTGGACTTCAGCAGCTCATCAGCAGCAGCCACATCCTTTTTTGCGTTTACCATGTGCTCCGCTTTCTTTGCGTAGTCCGCGTCACTTGTTGCGCTTTCGATGGATGCCGCAGTATATGCTTTCCGGGCGTTTACGGCTATTTCTTCCGCTTGTGCAACGCTTACGGTCACTTCCTCTCTTTTAGTCATATATGCATTGTACTCATTTATCTGAGTGGCGAATGCGTTCCAGCCGGGGAAGGATATAGTTTGGGTCGATATCGATGTTTTGTTTAGTTTTGCTTTGTCCTTTGCTTCTTGCTTTGTTATCTCACTTCGCTTGTCCTCTATATTTAAGTTTTGCTGATTTACAGCGTACTGCTTTTTCGCCTCATCCGTTGTCATCCTGTAATAAGTAGACATCAACCGGACATCCTCAGCCTCTCCAAGCGTTATTTTTGCGCCTTTAATTTTCTCCGCAGCTATTGACTCGTATGTGCTTTTCTCCAATGTTGCTGCATCAAGAGCATCATAAGCTGGTTTCGTATTTGCCGATCCTCCTTCCATACCGGCAAGACTATAAATAGCTGATTTCCACCACGAAGGGGTAGCATCCTTTACAGCTTTATCCCTTGATAAAGTGCCTTCGAGATAAGCCTTTTTGTCTATAAGCTCCTGTAATTCGAGGTTGAGCTTAGCAAGCCCTTCAGCACCATGGATCTTTATTTGCAAATCAAAATCTTTGTACTTCTGGATACCATCCAGCTGTTGGTCAAGATTCGCAACCGCAACACCTTGCAACCCAAGTGCATTCGTTACTTTCTCCCCGTACATATCCCATGCGACCCATAGAGCCGTAATAGCAGACACGGCAATGCCGACACCAGCCGGACTAAAAAGCCCCTGAGTAAGCAACTTACCCATTGATGTACCTGTGGCATCCGCCTCTTCCTTCAACCGTCCCATCGATCCCGGCAGCTGCTGCAAGTTGTTCGCGATACCCTGCATACCATACGGCATGTCCTGTATGACTCGGCTTAAGTCAATCATTGCGCCATTGAGCGCACGAGTATTCGTTGTTGCCGCCGGTGAAATAATGTGGTCTGAAGAGTTTTTGAGCTGGGAAATCTGTGATTGCAGCTCTTGAGATTTCACCTTCAAGGCATCAAACGCCTCAGTCCCTGTCCTTAAATTCCGGAACTGTGCATGTACTTCAGAAAGCTGAGTACCAAGTGAGGCCAAGGCACTCTCCGTGGATGCCGCACCCGAGACAATAGTCTTGAATCCATCTCCAACTGCAGAAGTAGCTGACGCCTTACTGTTCAGGGAGGACACTGCTGCAGTTACACGGTCAATGGCTGATTCTGCCACTTGACCCATACCCACAAGTTCTTTATCGACCGCCTGAATGCCAGAGAGATCGGCACCCTCCGTGTCAATAACGACTTTTAGTTTAATGTCCTCAGATGGTACAGCCATATTAATCCCCGTCTACTTCTGCTTTTTCCAACTCTTGTTTGATCGGATAATACTCCTGCCAGTGGCGGAACTCATCCATACTCATCACCACTCTCCATTCCGCCACCGTTCGACCACCTAACTGATCTGCCAGCCAGTACCAGAAAAAAAGGTCTGGCTGGGTTCTTAGTTTTTTTCAGCGGCTTCCGGTTTAATCACTTCCATCATCGCTTTAGCAATTCTGCCAGTGGTTTCGATAAACCCTTTTTTCTGCAGCTGCTCGAAATCATCATCCTTAAACAAACGGACACCATTACTATCCAATGCCTTACTGATAACGATCTGTGCATTATTAGCCGGTCCAGTTGCCCCTGTAGGGATCAAGTTCTGCACAGCATCATACTCTTCTCCGGTAAGTGGCTTGAAGAACAACACCTCATTACCCCATTCCTCAACAGTTATCGTGCGTAAAGGTAATCCATCATAAATGCCCGCAATTTTTTCAATCAGTCTCATCAGTGTTTTTTTGTTAATCGTTAATAAAAGTCAATCAAACCAGAAGATCCCTTAAGGGAATACTCCCATCGTAAACGCACCCGAAAACTTCAGGACGATGTCCTTGACTACCAGCGTCTTTTTGTCATACGACTCTTTACCGGCATTCTCAACATACGCGGTCCCTGTAATCTTTGGCGACCCGGCAGTTGTCCCTTCTGGGGCCAACGTAACCTGCAAGCTTGTTTTGGCTGCATGTGCTGTAGCTATAGCTGCCTGACCATTAGTATCACCGGACTTTTTTTCTACGGTCAAGTTTATTACGGCATTTGCCTTATCCGTAGGGTAGAGCGTTGGAGGATCTTCATCGATCAGGTCGCTTGCAACCATCGATACAGCACCCTCATCCCAATCAATTTTACGGACGCCCTGAACATAGTTCGGCGTTGCACCAAGCCCGAGTTTTGCGTTTTTTCCAAGCACTGACATTCTTTAGTTCTCCTTATCTGGTTTTGTGGTTATCAATTTCACTGGAACATCTTTTGCTGATACCGGCAGTGTCCAACCGATTGTCAACAATCTGTCAACATGAGCAGGGTAATCCCAGACATCTTCCTGCACACCCGCCGGGTTTACCAGTTTCACCATCTTGTCTTTGACTTCTTCTGCCATCTCCGTCTCCATTATATTATTTCCATCAGCACGCCGTTTCAGCGTCGCCGTCCTGGGTTTGATATTCGACTCGATACACCACATCCAGCCTTGTATGCTTAACCGCTGTCGTGGTTACATATTGCCGGTCATCACTGACAAACACCAGGTTAAAGGCAAGGCTATCAAAGAACCGGCCTTCGGCATTATCAGCATACAAAGCCGCCTCAATTTCCGCCAAGGCGCTGCCGGTCACCACATGATCATCACCCTCGACAACGACTCCAAGCAGCAGTTTAACCGCTTTTGAGGTTCCATCAAGCGTGCCGCCAATACTCCCTTCAGCACCAAGCGCAATACAGAGGCCCGGCATCGTCTTTGGAGTTAACGGGTGCAACCGCGACCGGAAAACATTACCCCCCGTCGTATCAAGACCGGTCAAAATCGATACCGCCCGATCAAGAATCTGTGTTTGAACATGATCCATCAGGCCACCTTTTCAATTTGAGTTTTCACACTCACAAGGATCCCGTAAGTCCAAGACCCTTTTCGCTCCTCCACATAATCATCCTGTATAAGCTCAATACCATCGACACACCCCTCAGGGTTATACCCGATCAACCGCAATCCAGCGAGATCAAGCAGCTCGTAAATGCCCGCCCCGGTATCTCTTGCCTGCAAGGAATCAGAAAACACAAGCACTTCATACACCATAGTGCGATCCTGCACGGTAATCCCACAGACCTCTCGTTTCGCGGAATACTTCGATCCGGTATACCTGACAACAATAGCCCCACTCGTTGCCAACGTAATCAATACCTGCTCTGATGGGTTCCGGGGATAAGACTCAATTCGTACCGGCACCTCCACAGTAGAGTTATCTGGTTTTCGCATTATTTTAACCAACCGGGGAACATCCGTGATTTCAGCACCAAGCCGGGCTTTAATGGACTCCTCGATATCGGTTATGAAGCTTGACATAGCACTGTTTTATATTAACTCAACGTGTAAAACCTCTCAACCTTTTTTATCACCGCCATAAACGGGATCTCATCGCCGTAGTTTTCCATCTGGCCAATCAATACGTCACTTCCCGTAAACACCACTTTATGAACGCCATCAATTTCTATTTGCAGTGTCAGACATTTTCCGCTTTTGTTGTTACCAAACTTGCTTTCAGTAATTCGAGACCCTATTACAGTAACTTCACGATTAATCAGATCATCAAGTTTGATTTTATCTCCATCAAGCACAGATGGGGCATCCGCAAACTCTGCAAATCGTTTCACCGTCTCGCAAGAGCTCCATCTACTGATGTGTAGCATGCTTGCCGGAATGCGTTGTAATCATTCCATTCAGCCGATGTCCTGGATAAAGCCAATTTCCCCAGCTGCGAAGCATAACCGTACCGCGCAGTGATCAATGCATCAATCAACCCTGATCGATCGAGATCCTGAACCTCAACAAAATCGTACTGCCAGATTTCCGGAGTATCTTTTGTCGCCGCGATCTCCGTGATATTGTAGCGGAACTGCCATTTGCCTTCACACTGCACAAACTCTTCAGGAGCTACTGCACTATACCCAACCATACATTCTCCTTAAATTGTAGGTGTCTGCCCATATAAACCACCCGTTATATGCCGCAAGACTTTTGAGTTCAGAGGTTTTAACCTTCTCTTTAAATCTCTGCACAATAGATTTTCTGACCAGTGTAAACCCATGGAAAAACCGGTACCCGAGGAAATCAATCCCTCTTGCATCCACCGGAAACACTTGCCAGTTTTTCTTTATATCAAGCTTCAACCGCTCTGAGAGATACCTGTTGATATCAATCCGTAACCGATGCACTTCCTCTTTCTCACCTGCAAGCAAAACAAGATCATCGCAGTACCTGAAATAATACCGAACCCTCAACGTCTCCTTAATCCAATGGTCAAAATCCGAGAGATAGAGGTTTGCAAAATACTGGCTCGAATAATTTCCGATCGGCACACCCGGAGCACTGTTAATAATGAGATCGAGCAACCAAAGCACATCAGGATCCTTGATTTTCCTCCGAAGCAATGATTTAAGCACACTATGATCAATTGACCGATAAAACTTCCTGACATCCAGTTTTAAACAATACTTTGTCTCATCAACTGAGGTTAATGCTCTCCGGAGTCGCTTAACGCCATCATGGACACCTCGACCAGGCAACGATGAATAGGTATCCCGAATAAATCCCCGTGTCCATATCGGCTCAAGAATATTCACGATGCAATGATGAATGATTCTATCAGGGAAGTATGGTAGTTTCCATATCTCACGTTCTTTCAATCCATCGGTTCTCATCATTACGACGTAAGGAGAATTGATAAAGGATTTCTCGATCAGCATTTTCCGAATCATCAGGTAATACTTTTCAGTGTCCCCATCTACCATCATCACCTCTGTATAATGCGCCTTGCCTTTTCGTGCTCGACGATGAGCCAACTCAATATTTTCCAAAGAACAGATACTCTCCCATAACCCTCCGAACCGCTTCATTTTTGGCCCTTAAGCTTTCGTTTTATCTACCAGCATAACTGTGAGCCATCTTCCTTTTTTGCCAAGAGGCAAGGACACCAGGAACAAGAACAATTCTGAAGCAGAGGCGCCTGCCGATATTCGTATTCGTATCCGATGCCGTGTTATTCGCATTCCAATAGAACGGACCCGCATTCGTTCCGTTATTCGAATTACCGCCTACCAGCAACACCTGCAGGCACACTACAATCCCTTTTATCCCAAAGAACAAAACCGCATCGCACAACGAGCTGCTACGCAGCTTTTTTGAAGCAGAGGCGCCCGCCGATACTCGCATTCGCATCCGATGCCGCGTTATTCGCACTCCAATAGAACGGACCCGCATACGCTCCGTTATTCGAAGAACCGCCCACCAGCAACACCCGCAGGCCAGTGGCTTGGTTGTAATAATCCCTCATCTTCGTCGATGAGCTACCAGTCACGTCTGATGGCAAGACAATGCCAAGCCCGGAGAATGGTTTACCACCATAACCATCAGTGGCCGGGAGCGTTATGCTAACACCAAGTGCATCTTGTAGTCTTGTCCATCCTGTGATAGTGGTATAATCAAAAGGAGGCGTTGATTTGTAGTACAAGGCACGCTCTGAAATCAAAGCAGGAACCCGTTCCCACACATTTCCCCATGCATTCTCTTGCAAAAGACACAAAGAGAAGTCTGTAGCATAACCAGCTGTTGTGCCATTTTGCACAGCACCGTTAAACCCTGCAACAGAGTCACTTAACCCACATTTCCCGATATATGATCCATTCGTCCATGTCCCTCCGGAGAGATTGATACGTCCCTGGCCAACAATCGCAGGGATATCGTAACTGGCAAACTGCACCAGTCCCAAAATCTTGCACCAATCGCGTAAAAGAAATCCGTCAGACATCCACCCTGTTCCTCTTGCCTGTGCAAGAGTGTCAAATCCACTGGCAGTCAGCCCTGTATATCCCCACGTTCCGGTGCGGTCAGTCACGGGATAAACATCACTTACTCCGTCAACAGGGCTCTTCGACACACTCCACAACTTAGAGCTATACAGAGAGGCTTCATACGCTCCCGCATACACGGCACTGTATCCAGTAAACACAGGGTGAAGGGAAAACCCAGGCAGGAGAAGATGCGAGATCAACATATAGTACCAAGAGCCAATCACTCCATATTTGCAGTAACCCGGAAGATACTCGACCATAATCTGCCCATCAGCACCACCCAAAGGCACTGCGGTTCCATCTGTATATTTCGTCTTATCAAGAAAGGATACCTCCTTGACAACCACCCCTGCGTCAGTTAGTGTCACTCTCCTCAGCATTGAGAAGATCGGTGAAATCCAGGCACCCAAAAATGATCCAACTGAAAATCCCTGTGCACAGCCCAATCGTATCCATGTATCAGTTGCGGTATTGTAAGCTACACCGACATACTGACTCGCTTCGATTGCAGAAAGCCTGCTATCAATGGATGCAACGGTTAACATGAGTTGTCTGTCAGGCCAAGGCATATCAAAAAACGTTTAAGGTGGCTGAGACTACCGCCGCTGATCCAGCTGGAGTAGTTACATAAATCCATATTTTAGCAAATGGGCCAATAGCCGGCCAGTAGCACTTTCTTCCGCTTCCATCGTGAGTAAGGAGAACGCCTCCGCCATCAACCGGAGCCCCAGAGTCTGCTCCTGCGCTTGCCTTATAGCTGATCACAACAGCGGCTGTTGAATCAACCTCCAATCCGAAATCTCCAGATGCTCCAAGACTTGCAAGATCAACCAGCACTCCTTGCGATACAGCACCAGCACCCAGGGAGATCGCTGTAAACAATTTTTGCGTTACCATTCTATTTTGTCCTGGTTAAATTCGAGCTTACTACCGGTGTCGCAGGATCAAGCACAGCAGACTGCCCGTTCAAAAACTTTTCCGAGACAATCCAGAACGGCGGGTCAATCCTTGCTTTTTTTACCTTGACAGCTTTCGCCGTATCATCGTAATACTCGACATTCGTACTGATCTGCTCAATACCACGCAACATCACGTCCGTACCTGCAAACGTCAGCTCAGCACTTTTCACAGACGGCAGGAGACTACATCCTCCCAACATCAGTAACATCAAGCCAGAACCTATTATTTTTTGTGGTATGCTTCCCATAGCTTTGACTGTTTAATCTTTTCAACCACCCGCTCTTGCTCTTCGGGAGTGGCAACTGATTCCGCTGTTGTTGTTGCTGTAAACTCAGGAGTTTTTGCCGCCTCCTTAATGACTTCAACCGCAGTATCCTTGGCCACCATACCCAACCAGCTGGTGAGGCGGGATAAGACCCCGCCCACCATAGCTAAAATTGCCGGCCACACCCTCAGCCGGGGATATGGAATGATGAGCGAACTTTCGCGAGGATTGGCTCAACAATCGCATCATCAATCGGGGTTTCCGTACTATCCACAAGTGCCTGAAGCTTGTCGATCACCGCATCAGCAGCGGCATCAACCTTTTCATCAGGTACATACGTCAACATTGTCTTGATTGCCGTCTCAAGAAAAGAGGCTACAGTTGTTTCAATTGGATTTGACATTCGAGTTCTCCGTTTATCGTGTTATGAGTTAATCGACCAGTTCGAAATGAACCAGATCGTCAAAAGTGTTATCCTTCACGTCAGTGTCTTCATCCCAATCACCACCCCACCGGACATGAATACCCCTTACTTTTGCTATGCCAAGCACCAACCCGGCAAACAGCGTCATCCTTTCCCGATCCTTCCAGTCTACCGGTTGATCAGGCCTGTTAAAAGGAGCAACATCAGCCGCCTTGCTCGGTGAAGGATTATGCTTGCTTTTCGGGAAAGGAGTTTTTGAGTTTCCCGCAGCCACAGCAGCATCCTGTTCCTCCTTTGTGCGGTGGCCACACAAAACAACACAGTCAAAATGTGTGACTACCTCATTAAAAAGCGCCTGTAACCTGGCATCACAAGTAGCCAGTCGCTGCATTGATATCTTGCTAAATGTCGGCATATCGGTAAAGTCTGTTATCAGTTCCGGGTACAACCCCGTTAAATCGCGTTAAATGATACTTTAGCAGGCAAAAACGCCCACCCTTCCGTACTTCGCAACCCAAAGCCTGAAAGTAACCCGTTACAAGCCGTTTCTGTGTGTTTTCATATCCTGCTGATATCATCATCCAAAAGCTCTCCCATAAACCCTTGCGGGAACCGCTTTATTGTCTCCGTCACTCGCGGCCCCTGTGCTTCAGCTACAGTGTCATCACCGGATTCAATCCGAAATGTATTGGAGGTTATTCCTTTCAGCTTTTCAAGCTGCCGTTTATACAACTGGGTAATTGAATCAGGAACCTCCTCAGCTGCCCGACGGAAATACAAATGGCACTTCATCAGCTGAGCGGCGAGTTCTTCAATCTCCGCAGGAACCGGGCTGAACGGCAGGGAATAAAGGCCCCTGCAATACAGGTGGATATCCGAAACCGCCGCAACATTGCAAGCTGTAAGGTTTACTGTTGCTGCAGTATCAAGTGATCCAACCCCGTAATCGTCACAGCAATCAATAATCTTCTGCAGGGGCATAACCCCCTGCAGATAGGTCAAGTCAACGTACAGCATCAACCCAGCCTTACACCTGGTAAACAGGCAAGAGCACGACCATTGAACGCCTCACCACTGTCAGCTTGCAGCTCAATCGTTTGCTCATAGAAGTTTCCGACAAGCTTCATGTCGTAAACCTTGAGTCCGCTGCGAGTTGTCATCAAACTCCAATAAGCAGCCTCCTCAGAACGGAGTGCGTAGATCGTTGTCGAGTCAGTCGATGTTCCCTTTGTTTCCGTTAAGGGAAGATTATCTGTTCCGTCATACTTAAACCCTGCAGGGATAATTGGCACCCCATTAAAGTGATCGATCTGGCGACCAAACTCATCCGTTGTGGTACTGACATTATCACGGGCAACCGTCGAAAGCCTGCTCCAGACTTTGGAGTTAAACACCAAAGCAGATGCTCCGCCATCAATAGCAGCTATCAGGTCATTCAAGGCCTCAATAAACTGCTGATGGCTTTTCTTCGCTGTGTTATCTGTACCGGCAACAATCTGCAGTCCGTTATCGCCAAGGTTGGTCAATGTCTGTGTAGCATTAAGACCTGCAATAGCTTTTTTCATCCCGTCAAACTGCAACGCAGAAACCGTATGGTCGCCGGTCAGCAGGTAGGTCTGCAGGTTTTTACCAAGGGTTCGGGCAAAAGCTTTCAACTGGCGCTTGAACTCTGAAGGGATATCACTGCCTCTGTCTTCATAGGCACGGTCAACCCTAAGCGTTTTACCGAAAATCTTGAGCGCAAAAGCCGCATAAGCCGGAGCAACATCATTCGTGCCATAATCAGCCCCAATAGCCCTGAACGCTGCAGCAGTGTTGATGTCGGCATCTTTACGCAGACTGGCCGCACCACCCGGCTCTACGAAAAAGTGGAGGAAGTCAAGCAGAGGAGCATTCCTGCGCACCTCATCAACGAACATCCTGGTGACCTCGTCACCTCCTGATATTTGCTGTAAAAACATATCTGAAAAGAGTTTTGATTGATAAATCCTTATTTCGATCCCTGAGCGGCTTCAAACTGAGCAGTTAAGGCCGCCTGCACTGGATCACCAGCCGGAGCTTCTCCATCAGCAGCCTTTTCTTTCGTGGCCACTTCCTCAAATACCAACTGAGGTTTTGCACCTGTAATCAGCTCTTTCAACACCTCGAAGCTGGTCTTCGATACTTTCGCTCCATCAATTTCAAACTGGCGTGGCTGTGCACCGTGTAAATCCATCAGGATAGCAACAACCTGGTCTTTAATTTTTGGAGTAACGACCGCTCGATGCTCTGAGCAAAATCCAAGAATCTCACTTTGCACAAGCGATGCTTCAGCTTCACTCTGCTGTTGCAGGAGTGTCGCGTTTTCCGCACGGAGTCTTTCAAGCTCCGTTTTTTCTTCAACTGTCATATCCGATTCAAATTGGTTAGTGGTAGCGTCTGGAACTGCATCTTGCGGCGGATCAGCCGGAAGCTCAAGCTTAAGGAAGTCCATCACGTATGATGGAAGGAAGTTGTCAGCCGCATCAATGCCGTTCGACTCAATTTCCTTGTCACGCATCTTCTGGAACAAGTCAGCAACATCACGCATCCAGCTTTGCAACTGCCACTTCCAGGTAACATCAAACCCGGTAACCGGATTATCAAGGTCTGAGGATTCAAAATCTACCTCTTCGGTATACACCGCAGGGACGTTATCCGATGTCTCAAACGCAGCCCCAAGGCCGCTCACTGCAGGGTTATCGGTAAACCCGATATGCACGATTTCGCCACACTTGCCAATACCGATCGATACTTTATCACATCCCGCCTTTTTCAGCCCTGCGATCCATTCCTTGGCAAACTCAGCAGGTTTCGCAGTCAAATAGGTGCGACCATCCTGTTCGTACACTTCAATACTTTCCCTGTCGGTATATCCAAGCACTGGAAGGTTATTCTCCGGATGCCGGTAGGTATACGGGATCTTGATCGGGCTGTTCGATTTCGTTGCCTGGAAGAGAGCAAGCACTTTCTCTCTCGGCCAAACAGGAGCATTCTTGGTCTTATGCACCCCTGATGCAAATATTTTATGCCGTTTAAAGTCCATTCATCGATGATTCAATTGGTGATAAAGGCTCAGTGCGGCGGAGCTTCCGCGTTTCATATCTCCCGTAATTACCCGCAACTTATCCCCCAAAATCGGCAATAATCTCATGTTGCGTTTCCAGGAAAACATTACTGGAAAGTGGTAAGCAGAACCTTGCCAGAAATCAGGGCTACCTTGAGGCAGTATCAAAAATCTTCTAAACCGTAATAATGCCAGAAGTAGGAAGTAACGGGATCGTCGAGCTGGCCACTCAGCTCGGCATAGCAGTTTTGCTTTTTGGAGCGCTCATCATTTTCAGCGCCGTAACCCGGCACTGGATTAAAACAGAGCAGTTACACTGGACGGAAGAGTTCAAACTGCGAGAGCAGAAAAACGCGGACGACAAACTGATGCTCACCAGCCTGATCGAAAAAAACTTCACCATTCTAACCGATGTAATGTCGGACAGCAGGGAACAGATTCACGCTATTACCCGTCTGGTTGAACGCATCAAGAATATGCAGGTACAGTACGACCAGGCATTCAGAGACCTTTTCACCAAGCATGATGAACACTCTAAAAACCCTTGTTACGAACATATCAGACAATTAATGGAACATAACAACAAACCATGAGCACCATCCGCGACCTCAAACTCGGACAGCTTGAAAAGCTGCGTCAGGATATCTTCTCTCTCGACGCCAAGGCAGCAAACGCCATCATCGTTATTGAGATGAAAGCCTATAACAAAAGCGACCTATCAGCGCTCGATGTCGAAAGCATTCACCAGGCGGCAAAAGATTTAAAGGATAACGTCCTGCAGCTCCGCACGCTTAAGAAGCAGGCTGATGCACTGAACGAAGAGCTTTATGGCTAAGAAAGCAGAGCTCTACAGCGAAGCCGAACGGCTGTACGTGCAGGAACATCTCGGTCAGGCCGATATAGCCGAACGTCTTGGAGTCGCTGAGCGGACAATTCGGTACTGGGCAAACGAAGGGAACTGGGCAGAACGCCGTGGAAGCTTTGTTGAAGCAACCAGCAAGACCAGCGAGAAGCTGTACAAACTTGTCCAGACACTTACCGATAAAGCCATCGAAAGTGTAGAAAATGGCGAAGTGCCAAGCCAGTCACAGCTTTTCTTTATCAGCAAGATGGCACCGCTCCTGCTCAAGTTGCAAAACTACGAAGAGTCATCGGCGCCACCGAAACAGGACGAAGCCGACAAAGCAAAAGCAGTCTCCCGTTTTGAAGACGTTATGCAGGAAATGCAGAAAACCTTAATGCAGCTCGGACTTGGTTAAAAAAGCTATACATCCAGAGGAACTCCCTCCAACCGCCACCATCATCGAGGAAAAGGTTTTTATGCCTTACCAGATCAATGTTATCCGTGATGAGCACATCGCTCAACTTGTGGAGAAAGGCAGGCAGGAGGGCCTTAGCTGGGCTTTGGCATACAAATCATATAAATGGACAGGCAGGGAAGGCCGCTACCCGACCTTCTTTGCTACCAAAACGCGGATCCTCGCAAAGCAGTTTATCCAGGACTGTTCAGCATGGGCAAAGCTCGACCGGCTGATCAAAAGTACGATAGACGCAACTTACGAAGACGAAATCAAGGTATTCAACTCCGCCACAGAGGAAGAGGAAACCGTCAACACCTACAACATCCGTTTCCCGAACAAAATGGAAGTGACGGCCCTTTCCAGCAACGCTGATGCTATGAGAGGATGGCGAGGCTACAAAATCGCCGATGAATTTGCTATCCACAAACAGCAGCCTGAAATGCTCGACGCAATCCTGCCTTCGCGTATGTGGCGGTTTCCATTTGCCTTTGTCAGCACCCATAAAGGGATCAATTCCGAGTTCAACAAGCTGATCAAGAAGTTCAGGAAAGGCGACCTTGGAGCAGACTGGAACCTTATCTCGATCCCGATTCAGCGAGCCGTTGCAGATGGGTTGCTTGAGAAAATCTATAAACGTCCATTCACAGAATCAGAACGTCAGGAGTGGCTTTCCAACCTCGAACGTGAAGAAGGTCAACGCCGATGGAAACAGGAATACTGCTGTATTCCGGAAGACGAAGCAGGAGCGTTTTTCTCCTATGATCTTCTTGTCGCCTGTGAAACGGAGGATATGCTTTATGACGACATCCAGAAGTTCAGTGGAGCAAAACAGGAGCAGGAAGCGCTCCTTTGGTTTGAGAAAATTGCCGGAAGAATAAATAACGAGGGCCGAGGCAACTTCTACGTTGGTATGGACATTGGCCGTGACGTCAACTATACCGTGCTTTGTCTCATTGAGGATGTTGCCGGAATCAAGTTTATCAGGGCACTGGCAGCGCTCGAACAAATGAGGTTCCAGGTGCAGCAGGATTGCGCAAGGGTCCTGATCAGAACGGCCCGGTTCCGTCGATCCTGCGTTGATAACCGCGGTATGGGCCGCGAGACCGTTGAACGGCTGCAGGGAGATTTCGGGCCGTACCTGGTCGAAAAAATCGACTTCAACCTTGTCCTTAAGGAAAAGATGGCTTATGCCGTCTACCAGGCATTGACTGACCGAATGTTGAGGATCCCCGTGAGCGATACCGTCCGTGACGATTTTCACTCTATCCGGAAAGAAACCACCGATGCTGGAAATGTCCGGTACGTGGCCAAAACAAACGATACCGACCCAAACTCACACGGTGACTATTACACCGCCATTTCTCTGTCACTCCACGCCGTAGGATCCGCTCCGCCTGATATCTCAGGGTCGATACGCATCCCTTTAGATCGTCAAGCTGACCGCAAAGAGCGTATGGAAGCCTTGCTTGATGGATATGAAAATGATTTTCGCGCACAAACATTGAGATCACATGCAACCTAAGATCAATACAACAAAAGTTATTCAGGAAGAAGTAGCCATCCGGACATTCGTTGAAGGATTGCTTGAAGTAACCAAGCTTCTTCCACACCCCAGCAAGGTGCTTAAAAACATCAGTAAAACCATTGATGTTTTCGAGACAACCCTCAAGCAACCGGATATTGCAGCCGTATCAAGACGCTTCCGTGATGGAATCAAAAAACTTGAATGGGATGTATCAAGAGTAACCCAGCGAGGTGAACGTGCAGACTTCATCAGGAGTGTTTGTCGTGACATGAACCTCAACAGTATTATCCCTGCAGCGGTAAGCGCACGAGATTTCGGGTACACCGTTCTTGAAGCGCAATGGGTTCAAGTCGGGAGTTACAGCGTCATAACCGACCTGGTCGAAAAGCCTCGGGAATGGTTTCGATTTAACCAGGCGAACGAACTCCTTCTGCTCACCAGGACAGCGCCGGAAGGGATACGGGTTGACGATGTCTACCCACGGAAGTTCCTTGTTATCCAGCACGAAGCAAGCTACAAAAATCCTTATGGTAACGGTCTCCTCGATGAGGCCTACTGGTACAGCAAAGGATTAGCCGCGAACTTTGAATACCACCTCTCTTTTCTCGAAGATGATGGTCGTGACCACTGGATTGGCTGGGTTCCACCCGGCAGTGATAACGCCTATAAGGATAAGGTAGAGCTTGCCCTACGGAAGCTGCGTAATGCGGCAGTTGCCGTTATCGAGGAAGGAACCAGAACCGAGAAGGTTGAAAACACTGGCCGATCAAGCACCAGCGAAGCTTATGAAGTATTCAAAAAGTCCTGTAAGTCAACACTTAACATGCTTTGGCTCGGCAGCGACCTTGCTGCATCAGTCACTGGCACCGGCGCTTATGCAAGCAGTAAAAGCGGGATGGAAATTCAGGATGATGCCCTCGAAGCAGGGAAAGAGCTCCCAGAGCAAGCCATCAACAGGGCAATCCAATGGATGGCAGAAATCAACAACCTACCCGGAGATGATACCGAAGAAGTTGCTTTTTATCTCTACAACCCACCGGATAATGATAAGGTACAGGCAGAGATTGACCAGATCTACAGCAAGACCACCGGCAGAAAACCGAGCCTGCAGCTGCTTGCCAAAAGAGGATATGAAGAAGGTGACTTCGATGATCCAGCAATTGCTCCGGCACCTGTGCAGACCTTCGAAAGCGGCTACAACTTGCAGCCTCTCTTCAATGCCGTTGAAGGTTTAAAAAAAAAGTACTGACAGAGAGCGAGTCAAAGCTCCTCAACCCAAAGCCCGATAAAGCATTTATCAATGCCTGGTCAACGGCCATTGAACAGGCGTTAAATGACGCATGGAGTAAAGGCGCTGCGAGCGTTGATTACTGGCTCAGTAAATCCGGAGGGACCACATTCGAAGCCAAAAACATCACCCTCCGCTTTGGCAACAAGGATGCCGCAGCCTTCCACCAGTTCAAAGCATTCTGCAGCGCCGTCATTACAGACGATGAACTTGCCCAGGCAGTCAAAGACAGCATCAGCAACTCTCTGGCAAACGGCACCAGTTTCGATGAGTGGCGAAAAACTGTTGACCAGGTGTTTGATCAGCACGGCGTCACCAAACTTAATTCCTTCAAGGCCGAAACCATCTACCGAAACGAAACAGCAATGGCCTTTGGAGCAAGCCAGTTCGCAAAGCTGCAAACGGTATCCGACAGGTTCCCGTACTGGCAGTACACCACAGCGCATGATGAGCGAGTCCGCGAAAGCCACCGGTTGCTTGACGGGAAAATATTTCTTGCCGGCGATAGCGAATATTATCCGCCTCTTGGCTTCAACTGCCGGTGCACTGTTATTCCGATCAGCCTTCGACAAGCCGAAACCCGTGGCATTACAAAACCTGATACCGTCACCCCTGAAATGCGGGCTAACCTTGCAAACGCTGAATTTATCGGCGACAAAGTAGGAAACTTCGCTGACTGGTTACAAGTAAAGATGGCAGAACTGCCCGAATCAACACAAGCACTCATTACTGAAAAGCTTGCTGAGATAACAGCCAGTTCAGCCGAGCAAATTCAAAGCATACCCTTAGAGCTTATTAACAAAAACCGTCTGGTTGAAGTCAATGCGAAAAGCACAGATATCGATTACATCAATACATTTCTTGCTGAGTTCAACACTTCAATAGGGTCTGCGGTTACATACACAGACGTAACTGGCATCGATATAATCATTAATGAAGACCTCTTTATTAACCGGGTTGATCAGTCATTTAAAGTGGGGAAAGGAAGGAAAAAGTATATCAAAGTACTTGCAGATGCCCTCAAAGACCCAGATGAAATATGGACTACTGTAGTCGGAAAACAGGAAAAACGAGTATACCTGAAGATGCTCCAAAAGGATAACGGGGATCAGACAGGGGCGATTATCGTATTCAAAGACGTCAACGATAATATCGTCGGAAGCACAGGGTTTGTAACAACGGACTTGAAATACCTGGAAAAACAGAGAGTCGGGA
>Ga0118677_10007544_pt1 | contig 17902 bp, 13 predicted proteins | sample AliMusrvi5mmetaG_FD_86154 | JGI IMG/M metagenome (GOLD analysis project Ga0118677, IMG submission 86154) | reverse complement strand
GGATACGGCTTTCAACAATTATATGAACGCGGACCGGACGTTTCAGCAGAATGTCGAGGAACTGGGGAAAATGGTTCGCGATACCAGTCAGGCCGAACTGCTGCGAAATATCGTGCAGACAGCCAATCAAACCCGTGAAACCACAACACAGGAAATTGCTCTGGTTAAAGAAGGCAATGCCGCCAAGGCGATTGAGATTTATAGATCCGGCATGTTAACCGGCCTTTCCAGGGAGCTCAGGAATAAAATAGTTGAATTCAAAGCAAAAGAGATTGAAATTAAGAACGAAAGGCAGAAAAATGTGGATCTGGCGCGAACTCTCAGCATACGTGTCCTTTTTATAGGCACGGCACTGGCCATCATTATCGCTATTTTACTGGAGCACTGGATCTCCTCCAGCATTCGTACAAATATTCTGGAGGCAGTCAATACCACCTCGACCACTTCCGTTGAAATCGCCGCTACCATTACCCAGCATGAGAGATCTGCGAACAATCAGGCTGCCATGGTGAGCGAGACAACCACAACAATGGCCGAACTCGGGGCATCTTCCCGGCATACTGCAGAACAGGCAGGCGTGGCCGCCGATATGGCGAAAAAGGCCAATGAAATAACCGAAGATGGTGCCGAAGCGGTTCGGCAAACCATTGACGCCATGGAAAAACTGAAGGTCAAGATTGTTGCCATTTCTGAACAGATACTCAACCTCAGTGGGCAGACGGAGCAGATTGGCGGCATATCTGAACTGGTCAAGGATCTGAGCGGACAGATCAACATGCTGGCACTTAATGCTGCAGTAGAAGCTGCAAGGGCAGGGGAGTACGGCAAGGGGTTTGGGGTGGTGGCCTCTGAAGTTCGCAAGTTGTCGGTAGAAAGCAAAAAGTCGGCTGAACAGGCCAGAGGTATTGTTTCGGGTATTCAGAAAGCCACGGATGCCGTCATTATGAAAACTGAGGAAGGCATGAAACATATTGAGAATGTGACGCTGATAGCTGAAAAACTGAATAATCTGTTTGATGAACTCTCACAAACCGCCGGGTTTGTTTTCAACAGCGCTCAGCAAGTGCTGCTGAATGCCACGGAACAGGCTTCAGCGATCAACCAGGTGGTTGAAGCTGCCAACAGTATCAACGCAGGTGCCAAAGAAACGGCGGCAGGCATTTCACAAACAAAGATAGGAATCCATAATCTGAATGATGCGACTGTGCTTCTGAAAAACATGATCTAATGGGAAATGCCATGATAGAAGACGCAGAAATGCAGCAGCTTTTCAAGATTGAGAGTGAAGAACATCTGCAGTTGCTGGATGAGGGATTGCTTCAGCTTGAAAAAGATCCGAAAAATCAGAAGGTGCTTGAAGATGTTTTTCGGGAGGCTCACAGTCTGAAAGGGGCTGCAAGGATGCTTGGACTGATGGAAATCGAGGCAGTGTCCCACCGGTTTGAGGATATTCTGGGTCTGGCACATAAAGGCGATATCCTTCTTTCTTCAAGAATTGTGGATGTGATGTACGGTTGTCTGGATATCATCCGGAAACTGGTTGCTGACGCGCTGGCCGGCGTACCCTCAAAAGTTGATATTCGGACGGTTTTAACCCGGCTGGATTTGTCCATCCCCGATGCTTCTGCAAATATGGAGCGTAAACCGGTACTGGCCATGCCGGATTTGGCAGAAACAGCCACGGAAACACTCGCCGCGAAATGCGGCACAACGGGGAATTGCGGAAATTCATGGCGCTGAAACGGTGCTGGTTTGAGGAAAATCTCGGAATACGGAATCCTGCGAGACCCCGGAGCGGGGGACAGGAACGCTCCGGTCAGTAGTCGATCTCCGGACCAAATGCAACCCGATATTCAGCCCGGCCGGAGCTGGTCGAGGCCTTTTCATTTGCTTGATTTTCCGTTGATTAGGGACATTGGCGGGATTGAGGAGTGGGAGCAACGCTCGAAAACCCGGGGCCATGAACCAGTCACGCCGTTACGGAATTTGAGCGAAATCAAGACCACACGCTCGATTGCCAGGCAGGCGTTGAGCGCCCACTTGCCCGAGTGAGGTCTGATCCTGTTTCCAGAGTTCGTCGCCGCAAAGCGTGGCGACTTCCAACACCCCGAGCACCACGGCCGCCGGGAAGGCCTGCCCCTTGCGGAGGGGGGCTGAAGTATTTGCGTGGTGGCAAATCCCGGGCGGATTGCTCTCCAATTCCTTCCTGCAATCATGGGAAATCCGACAGAATATCAATCACTTAGGATTCGGATTGGCAATCCCTTGTGTCTCGGGAATATCTCTTGATTCCGGCAGGATTGCCGTCCGTCAATGGGGATGCGTATAGAGATCAAGCGGTTCGTCCGGGGGGCAAGGGGGAAAATTGTCTCACCATTTCGCTTGCCACGGTATGGGGCAGGCCCCACAAAAGCGCCCGCTCATCCGGGCGGGGGGCGCAGTCCGTCGTTCCATCCGGGTCGGCGGTACAATCTTCACCTCATTTCGCGAGCACAATGGACAGCATCTCATCCCGCATAGCCAAGGTTTCCCCATCCCTCACACTGGCCATCACCGCGCAGGCCAAAGCCATGCTCGCCAAAGGCGAGGAAGTTTACGCCCTGGCCGGCGGTGAACCCGAAGTGGACACTCCGGATTTCATCAAAGAGGCGGCCATCCAGGCGTTGCACGACGGTCGGACGAAATACACTCCTGCCGGCGGTATCCCCGAACTGCGCGAGGCGCTCGCCGTGAAGTTGCTCATCGACAACAACCTGACCTACGCCGCCAATCAGATCTGTGTGACCGGCGGGGCGAAGATGGCCTGTTTCAATGCCATCCTGGCCGTGATCGAAGAAGGGGATGAAGTGATCATTCCCGCACCGTATTGGGTTTCCTATCCGGAAATGGTCCGCCTTGCGGGCGGTGTTCCGGTGATTGTGGACACCAAGGAATCGACCGGATGGAAAATGACCCCCGAGCAATTTGAGGAGGCGATGACCCCGGCCACCAAGATGGTCATCCTCAACACCCCTGGCAACCCGACCGGAGCCGTCTATACCGAGAGCGAACTCCGCGCCCTGGGCGACATCGCACTCGAAGAGGAAATCGTGATTCTATCCGACGAGATCTACGAGAAGCTCGTCTATGGCGAGTCGAAACATGTATCGATCGCCTCGCTCAGCGACGAGTTGTACAATTTGACGGTCACCGTCAACGGATTTTCCAAAGCCTATTCGATGACCGGGTGGCGGGTCGGTTACACCGCCGCGCCCAAAGCATTGGCAGCGGCGATCGAGAAGATCCAGAACCACACGATTTCCAACGCCAACACGTTTTCGCAATACGGCTCGCTGGCCGCGCTGCAGGGCGACCAGACGTTCATCGAGGATCTCCGCGGCGAATATGACGTGAAGCGCCAGTTCATGTTCAGCCGGCTCAAGGCGATCCAGAACATCCGTGTCGTCGAACCCAAGGGCGCGTTCTACTTCTTCGTTTACACCGGCAACACCGGACTGAAATCCCTCAACCTTTGCGACAAACTCCTGTCGCGCTACAAGGTGGCGGCCGTCCCCGGCATCGCCTTCGGCTATGATGAAGGCGTGCGCCTCAGCTATTGCGCGTCGCTCGATATCCTCAACGAAGGCCTCACCCGCTTCGAGCAGTTCTGTCGCGAGCATTGAGCGGACGCTGCTCAGACATCCTGAACTTTACGGGCTAGTCGCTGCGCTCCAACCCCGGGCTTTGGGACAAAACCCCGTCGGGGGAATGGCACTTACCTAAGGGTGATGGCAACCATCTTCAGGGCCAAAGGCCCGCTCCAAGATAGCCCAGGGCAACGCCCTGGGTCTATCAAATGCGACAGGATTCCCAGCCCTGAAAGGGCGGCCCAATGATGATGCCCCCAATATCGACCGCCCTTTCAGGGCTCGCAAACTCAAGGAGGGTGGGCGTCCCGCCCACCATGGTCATGGGAGGTGAAAGAAATGAGCGAAGGCGCGGATCTTTCGCCCTCCATGACTGATGCGGGCGGGACGCCCGCACTCCTTGGGCCGCCCTTTCAGGGCTCGAAAATCCTCATGCGACTCCAGTCCCAGGGCTTTGCCCTGGGCTACCTTGGGGTAGGCCTACGGCCTACAGGATTTCCAATCATAGACGTTTCACAAAATGGGATAAATCCCCAAAAGTCGTTAAGTAACTGCCATTTCCCTTCGGGGTATGGAAGATTGAGCGGACTTTCGGGTTCATCCGGTTTCCCTACAAGTCAGGGTGTCTGTCGCCTGACATTGTCGGCTCCTTCAGCCACGTAAATCACCATGAGGGGTTGATTTGTGTTCTTTATTATCATTTGGCTTGATTCCTTCCGCCTGCAGCCGTAGCCTTGTATCTAACTTAACCCCACCCATGAAGAAAATCGAAATACGGGAAATTATGGGCGAAGTTGGTGCCATCGAAAGCGGTGAGATAGCTCCGGCGCGTGTTCGCGAGGTGGTCCGACTCGCGGATGGCACAGTCCGGCGCGTGGCTTTGGAGGCTGAGATTTACCGCCGCAAACAAGCGCGTGCGTGGAAGGCCAAGTTGCCATGCTCAAGGGTATCATCATAATGATGGCGATGATGACAGGTGCCCGCTTGGATGCGATGGAAGGTGTGGTGTTGCTCCACGGCCTGTGCCGGACCAGCGCAAGCATGGAGCGGATGGCCGCCGAACTCACCAAAGCCGGCTATCTGGTGGATAACATCGACTATCCGTCGCGCGATACCACGGTGGACAAGATGAGCGAGCAGGTGATCGGCGCCGCGATGAAGAGCGACAAACTGGCGAAGTGCGACAAAATCCACTTCGTGGGCCACTCGCTGGGCGGCATTCTGGTCAGGGACTATTTCTCGCGCCATCAGGACAAGCGCCTGGGGCGGGTGGTGATGCTGGGACCTCCCAACCAGGGCAGCGAGGTGGCCGACCATCTCAAGGGATGGCGGATTTACCAATGGCTCAACGGCCCGGCGGGTGGCGAACTCGGTACGGACCCGGAAGCGGTGCCTAACAAACTTGGCGCGGTCAAATTCGAGCTTGGGGTGATCGCCGGCGACCGCTCGATCAATTGGATCAACAGCCTGATGATTCCGGGCAGCGACGATGGCAAGGTTTCGGTGCGCAACTCGAAGGTCGAGGGCATGAAGGACCATCTGGTGGTCCACACCGCCCATCCGTTCATCATGCGCAACCGCAAAGTCATCGATGCCACCATCCGGTTTTTGAAAAACGGATCGTTCAGGGCGGAGTGACATGGTGGCTATGGGTTCAGAGAACCCTAACGTATTTGGATGTAATCACCGACCACCGAATTCCGTGAGGAAGTGGCGCAAGGCGATGGGCAGATTCTCATCGAGCAGGATCGTCTTCACGGGCGAGTTTCAGGAATTCCACGGCATCTTCACGTTTTACGGTGGGGAAATGTTCGAGAAAGAGTTCGAGCGTATCGCCGGCCGCCAAATAGTCGAGCAGGGTCTGGGCCATAACGCGGGTCTTGCGGAAAACCAGAGTCCCACCGAGGACGCGGGGATCGGATTGAACGGGGCTGTGATCCAGAATCATCATGCGGACAAGATCCGGGAAACCGGCGGAGAAGCAATGATGATTCCGAAATCCATGATCCGGGCCGGTCCGCCCTACCATCGCCCGGTAGGGACAAGCGGCCTCGCTTGTCCCACTGGTACCCCGAGGGCGAGGTGACATGTGCGGGCGAGTCCGGGACCGCGAGTCTCCAGACTCGCTAGCGAAAGAGGTGCCAAATCCAGTGGCCTCAGCCGCCTCCGTTTGGTCCGTTCTTTCACCTGCGAATCTGGAGACAGGCGCGGTCCGAACGCAGCCCATGGGGAGCCAATCAAGTGCGGCTTGCCTCGGTTGATTGGCACTTCATGGGCCGGCGAGTCTGGAGACTCGCGGTCCCGGTTCCGCCCATGCGGGCGGACCAGTGGGTCGGCCGAGGCCGTCCGACCCTACCTTTGAAGAAATTGCCTAATTTCGGCATTGTCGGGGCGGGCCGAACTCCTATGATGCCGCCGTTCCATCCGAAACCATGAGCAACTCATCCGTTCTGCCGGCCAGCATTCAGCGTTACAATCGATTCCTTCTTGTCGTCGCCGGATTGGGTGGCTTGTTGTACGGGATTGACGTGGGGATCATTGCCGGAGCGCTGCCGTATTTGGATGCCACTTCGGGATTGAATCCGGGACAACTTTCCTTCATTGTGGCGGCGGTGTTGCTCGGCAGCGTGATCTCCACGCTTTTTGCGGGCATGCTTTCCGACCTGTTGGGGCGCAAGCCGATCATGATTCTGAGTGGTGTGTTGTTCGTGGCGAGCATCCCGATGATCGCATTGTCCAATGGTTTCCTGCCGATTGTGCTGGGAAGGTTGCTGCAGGGAATCAGCGCCGGGTTTGTGGGGGTGGTCGTGCCGCTCTATCTGGCGGAATGTCTAGGAGCGTCGAACCGGGGCAAGGGCACTGGGATTTTCCAGTGGCTGTTGACACTCGGGATCGTGATTGCGGCAGTGATCGCGTATGCGTTCAGCCTCTGGATCAGCGATATTGAGAAGATCGGGGATTCCAATCTGTTATTCGTGGCCAAGGACGTGGCATGGCGGTGGATCTTCTGGGTTTCGATCATGCCGGGAATCGTTTATGTGGCCGGCGCGCTGCTGATAGCGGAGTCCCCCCGTTGGTTGTTCAAACGTGGCAAAGTTGACGCTGCCCGTGCGGCGTTGCTCCGTTCCGGAACGGCGAAGGACGCGGAAAACGAAATCGCGGAAATGAAAAAAATCGCGGCGGAGGAGGCTTCCAAAGTGACTTCCACCGGCGAACGGATCAAGGAATCGCTGTTGGCGCGGAAATATGTCATCCCGTTCGTGCTGGCATGCATCATTCTGGCCTGCAACCAGGCGACAGGGATCAATTCCATCATCGGTTACAACGCCACCATTCTCATCCAGGCCGGCCTGAGCGACGCCCAAGCCCACATGGGTTATGTGATTCTCACCGTGGTCAATTTCACCATGACCATCGGGGCGGTGGCTCTGGTTGACAAGAAGGGCCGCAAATTCCTGTTGTCGTTGGGCACCGCCGGAATCATTGTCTTCCTGATCGCTGTGGGGGTGTTGTTCCATCGCACGGAGACCAAGCAGGTGGATTGCAAACAAACCGCGCAGACGAAAGTCGAGGACTATCAGGACGTGAAGGTGGCGGTGGATCCCGCGAGCGTCGAGGTGGTGAAAACTCCCGAGATCTCCCTCTCGGTTGCGGGCAACGGGGTGGCGAAGGCGGTGGCGAAAGGCAACAAAGTCGAATTGGAATTTGATAAGCCGCTGGCCAGCGCGCAATTGATTCTCTCAAAAGAAGGGAAGGGTGAAAAAGTGGAATACGCCTATGCCGGGGATGAGGCGACGAAGCGCTCGTTCGGGATCGAAGACAATCTGGTCAAGGGTGCAGCCGTGGAAAACGGGAAACTGGTGGTGGACCTCGGTTACAAGGGATCCAGGATGACGTGGAGCATGAAGTATCCGTTCCTTTCCACCATGCAGGATGGCAAGCGCACGGACTTCCAGGTGACCGGGGCGAAAATCGTGGCGGACCGCAAGTTCATCGTGCCCTTCAACAAGGAATCCCAACAGGCACTGCTCGGTGGCAATGGGTTCGAGAAGACCGCAACGATGAACGTGATCTACTCATGCGGTGATTTCACCGCCGCCGCCAATGTCGTGCGTTCCGATGCCGACGGAGCCAAGGTCAAAATCAGCCGCAATGACAGCCTGCCGAGCAACAAGGTGGCCGCCTTTTTCAAGAACCCCTTCGCGGATCTGGAGAAGTCGAAAAACGCGGATCTCAAGATCGACAACGCACTCATCACACCGGTGCCAAGCACCGCCAACGGGTGGCTCACCGCGATCTGCATCTTCATCTCCGTGGCGTTCTTCGCGGTGGGTCCCGGAGTGTGCGTCTGGCTGGCGCTATCGGAATTGATGCCCACCCGTATCCGCTCCAACGGCATGAGCATCGCCTTGTTGCTCAACCAGGCGGTTTCCACCACCATCGCCGCGGTGTTCCTGCCGACGGTTGGCAAATACGGCTATTCGACGATGTTCTTCGGGTTTGCCGCCTGCACGGTGATTTACTTCGTGACTGCCGCGTTTTTCCTGCCGGAAACCAAGGGCAAGACACTGGAGGAAATCGAGGAACACTTCGAAGGCAAGAAGGCGAAGAGCTGAGGATCAAACGGTAGGGTCGGACGGCTTCGGCCGACCCACTTGTCCGCCCGCACGGGCGGTGCGGAAAGCGTGGACCGTGCATGGCTGGTTGCTCTCGGGGCATCGGTGGGACAAGCGAGGCCGCTTGTCCCTACCGCGTTGATCGTTCTGGCCATGGATCGGCCGGCGTGGTAGCCTGTCCCCATGGATGCACTGATTCATCACCTCGAACAGCGGCAGGAACTCACATCACGCGAAGTGGCGGTGGCGGCGGAGTTGTTGCTCAATCCGGCCGCGCCGGATGACAAGAAGGCACGGTTGTTGGAGGCGTTGTCGCAAAAAGGCGAAACTGCGGCGGAAATCGCCGGATTTGTCGAGGCGTTCCTAGCGCACGCGGTGGAAACGCATGTGGGCCTGTTGGATCTGGAGGGTCCCACGCTCGACGTGTGTGGCACCGGTGGCGACAAGTTGAATCTGTTCAACGTATCGACCACGGCGATGTTCATTGCCGCGGCGGCCGGGGCGGTGGTGGTCAAACATGGCAACCGCGGCCTTACCTCCCACAGCGGCGGTGCGGACGTGCTCGAAGCGCTGGGCATCCGCATCGATTTGCCGGTGGACGGGTTCCGCCGCTGCCTTGAGAAGGCTGGGGTCGGGTTCATGTTTGCGCCGCTCTATCATCCGGCGTTCAAGGCGGTGGCCGGTGTGCGCAAGACCCTCGCCGCCAAGGGTGTCAGAACCATCTTCAATCTGATCGGCCCCCTGCTCAATCCGGCTCACCCGCAATGCCAACTGATCGGCGTGTTCACCCGTGACCTGTGCCCGGCCTTCGCCGAAATCCTCCAACAACTCGGCCGCGACAGCGCGTGGGTCGTGCACGGCACCACCGGCGACGGCCGCGCGGTGGATGAAGTCAGCCTGATGGGCTCCACCCGCATTTGCAAATCCGGTCTCTATCAGGACATCGCCGACGAGGAAGTCCGCCCGCGCGACTTCGGACTCAAACACTGCGAGGTCGCGGACTTGCAGGGCGGCGACGCGAAAACCAACGCCGCCATTCTGGAGGCGATCCTGTCAGGCCGCGACGCCGGACCGAAACGCGACATGGTCCTCATGAACGCGGGTGCCGCGCTCGCTTGCGCCGGCCTCGCCGACGACATGGGCGACGGCATCGAAATCTCCCGCGAAATGATCACCAGCGGTGCCGCCATGGAACGCCTGCGGATGCTCCGCAAAGCCGCGAAGTGAGGAAGAGAGACAGAAGACTCGGAGACAGAAGACAGAAGAAATTGAAGAAGTCGCAATCGGCATTTCTTCTCTTCTGTCTTCTATCTTCTGTCTTGGAGCGCAGCGGTCTTCTGTCTCTCACGGCAGTGCTGTCGATTGTCCACGCACCGTCATCCCAGCGGCCGTGCATCGCGTTCGAGGGCGGCGGCATAGAGATCCTCGGTCAGATAGATGTTCGTTTGGCGCAGTTGGCGGATGGCGTCTGGCAGTGGCAACAGTCCTTTGGCGGAAGCCGCTTCGAGGATGCCCAAGGTGCCGATGGTGTGCACCCCCAGTTGCTCGGCCACCCGTCTGCCGCGACGGTCGTCCATCAAGAGCATCGCCTGCGTTTTCAGCGCCAAGCCGATGCAGGCTTGGTCAGCGGCGGATAGTTGGGGTGGCAACCCGGATGGAGTCGGGGATTGGCGCACTTCCACCCATGGCGGCAGACTTGCGGTCCATTCTCTTACCATCGCCGCGGCGGCGGGTTCCCGCAATTCGCGCCATACCGCATCCGGCAATAGTACCCGACCAGCCAAGACGGGGAGCACTTCCACCGCGCCGATTTGCACGAGGTAGTGAAGTGGTCCCGCATCCGCCACCAGTAGAATCATGGAGCTAACAGTTCACGGATGGCTACTTCATCGGCTCCGTCTGCAACAGCATCAACAGCCAGCGGCATTCCACGGCTGACGCGGAAGGCATCCGCAGCCCAATAGCTATCGCCTACCCCGGCCATTTTCCCCAAGGTGCGGAGGGTGATTTTACCCTCACGATAAAGTTCCAGCGCCACAGCCTCACGGGCATGCTGTTGGCGCTCGGCGGTGGTTTCTCCCAAGGCCGCCGCCACTTCATCAGGCATGGTGATTGTCAGAGTCATGGGTAAATCTTAGCACGGTTGGAGGAGTTGGCAAGGCATACCCGCTGACCGGTTCACTCGCCGAGACGCAAGACTTGAAGACGCAAGACGCAAGACGAAGAAGTCGCATCTCAATTGCGCCAGGGCGAAGCTCTCCGCTCTTCATTTCTTCTCTTGCGTCTTCTAGTCTTGCGTCCTCCGTCCGAAGAGCGAGAACCCGCCGCACTCGTCTATCAGGATATCCACCAGTTCGCCGGTGAATTGTTGGGCATCGCCGTCGAAGATGACGATTTTGTTATGGGGGGTGCGGCCGGTGAGGCGGGCGGCATTGGTTTTGGACGGGCCTTCGCAGAGGACCTGCTGGGTGGTGCCGACGAGGGCGGCGTTTTTGGCGATGGCGCTGCGGTTGATGACCTCCAGGAGCCGTTGGTTGCGGTCTTCCTTTGCGGCCTCGGTGAGTTGGCCGGGGAGGGCGGCGGCCGGGGTGTTCTGGCGCTGCGAGTAGCGGAACACATAGGCGTTGTCGAATTGCAGGTGTTCCGCGATTCCGATAGACTCCTGGAAATCCTCCTCGGTTTCGCCGGGGAAGCCGACGATGATGTCGGTGGTGATGGCCAGGCCCGGGCGGGCGGCGCGCATCTTGGCACAGATCGCGGCGAATTTCGCGATCTGATAGGGCCGGCGCATTGCACGCAGGATGCGGTCCGACCCGCTTTGCATCGGGAAATGGATGTGCGGGCAGAGTTTCGGCAGATAGGTGAAAGCTTCTATCAGGTCGGCGCGGTAACCGATCGGATGGGGCGAGGTGAAGCGGATGCGCTCGATGCCGGGGACCTTGTGAACGGCTTCCAGCAATTGCACGAACGGCGATTTGCCCGCGACGCGCGGAAACTCGGTGCGGCCGTAGAGGTTGACGATTTGCCCTAACAGCGTGACCTCTTTCACACCGATGGCGGCGAGTTGGCGGATCTCGGCGATGATGTCGGGGATCGGGCGGCCGCGTTCCTTGCCGCGGGTGTCCGGCACGATGCAGAACGAACAGCGCATGTTGCAGCCCTGCATGATCGAGACAAAGACCGTGGCCGCGCGAGGCTGCGGCAGGTGATCGCGGATGGCGTTTTGCGAGCCGGCCTCCTCCGCCACGTCGCAGACATTGTCACCGCGCAACGAGAGTGCCGGATCGTCCATGCGGGCTTCGAGCCTCCGCCGCAGGATGGCGTCCACATAACCGAGAACCTTATGATATTTCTGCGTGCCGACCACCACGTCCAGTGCCGGCAGTTTTTCGAACAGTTCGTCGCCGCGGGATTGGGCCATGCAGCCCATGAAACCATAGACGACCTGTTTGCGGTCGCGGCTCTTGTACATCATGCTGCCCATTTTGCCGAGCGCCTTGCGTTCCGCCTGATCGCGCACGGAACAGGTGTTGATCAGGATGACATCCGCGTCCTTTTCGTTAGATGTGATGGTGTAGCCCCATTCGGTGAACATGCGGGCGACTTGTTCCGAGTCGCGCTCGTTCATCTGACAACCGTAGGTTTTGATATAAACCTTGGGCACTGTGGAGATCGTGGATTGTGGATCGTGGATTGTGGATCGTGGATTGTGGATGAAGTGCGCTATCCTCGATCTTCTATCTTCTATCTTCTATCCTCGATCTTCGATCCTCGATCCTCAGGCGAGCACCAGCCGCTCGTCGGAATCGATTTTATCCGTGAGTTCCGCCCAGCCGCCGGGGACTTGCAGGTTGAAGCAGTGGAGGTAAAGGGTGAGCAGTTTGGGATCAAAGAGCGGAAGCAGCCGGTCGATGGTGGTGGTGAGGCGTTCGGCATCGAGTTTTTTCGGCAAGTCGCCGACGACCGAGCCCTTGCCATCGTGGGCGATGCCCATGCCATCGCAGAACATGGCGAGCATCGATTGTTGGCCGGCCATGAGGTAGGCTTGCATCAGGTGTTCGCCGATGGTGTCACAGGCGTTGAGTTTGAGGGTTTTATGGATCCACGCGTATTGCTCGGTGAGGGACTTCTTCTGGATGAAGACCGGGCGGAGCTTGCGGTTGGCGGCCAAGGTGGCGACGGCGGATTTGTACACGTTGCGGTCATTGGCCCGAAACCAATCGAGGATTTGGGTGACCATGGCGGGATCGACGGTGGCGTAGATTTCGTGAGCTTTCACAAGGTGGGAAATGGAGTGGGGGGTAGTCAACGCGTTTCGCAGGTCCATGGCAAGGGCGGAGAAAGAGGAAATTTCATGGATGGACGGGCATGGCGGTTGGAAACCGCCGCCACTTGAGTGGGAGAAATCGCTGGTCAAGGGGGCCGGGTTGGGGTAGCACGACCGGGTGAAACGCTTGTGGGGAATGCACCGCGCCCGGACTGGCGCTTTTGGGGGAAAAAGGCAGTGGGCATGAGCTTGGGACTGGCACTGGCAATCGCGGCGGTGGCTATGCTCACGGGCATGGTGGCCGGGCGGTGGGCACCGAGGGTGTGGTTGGCGGCGACACTGATCGGCATGGGCGTGGCACTGGCGGCGGCGCTGTGCGTATTGGGGGGCGGTGACGAATGGATTTGGCGCAGCGGTTTTCCGGTGGGTGGTGAGCAGGTGTTTCTGCGGCTTGATGCGATCAGCGCGATGTTCCTGGCGTTGTTGTGTGTGATCGGCGGGGCATCCTCGGTTTATGCGCAGGAGTATTGGGCCGATGCCGCGCATCCGCAGTCGGCGAGGTCGGGCCGTGTCTGGTGGAACGCGATGCTGCTCAGCATCGGGTTGGTGCTGCTGGTTTCCAACGGCCTGCATTTCCTGATGGTGTGGGAATTTTTTTCCCTGTCGGCCTATTTCCTGATCACGCTGAACCGGCAACGGGCGGTGATCGGCGCGGCGGGTTGGTTGTATTTGGCTGCTTCGCACGCGGCGGTGTTGGCGTTGATTGTTTTTTTCACGATGTTGGCGGTGCGCACCGGAAGTTGGGAGCTTGGTCCGCTGCATGACCGGGCGGACTTGGCGCCGTTGTTCTGGCTGGCGTTGTTCGGGTTTGGGGTGAAGGCGGGTCTATTTCCATTGCATATCTGGCTGCCCTCCGGGCACGCCAACGCTCCCAGCCACGTCTCTGCCATCCTCTCGGGCGTGGCAATCAAGATGGGCATCTACGGCATCGTACGGTTCAGCGGCTGGCTGCCGACACCGCCGTCCGCGGGCTGGGTAGTGACTGCGCTCGGCGTGGTGAGTGCAGTGCTCGGCGTGGCTTTCGCGCTGGGCCAGCACGATCTCAAGCGCTTGCTCGCCTATCACAGTGTAGAGAATATCGGTATCATTCTCATCGGGGTGGGATTCGCGATGGTGGCTACCGCGCATGGCCAGGCGGCCTGGGGCGCTCTGGCGCTGGCTGGGGGGTTGTTGCATGTCTGGAACCACGGTCTGTTCAAGGCGCTGTTGTTTCTCGGTGCCGGATCAGTCCTGCATGCCACGGGCACACGCGAGATGAGCCGGCTTGGCGGGCTGTGGCGGGCGATGCCTTGGACAGCCTCGCTGTTCGCGCTCGGCGCAGTCGCAATTTCCGGGTTGCCCCCTCTGAATGGGTTTGTAAGCGAATGGCTGGTTTATCTGGGAATGTTCGATGCGGTCAACCAACCGGGCGCGGCCGTGTTAGGAGCGATTCCGGCCATCATATTGCTGGCCATCACAGGCGCGCTCGCGCTGGCTTGCTTCGTAAAGGTCTGCGGGGTGGTGTTTCTTGGTGCGCCACGTTCGCCAGCGGCCGAACACGCACACGAATGCGGCCCCTGGATGCGCGGCTCCATGCTGATTCTGGCGGCGGGGTGCGTGGCCATCGGCCTGGCACCGTTCGTCTTTTGGCCGGCCATTCATACGGCGGTTGGTGCATGGGCAAGCGCGTGGACGGACGTCCCCGCGCCGGATTCCTTGACGACGCTTGGCCTGGTTCACATAGCGCTGGCCGTGCTGGCGGTTGGAGCAGCGGCCTGGCTGTGGCGCCGGGCCCACAGGGGCGGCTGGGCACGTGCGGTGACTTGGGACTGCGGCTACGCGGCTCCCACGGCGAGAATGCAATACACCGCCGGCTCGTTTGCCGGCATCATCACCGAATGGTTTGCGTGGATTCTTCAGCCAGAGCGACACGAGCATCGGCCCGAAGTGAGCTTCCCGCAGCGGGCGGCCTTTGAAGAGCACACGCCGGAAACGGTGCTGGAGCGGGTGATCGAGCCGTGCGGACGTCTGGTGATGTGGGTATCTGGTGTGGCCCGACGGCTGCAGGATGGGCGGACGCACGCCTACATCCTTTACTTGATTTTCGGCCTGGCCGCAGTGGCGGCCATGACCCTGGCGTGGGATCAGTGACGGAAGATAAAGACAGACATGTACTTGAATGTAGTAGAGCTGGCCGAGTCGTTCGGCGTTTCTGAGAAAGTCGTCGATGACTGGATCCGCGACGAGGGTTTGCCCTTTGTGCCGGATCGCGGGCGATTGTTGTTCGACCGCGCTCGTGTGGCCCTCTGGGCGACCGCGCACGGATTGACCGCGCGGGCCGGCTTCCTCGCGCACGAGAATGGGGCCTTCACGAGCGGCTTGGACCTGGCGCCGATGCTGCGGATCGGTGGAATCTGGCGAGATGTTCCCGCATCCGGCGTGAGCGAAGTCCTCGAACGGGTCATGGCGGCGTTGCCGGGCGTTCCCCAGGCAGTGCGCACATTGCTGGGCCAACGATTGCGATCCAAGGGCGGCATCAACTGGGCGCCGGTGGGCCGTGGTTTTGCGCTGCCGCACTTCAGCACGCGGGTCACATTGGGCCGTGATGCCGGCGTGGTCGCGCTGCTTTGTTTGCGGGAGGCGTTAGGGCTGACGGAATCTCCCCCTGATGGCGTGCCGGTGACGCGATTGTTCTTCTTCATCCCGCCTTCTCCGCGGGCGCACCTGGACACGCTGGCCCGGCTCAGCCGGGCGATCGCGCATGGGCCCCTTGGAGGCTTGGTGGAACGAAGCGCCCCGGACGAAGAAGTCTTCCTGGCGCTATCGGCGGCTGACCGGGAAGGCGTCGTTGAGTCAAAGTCAAAGCACGAGGACCGAGAATGACGATGGATTGGCTCATTGTCTTTGCGATCCTTGTGTTGGTGGGCGCCGCGATAAGCGGGCCTTGGTTTCCGCGCTTGTGGCTCGCGCTGACACTTGCCGGGACAGCGGCCTTTTTGGGGGCCGCGTTGTGGACGCTCGGCGGAGGCGGCGAATGGGATTGGCGGAGCGGTTTTGCATTAGGCAGCGAACGCATGCATCTGAGGCTCGATGCGATCAGCGCCTGGTTTCTTGCACTGGTGGCGGTTGTCGGCGGCGCCGGGGCGGTTTATGCCCGCGAGTATTGGCCGGATCGCGAGCGTCCAGAATCGGCCGGGCGCGGGCGGAGTTGGTGGAGTGCGCTGGTGCTATGCATGGGCCTGGTCCTGCTGTGCTCTAATGGTCTCCATTTCCTCATGGCCTGGGAGGCCTTCGCCTTATCGGCTTATTTCCTGATCACGCTCGAACGTGAAAAGCCCCAGACAAGCGCGGCAGGTTGGCTCTACCTGGCGGCGTCGCACGCCGGAACGCTCGGGTTATTCGCTTTCTTCTCCCTGCTGGCCGCGCGCACGGGGAGCTGGGACCTCGGCCCCATGCGGGATCATCCCGAGCTGGCACCGTTGTACTGGGTGGCTTTGTTCGGGTTCGGCGTGAAGGCCGGCATGTTTCCGCTGCACATCTGGCTGCCGTCAGCCCACGCTAATGCTCCGAGCCATGTCTCGGCGATTATGTCTGGAGTGGCGATCAAGATGGGGCTTTACGGCCTGGTCCGCTTCAGCGGCTGGCTGCCGGTTCCCGCCGGCGCAGGTTGGGTGGTGCTGACGCTAGGCGCGGCCAGCGCGGTGCTGGGCGCGGCGTTTACGCTGGCGCAAAATGACCTCAAGCGGCTGCTCGCCTATTGCTCGGTGGAAAACATGGGGATCATCCTGATCGGCCTGGGCGTCGGGCTGCTGGGCGCGGCCAACGGCGACACAGCCTGGGGCCGTGTGGCAATGGCAGGGGCGCTCCTGCATGCATGGAATCACGGCCTATTCAAATCCCTGCTCTTCTTCGGGGCCGGCTCGGTGCTGCACGCCACCGGCACGCGAGAGATGAGCCGGATGGGCGGACTATGGCGCACCATGCCGTGGACGGCGGGCTTGTTTGCCTTCGGTTCCGTGGCGATTTCAGCACTGCCACCACTAAACGGATTTGTCAGCGAATGGCTGGTTTACCTGGGATTATTTGATGCGGTGGCGAGCCATGCGCAAATCGCTGTCTTCATCGTGCCAGCCGCGATCGCGCTAGGCGTGACCGGGGCGCTAGCGCTGGCGGCGTTTGTAAAAGCGGCGGCGGTGGTGTTTCTCGGCGCGGGCCGCACTCAGAATACGGCGCACGCTCACGAATGCGGCTGGTGGATGCGTGTTCCCATGTTGGGCCTGGCCGCGGCCTGCACTTTTATCGCGTTGGCACCCATGGCCGTGTGGCTTTTCGTCCAACAGCCACTAGCAGCCTGGAATCCCGCATGGCGAGGGGGCGGACCGCCGGCTCCACTGACCACTCTGGGCGCGGTGCAAGTCGCGCTGGCAACCCTGATAGCCGTGGCGATCGTTGCGTTGTGGCTCCATTCGCGGGCGAACGGTCTGCGCCGGGCGATCACCTGGGATTGCGGTTACGCAGCCCCGACGGCCCGCATGCAATACACTGGCGGCTCATTCTCCGCGCTGGCGGTTGGCTGGTTCGCCTGGGTGCTGCAACCGCAGCGCCAACTGCGTTGGCCACGTGGACCGTTTCCGCGCCGCGCCGATCACGTGGAGCGCATTCCGGAAACTGTGCTCGAGCGGGTGATTGGTCCCTTGAGCGATGCGGTGATGTCCGCCTCGGCCTGGGTGCGGCAGCGCCAGCAGGGGCACTTGCAGGATTACATTCTATATCTCGTGGCCGGATTGGCGGCCGTGGGAGCGCTGGTCTTTTTTGAGAACATGTGATGAGCTCGATTCTTGAGTTTTTCGTCCGGCTCGCAGTGTGGCTGCTGTTAGCTCCGCTCCTGCCGGGCATTATCAACAAGGTAAAGGCCTGGGTGGCCGGGCGACGCGGCCCGCCCGTGCTGCAACTATACTACGACCTGGCGCGCTTGTGGCGCAAAGGCGTCGTCTTGAGCACGCTCGCCTCGCCGGGGTTCATCGCCGGGCCAGCCGTCGCCTGGGTGGCGGTTCTGGCGGCAGCGCTATTGCTACCGTTAGGTCCATTGGGCGCGTCGCTGAGTTTTAGGGGAGACGTCATATTGCTCGTTTACCTGCTTGCGCTGGCCCGGTTCTGCACGGCGTGGGCAGCGCTGGAGACCGGTTCGGCCTTTGAAGGCATGGGAGCGGCGCGGGAAGTGAGCTACGCCGTGCTCGCGGAGGCGGCGGTGATTACGGCGGTACTCACCTTGAGCATGCAAAGCGGGAGCCTGGTGCTAAGCGCCATGCTCGCCCCCGCGGCCGGTACCGGGGCGGTCCTGCTGGCAGTCGGGC
>Ga0118677_10007542_pt1 | contig 17907 bp, 13 predicted proteins | sample AliMusrvi5mmetaG_FD_86154 | JGI IMG/M metagenome (GOLD analysis project Ga0118677, IMG submission 86154) | reverse complement strand
GTATAGAGCACGGCAACCTCGTTGAGTTTGCCTTTGAAATCACCCAGCTTGATCAGGCGGCTGACCATGCCATCGCCCGGTATGCCGTCGGTTGCGCCAAGCGCAGAGTCGACGGCGCCGGTCGTGCCGGCCGGCATCGTTGCGCCTTCAAACAGGTTGACGATCAGGGCGTCTGCCGGGAGCGCCTGGATTTGTTTCTGTACAACGCTGATTTTCATGCAGGCATTTTAATCGGAACTTCGGCAGGCTTAAACGCAATGCCACTAGGAATTCGCCATTGTAGGGAAACAGAAACAGCATCGGTTAATCCATTTCAACAATGTGAGGCGTTCCGCCGCGTCTTATATATGCGGCTTTGCGCCTGCGTCTACCGGCGGCTGAGATACCTGGAGCCGTTGCCTAATCTGCCGCATTCGAGCGCGATGCTAAAATGGTTGCCATAAGGGTCACTAGATGTTGGAGGAACTCAGCCATGAGAAAAGTTACTGTGCTTGAACATATTTCCCTGGATGGTGTGATACAAGCCCCAGGCGGGCCAGAGGAAGATACCAGTGGTGGCTTCGGGTTTGGCGGGTGGATAGCGCCCTATTCCGACCCGATTCTTGGAACGGCCCTGCGAACACAGATGAACATGCCGTTTGATCTGTTGTACGGATAGCAAAGTCTCCCCAAGCGGTGTCATTGTCGTGAGTTACGAGCGCGCAGGCGCTGTTACCACCGGAAGTCAATGAATATTCGTGACGTGTTGGGACTCTGAAGGAGAAGCCGATGCCCGATGAGGCGAACGGCATCATAGGCTGTGACAGTATTGTAGAAACGCACGTTACATTCTGGGGTAGTTCAGCTTCAGTATCAAAGAGAAGGAATAGAGGAGCCTTTTGGCTCCCATAAAATCGTCAAGGCGAAGAATAATGAGATTTCTGCTCACTTCTGGTGGCGTTAAAAACAAGAGCATCCGCGACGCACTGGTCGACCTGCTGGGCAAGCCGATCGCCGACTGCAACGCCCTCTGCATCCCCACGGCGGAGTACGGCCACCCCTGGTGCACGCCGGCCTCGGTCTGGCGTTTCATTTCCGGCCATACGCCGGCGCCTATGTGTGACCTGGGCTGGAAGTCGGTAGGCGTGCTCGAACTCACCGCACTGCCCAGCATCGGCGAAGATCGATGGGTCCCCTGGGTTCGGCAGGCTGACGTCCTGCTGGTGGACGGCGGTGACGCGATGTACTTGTGCCACTGGATGCGGCAGTCGGGGTTGGCGAACCTGCTGTCATCGCTTCCCGAGATAGTCTGGGTGGGTGTGAGTGCCGGAAGCATGGTGATGACCCCGCGGATCGGTGATTACTTCGTCAACTGGAGGCAGCCTGGCGAGGGCGATAAAACGCTGGGACTGGTCGACTTCTCGATCTTTCCGCACCTGGGTCACCCGGATATGCCGGAGAACACCATGGCAGACGCGGAGCGATGGGCCGCCGGGATGCGGGCGCCGGGGTACGCGATTGACGATCAGACCGCTCTCAAAGTGATCGACGGAGCAATCGAAGTTGTCTCCGAAGGCCATTGGAAACGGTTTACGCCCTGTCTCCCCAAGTAGCGTCATTATCGTGAAGTACGAGCGTGCAGGCGCGCTTACAACCGGAAGTCTTTGAATATTCGTGCCGTGTCGTGCCGCAGAAGGAGAAGCGGATGGCGCGCTCACCTGTAGTCTGCGCAAGCGGACTCCCGCTTAACGTATGTTGCCGGTGACTTATAGTCACACGGCAAGCGTCAAGGCAGCGATATCAACGGGATCGCAATCAGCGCGAGGACGATGCCGGCGACCTGGCTGCGAACCAGGCGCTCGCGTAACACGGTCAGCGCGAGGATGACGGTTGTGGCGGGATAGAGGGATGAGAGCACCCCGGCGATGTCCAACCGGCCTGCCTGCGCCGAGAGTAGAAAGAACAAATTACCGCCGGCATCCATCGCTCCGGCGGCGATGATCGGAATCAACGCGTTGCGCGGCGGCAATTGGATCGAGCGTTTGAACAGCGACCAGATTACGATCACAAGCAGCGATGCGCCGCGCGCAGCCGCCAGCGGCCAGAACACCGCACCGTGCTGTGCCTGCGCAATCAGGATCAGGAACCCGCCAAATCCCGCGCCGGATAAGAGCGCCAGCAGAATGCTGGTCGCGCGGCCCGCGCGCGGTGTCTCAGAGGAGCCAGTGCGCGAGATGAACCACACCCCCGCGAGAGCGAAGATAAACCCCAGCAGCACAAGCGGCACAGGCAACCCTTGCGTGAGCGCCCCTGCGATTACTGGCAGTGCGGCTGAGACCACCCCTGACACAGGAGCCACGGTTCCCATCTGCCCGATCGACATGGCGCGATAAAGCGAAGCAAGTCCGACCAGCCCCGCAATGCCTGCTGCGGCGCTCCAGGCCACATCGACCAGCGACGGTAAACGCTCGCGCGACAACAGTGCAATCGCCGTGACCAGCGTGATGCCGAGGAGTTGCGAACATAGCAGCACAACGGTTACAGGCGCTCGGCGCGTGGCGAAGCCGCCGCTGAAATCGCCAGTGCCCCATGTGATGGCGGCAACCAGCCCAAACAGAACGGACGCAACAGTGGTTGGAATCATGGCGTGGCGCGTTCTCCGGCTATCGGAGCACCGTTGCAAGGAAGCCGACGACCGCGGTCGCGCCGGCCAGAATGATCCACAGCACATTGTCACGCACCAGATCGAGCACGCTCTCACGCTGAAAACTCTGAGAGGCGCGCGGTGAACCATCCTGGTTGTGGTTGTTGAGGAGCAGTTCGTCAAACTCGGCCACTGACCTCGGGCGATCGTCGGGGTGCATGGCGATGGCGGCGGCGATAGCGCGTTCCACATACTCCGAAACGGCTGGGTTGATCGCGCGCGGCGGGACCAGCGTCTCTGGTTTCAGGAAGCGCTGTTTGGCCTCCGGTGGGGATTGGTTGGTGAGCAGGTGATACAACGTCGCGCCGAGTGAATAGATGTCGGAGCGCGCATCAGTGTGTGTGTCATCCTCGCCGTATTGTTCCAGCGGCGTATAAGCTGCTGTGCCGCGTCCCTGCAACACGGTGATCGTGCGCGAGTCGTCTTTCGACAGCACCTTCACCAGTCCGAAGTCCACGAGCTTGATCAACCCACTCGGCGTGAGCTTGATATTGCTGGGCTTGATGTCGCGGTGCAGCACCGGCGTTTCCTGGTTGTGCATGTAGTTCAGCGCGTTGCACAACTGGCGTGTCCAGTTCAACACTTCAACCTCAGTCAGGAAGCGCCCGTTGCGGCGGGCGTCATCGATGATCTCCTTCAGGTCCTTGCCCGAGACATAGTCCATCACCAGGTAGTCCTGCTCAGCTTCGGTGAAATAGTCCGACACTTTGGGCAGGTTGGGATGGTCGAGTCGCGCCAGGATGCCGGCTTCGCGTGAGAACTGGCGTTGCAGTTCGCTGATGATTTCCTTGCTGGCTGCGGGATCGATGCGCACGGTCTTGATCGCACACTTGCGACCTTCCAGGCGCAGATCCTCGGCAAGGTACACAGACCCCATGCCACCCTGGCCGATTGGCTGCACCATGCGATAACGATTGCGCAATATGGTCCCGCGCTCTAACATATGGCAATTCTAATGGAGGAATGGGCGCATTGGATGCAGGCGCACCGAATGCCGGCATATCGAACGCGGGCGCGTCCGATGCGCGCGCGGTAATTTCCCGGGGAATTCACTGAAAACGGTTCTCGAAGCGCAGGCCGTGGCCGCGCACTGTGACGATGTACTCGTGCTCAGGGTCCTTCTCAGTGATACGGTCGCGCAGACGCCGCACCAGCGCATCGATCGCCTGTTCGCTCACGCCGTAGGCGCTCTCGCCTTCCCACACCTTCTCTACGATTTCCTGCCGGCTGACGAGCGCCCCATTCGCTTCAATCAACAATTCGAGCAGCCGATATTGTTGCACTGACAGCGGCGGGTCGAGGTTCTCCTCGGCGATGAACACGCGCCGGCTATCCTTGTCAAGGCGGATGCCGCGCACTGCGGCGCGCAGTCCCTGGCTGATCGGCCGCGCATTGAGCGGGGCGGTGGCATCGCTGCCGACGAAGGCAATCTTCACACACAGCGCGATCTGAATCTCGTCGCCGTCCTGCAGCTTCTGGGGCTCGCGCACTTCCTTGCCGTTCAGAAATGTGCCGTTCTTGCTGTCGAGATCAATGAGAATAAACCCGGCATCAGTGCGCTCGATCTTGGCGTGCTTGCGCGACACCTGTCGTTCCGGCAGGAGCAGGTTCGCCACGCCCACCTCGCGGCCGATGATGACGCTGTCGCTATCCACCAGCCAGCGCTGCCCAGCCATCTGGCCGTTCTCAATGATGAGCATCGGAGAATCCTGATTCATTAGGGTTTATTTTAACGCGTCATTGATCGCTTTATGCGCCACAAGCACGTCGCGCTGCTTGATGACGCGATCCACCCGATGCGCCAGTTGGTTGTAAGGCGGGTCATCCAGCACGGTCAATGACGACGATGTCTGCGCGAGCGCGATCATATCGGCGCGCGGGAAGCGCGTAGCATCCCACGACATCGCCAGCGCCCCGCCGGGCAACAGCAGGTTCGACCACACCGGCAACGCATCGCCAATCAACCCGCTCAACTCGCCGTGATGCTGGATGCCATAAGGCAAGTCGGTGACGATCAAGTTTGGCCTCTTTACACTGCTCATCAAGTCGGCGCTCTGAGTGGTGTCGCCGATGGCGATTACACACTGCTTTGGCCAAGGGCTCTCGGCGTCCCGCTCCGGGCTGACCTTGCCGATCGTAAACCACCAGCGCCGCCCGATTTTCTTCAGGCGCTCTTCCTTGACCCGGCACGCGATGCCCTGTTCGCGCATGTACTGCTCGATGAAGGTTGCGGTCGATTCGACATCGCCGCTGTCCTTCTCCACGCCCGCGACGCTTGCGCCTAGCAGCAGTGCCGCGAAGAGCGTTGTGCCGCCGCCGGCCAGCGGGTCAAACACGCGCAACGTATGCCACGGCGCGGCGGCAAATGCGCTGCTGTGGCGCGCGATGTTGCATAGGAATTGTGTGAATAACTCGTTGGTCTTGCCCTTGTAACGCCGCGTCACGATCAGGTCGGGCGGGAAAACGGGCGCGTAACCGGTATCGATCGGGCGCAACCATGGGCCGAGCGCGTCATCGATCTGATCGCGATACTCGTAGTAGGCGCTGGTCATCGCCAGCATGCCCAGTTCATTCCGCTCGGCGGCATCCAGCGCGCCGCTGTAATCGAACTTGAGGAACGATTGGCCGCCCAGCTCGATGGGCGCGATGTTCGTGATGCCCGCACCCAGCGCGCTCAGCGCCAACTCGCGCGGCGCGAGCGCGTCGGCGAGAGCAGCGTATTGCGTGCTGCGTTGGGGGGCAATTTGCGCAACGTATGTGTTCATGCTTTACCGTGACACTGTTTGAACTTGCGCCCGCTGCCGCACGGACAAGGGTCATTGCGCCCCGCGGCGGCGAACAGGCGGAGCAACTCGGCGTCGCGCTGCGCGAGGTGGCGCATGAGGTTTGCGGGTGGGCGCTTCGCGCGCAACTCGGCGGCCATGAACTTCATCGGCGCGTCGATATGGTTGAAGAAGGCGCGGTAGCCGGCACACAGGTAGTTGAGTCCTGATTCGCCAGCAGGCGTCATGAGGATGCGATCTTTGGGGCAGCCGCCGTTGCACACGAAGCGCACTTCGCACTCGCGGCAGTATTGCGGCAGGCTGTCGCGTTTGGCCTGTCCGAAAGCCCACTGCTGGTCGGATCTGACCATGTCGAGCAGCGGGATGTCGACGATGTTGCCCAGCTTGTGGCGCGGCTCGACGAAGTGGTCGCACGAGTAAACGTCGCCGTTGTGTTCCATCGCGAGCGCGGCGCCGCACGTCTCCTCGAAGATGCACAACCCCGCCCGTTCGCCGAGCCACGCGGCCAGCGCCACATCGAAGAGTTGAACGAACACCCGCCCGACGTCGCGGCGCGCCCACTCATCGAAGATAGCGATCAGGAATCTGCCATACTGCTCGCCGGTGACTGAGCGATTTGTGACCTTCTCACCTTCCTGATAGCCGGTGTCGTTGTCGCGCTCGACGATCGGGATGAACTGCATGAACTGCGTTCGCACCTCGTCGCGCAGGAAGCGATACACCTCTACGGCATGATCGGCGTTGGCGGCGTGGACGGTGGTGAGGATATTGAACTCGACCTTGTGCTGTTGCATCAGGCGCGCAGCAGTCATGACGCGTTCGAAGGTGGGTTTGCCTCCCTTATCGACGCGGTAGGCATCATGCAGGGCGCGCGGCCCGTCCAGGCTGAGGCCGATCAGGAAGCCGTTGTCGTGAAAGAAGCGGCACCACTCCTCGTCAAGCAACGTTCCGTTTGTCTGCAACGCGTTGTGGATGCGCATTCCGGGCCTCTGGTGCTTATGCTGGTAGACAATCGCCTGTCGGAAGAAGTCCAGCCCCATGAGCGTCGGTTCGCCGCCCTGCCATGCGAAAGTGACCTCAGGCGCCTGCTGGGCCTCGATGTACTGGCGCGTGTAATCCTCCAGCATGTCGTCGGCCATGCGGAAGCGGCTGCCCGGATACATCATCTCCTTGGATAGAAAGTAGCAGTACTTGCAGTCCAGGTTGCAGATCGCCCCACGCGGCTTGAGCATGATATGGAACGCCGCAGGGGGAACCCGTTCCGCGCCAGCGGTGGGCAAGGTATTGGTCATGTGCGAATTGTAACAACATGACATTTATCACACCTCTGGATCGCCCCGACAGCCATTTCAACGCGAAGCGGCGAAGATCGCGAAGGTGGAAAGTCAGCAGCGAGATGGCATGGTATGATCAATTATCATAACCTCCGGTCAGCAATCGATAAGCAATGTCACAAACACCCGTCATCCGCACACGCGTGTTCGAATGGTCTCTCATCGTAATTCTCGTTGTCTATTTTGTCCTCGGCGGCTTGTTTGCCGTGCTCATCCCACCGTGGCAGACGCCCGACGAACCCGCTCACTATAACTATGTGCGGCAACTGGCGCAGACGGGAGCATACCCGGTAATCGCTGTTGGCGACTACAATCAGGACCTCATCAGCAACCAGATCGCGCCGCCCAACGCGCGCCCGACCGTCTCGCTGGATGGGGTGCAGTACGAAGATCATCAGCCCCCGCTGTTCTACACGCTGGCCGTGCCGGTGTTTCTGATCTTCAACGGCGCACTGATCCCGCTGCGGCTTTTTTCGCTTTTCGTCGGCGCATTTGTGATCGTGTTTGCCTTTCTGGCTGTGCGTGTTATCTTTCCGGCGCATCCTTTCATTGCGGCGCTCGCGACGGTGTTCATCGCCTTCCTGCCGCAGCATCTGCACATGATGGCCGGGTTCAACAATGATTCACTCTCTGAAGCCCTCATCGCGCTCACCGTCTATCTGTCAGTCCGGCTCATCATTAGGATCGGAGGACAGGAGCACAGGAGGACAGGAGGACAGGAGGACAGACGGAACTTACCTCTGCTCCTGCGAAGCATCTCCTCTGCTCCTCTGCTCCTCCTCTCAATCGTCGTGGGGCTCGCATTTTTGACGAAGGCGCAGGCTTACCTGGCGTTGCCGGTTGCAGTGTTTGCCCTGTTTGTCAGCGGCTATCGAAAGGAGACGCTAAGCCGTGTGCTCCTCTCGATCGGCGTGCTCATCGTGATTGCGGGTGTGATCGGGGCGCCGTGGTGGATCCATGGCCTGCAGGTTTACGGCGGAACGGATGTGCTGGGGCTGCAACGACACAATCTGGTTGTGGCGGGACAGCCTACGACGGCGGAGTGGATCGCGCAGTATGGCTGGGGCGGGTTGCTTTCCCGCATGGGGCAGTTCACGTTTCAGTCGTTCTGGGGACAGTTTGGCTGGATGAGCATCGTGATCGACCGGCGTTTCTATATATTGTTCCTGGCGATTACGGCGATATCGACGGTGCTCTTCATGGCGTGGTGGGCACACGGGCTGTCGGCAAAACGGCGCCTGAAGGGTAAGACAGAAACGAGCACCGGCGCGAGCATCTACTCGCCCTGGCTGGTGCTCACGCGCGAGCAGACGCTGGCGCTCGACATGCTGGCCGTTCTGGCGCTCGGGGCGTTGCTCGGGTTCATCTGGTACAACCTGCAGTTCGTGCAGCACCAGGGGCGCTACCTCTATTCCGGGTTGATCCCGATCGGTGTGGGGCTATCGCTCGGCTGGCACTTCATTTTCTCGCGCAAACCGCTTGCGCTACGCATCCAGGGTTGGCTATGGCTCGTGATGCTGCTCGCGTTCATCGCGCTCGACGCGCACATGCTCTTCCGGGTCATCCTGCCGGCGATGCGCGGGTAAGTGCAGGTAAACATACCATCAGGAACTACGGTTATGCAGAGTTACTATGTCCATACAGTGAAACTATAATTAGGCCATGGGACAAACAGTGACGCTGGAACTTCCTTCAGAGATTTATGAGGCAGTAAAAAAGGCTGCTGCCGATAATGGTCAAACGCCTGCCGTCTGGATTGCATGTGAATTGCCACGCTTGCTGGCGGCACAACAGCCATTCGAAGACAATGGACTCATGCCCGTGGCATCACTCTATCGCTTCCATGAACTTGCTATCGATACTGGGATAACTGATCTGGCGGAACAACACGATCATTATTTATACGGACAGAGTATGCACGATGCCTAGATTTATATTCTGGGATACTGCAGCGTTTGTGGCCTTGGGGAATCGTCGAGATGGATTGCACCAGCTTGCAATTGAGGTAAGTACAACACTCGCGTCCGAATCGGCGATCATTGTCACAACAGATGCTGTTCTTACGGAAACTGTTAATACGTTCAGCCAAGCCCAATGGCGAAGATTGGCTGCACTACTTATCGAATCCTTTGAACAATCACTCCAGGTTGGTAGCGCTCGCCTAATCCACATTGATGAAGCGCTCTGGAAACGGGGTTGGCATCTGTTTATGGAACGAACAGATAAAGACTGGAGTTTGACGGATTGCATCAGCTTTGTGGTGATGGACGATCTCGACATTAAGGCTGCGTTCACGGCTGATCGTCACTTTGAGCAAGCTGGATATACCCGGTTGATGAAACTAGGGTGATATATACAAAAAGGGGGTGGTGTTTTACTGAACACCACCCCCTTTTTTATCAGCTTATGACTTCTAGCCCTGCAGCAGCTGCTCAAACAGCGGGCCATCGGAACTCTCGACTTTGCCCGGTAGTTGCGTGCTAACAGGCGTGATCTCCACGTTCACCGTGCTGCCCTGCACTTCCTCGACCATCACAAAGTCGAGTTTGCCGTCGGTCAAGCCGATCAGGATCTTGCTGTTGTCAACGAACCGCCCGGACAGGAGGGCGTCCGACATCACATCTTCCACCTCGCTCTGGATCACGCGGCGCAATGGTCGCGCGCCATAGTCGGCGTCGTAGCCTCTCGTTGCCAGGTAATCCTTCGCGGCATCGGTCACTTCGATCTTGATATTGTGATCCGACAGGCGCTTCTGCACCTTGTTCAGCTCAAGCGACACGATCTGGCCAATGTTCTCGCGCGTCAGTGGATGGAACACAATCGTGGCATCGACGCGGTTCAGGAATTCGGGCCTGAACAGGCGCTTCAACTGACTCATGAGCTTGTCCTTGATCTCGATAAAACGGCGTTCGGCGTCGGTCGCCTCATCCTTTGCCGTCGCAAAACCAAGCTTCGTCTCACGCTTGATCATCTCAGCGCCGACGTTCGATGTCATGATGATGCAGGTGTTGCGGAAGTCCACCTTGCGCCCGCGCGCGTCAGACAGGCGCCCTTCTTCCATGATCTGCAACAGCATGTTGAAGACCTCGGGGTGCGCCTTTTCGATCTCGTCGAACACGACGATTGTGTATGGGCGGCGGCGCACGGTCTCTGTCAACTGACCGGCGTCATCGTACCCGACGTATCCAGGAGGTGAGCCAACCAGCCGGCTGACGGTGTGACGCTCCATGAATTCGCTCATGTCAAGCACCAGCAGCGCGTCCTCGCTGCCGAACAGGAAATCAGCCAGCGCCTTGGTCAGCTCGGTCTTGCCCACGCCCGTCGGGCCGAGGAAGATGAACGACCCCATTGGGCGTTTCGGATCCTTCAGTCCCACGCGTGAGCGGCGCACAGCCTTGCTGATGGCGGTAATCGCCTCTTCCTGCCCGATAATGCGCTCGTGCAATGCCTCTTCAAGATGCAGTAACCGCTCGCTTTCGGTGCCGGCAATGCGCGTCACCGGCACGCCTGTCCACATCGACACAACCTCTGCGATGTCATCGGGGCCGACTATCGGCCCGTCTGTGTTCGGGTCGAAATTCGTGCGCAGCGATTCGATCTCTTCAAGCGCCACTCGCTCGCGCTCGCGCAACGTGGCTGCGTCGTCATAGCGCGCCTGCTCCATCGCCTCGTTGCGTTCCTTCTGCACCTTCCGCAGCTCTCTGAAAGCCCGCTGCAGGTTGACCGACTGAGGGGACTTGTACATGCGCACGCGCGCCGCAGTCTCGTCGATCAGGTCGATCGCCTTATCAGGCAGGAAGCGGTCAGGCACATAGCGTGACGAGAACGTCACCGCCGCAATCACAGCCTCCTGCGAGATGCGCAACTTGTGGTGCGCTTCGTAAGCGCCCTTCACGCCTTTCAGGATTTCAATCGCCTGATCGGGAGTCGGCTCATCTACATACACCGGCTGGAAACGCCGCTCAAGCGCCGCATCGCTCTCGATGTGCTTGCGATACTCATTCAGCGTGGTCGCGCCAATGCACTGCAATTCGCCGCGCGCCAGCGCAGGCTTCAGAATGTTCGCCGCATCCACGCTGCTGCCGGCAGCGCCAGCGCCAACGAGCATATGCACTTCGTCGATAAAGAGAATCGTGTCGCTCGACTTGACCTCTTCGATCACTTTCTTCAAGCGCTCTTCAAACTGCCCGCGATACATCGTGCCAGCAACCAGTGAGCCGACGTCAAGCTGCATGACGCGCTTGTTCAAGAGCGGTTCGGGGGTTTGCCCATCCACGATGCGCTGCGCCAGTCCTTCGACAATGGCCGTTTTGCCGACACCGGGTTCACCAATCAACGCCGGGTTGTTCTTGGTGCGGCGCGACAGGATCTGGATCACGCGTTCGATCTCGGTCTGACGACCGATGACCGGATCAAGTTTGCCTTGTTCGGCCAGTGCAGTCAGGTCAGTAGCCAGCTGATCCAATGCCGGAGTCTTGCCGCGCTCCTTCTTCTGTGCAGCGGGAGCCACTCCGGCAGCTTTGCCAGTTTCAGGCTGTTCCTGTTGCACCGCGCGCAAAGTCTCGCGGCGGATGCGCTCAGTCGTCAGACCGAGCTGGTGCATGACGTCTATCGCCACACCATCGCCCTGCCGGATCAGACCCAGCAACAGATGCTCGGTTCCAATATAGCTGTGCCCCAACTTGCGGGCTTCATCTACGGCATACTCGATGACCTGCTTAGTGCGCGGGGTAAGATCGAGCTTGCCTGCCGGTGTGCGCCGCCCGGCGCCGGTCATGCGTTCGACCATCTCGGCCACACGCTCAGGTTTGGCGCCAAGGTCGCGCAGGACCCGTCCAGCGACGCCATTTTCTTCACGGATCAAACCCAGCAGCAAATGCTCGGTTCCAATGTAATTGTGCGAGAGACGCTCAGCTTCTTCCTGCGCCAATGTCAAAACACGTCTTGCCCGCTGTGTAAATCGTTCTAGTTTATTCGCCACAACGCACCTCTCCTTACTTCAGATGACAAAAGGCCTTTCAGGTTCTTTAGGCTTGGTAAGTCACGAGAATTCAACATAACCCTTTGCCACCCGTCAAGAATTATCATACACCACTACACACATCGCAACCCGTCTTTGTCAGATAGCCGTGCTTATGCTTCGCCGCCATGATTTTTACGGCAATACAACCGCGCCAGGCCACTCTTGCATTGTGTTTTAACGGTATGACGTTAGAACTACATGAGCACTACCCAATGACTCACTCAAGGGGGGTAAAAAAAGCGGCGCTCCATTAGAAATAATGGAGCGCCGCTTCCTGGCAGGCGCAGTGTAAGTCAGCGATTCGGAATTATCCGATGCAGACGCCTAGACGCCTTCCTCAGCAGCCGCTTCAGCGGGCGCCTCAGTTTCACTGGCGGGCAGTTCAGACTGCCAATCCAGATCGGCATATTCGGCCCAGCTTACGCGCTTCAGGCTCAACGCAATGCGCTTCTGCTCGGGTTCCACGCGCATCACGCGCAGCGTGACGATCTGGTTTTCCTTGAGCACTTCGCGCGGATTACTGATCATCTTGTCGCTCAGCTCAGACAGCGGGATCAGGCCTTCAATCGCCTCATCATCCTTCAGCCGCGCAAATGCGCCATGCTTGGGGTGAATCTTGATGATCTCAGCCTCAACCAACTGGCCGGGGCGATAGCGCTTGTCGAGCTCTGACCATGGGTCGGTCTGCAGCGACTTCAGACTCAGGCCGATGCGCCCGCTGTCCTTGTCAACGCTGATGACCTTCACCTTGACGTGATCGCCTTCGCGCACAACCTCGCCTGGGTGCTTGACGCGCTGGTACGACAGTTCAGACAGGTGAATCATGCCGTCAGCTCCACCCAGGTCAACGAACACACCAAAGTCTTTGACGCTGCTGACTTCGCCTTCAACAATTGAACCAATATCAATTTCGCTGAGCAGCTTGTCCTTCTGCGCGGCTCGCGCCTCCTTTGAGGCGGCGCGCTCGCTCAGGATGAGGCGATTGCGTTCACGGTCGATCTCGATGACCTTGACGTAGGTCTTTTGACCGACCAACTTCTGGTAACGCTGCTCGGGCGGCAGACTTTCGTCGCCCATCATGCGTTGATGCGTCAGGCTTAGCTGGGAAGCTGGCACAAAGCCGCGTAATCGCCCTATCTTGACGATGACACCGCCTTTATTAAAGCCCGCGATGTGGCTTTCCATCGCGTCCTGCTTCTGGAACAATTCCTCAGCAGTGCGCCAGTCGTGCTCGTTGATGGCTTTCGCCAGCGACAGCACAACGTTCCCATTACGGTCTTCAGGTGTAATCACATAAGCGTACACTTCTTGACCGATTTCCAATGTCACGCGGAAATCTTTCGGCAAGGCTTCCATTTCCTTACCGGTGACGATTCCCTCAGACTTGGCTCCCAGATCGATCAGGATCTCACGATCCGTGACCGCGGCGATTTTGCCCGACACCAACTGGTTCTTTTTAGGCGGATCATAGCGCTCGCTACGCGTTAGATAATCGCTTAGCGAAGCTGCAAAATTATCATCCCCTTTGGATTCTGTGGGCGTTTCATTCCCGGGGATTTCTCGGCTCTCCATACTCAGGTGTGTTTCCTTCGGCGTAAGATTCTATGCATTATACCTAAAAATCGGATGAGTGCCGGAATGAAATGATGACAATCAGTTTATTATCCTATTTGACTATAATCGAGCCATGCAAGCACTGGAACAACGTATCCTCGCCGAAGGCCGTAATCTGGGCCAGGGCATTTTGAAAGTCGACTCGTTTGTTAATCACCAGGTAGACCCCACACTCATGCTGGCCTGTGGTCATGAGTTTGCGCGGCTCTTCAAGCATCTCCGCCCCACCAAAATCCTTACTGCCGAAATAAGCGGTATTGCGCCAGCGCTGACGACCGGGCTGGCGTTGGACATCCCAATCGTGTATGCGCGCAAGACCAAGCCGATCACGATGCCAGAGACAGTCTTTCTGACCACCGCGCCTTCGCACACCAAGAAGCGCGATGTCGAAATCATGGCCTCGCCGGAATATCTACAGCCAGGCGAGCGCATATTGATCATCGACGACTTCCTCGCGACAGGACAGACGATCCTCGCTCTGGCGCGCATCGCCCGCGCGGCCGGGGCTGAAATCGTCGGCGTCGGCGCACTGATCGAGAAGACGTTTGAGGGCGGGCGCGCGGTGTTGCGCGACTTGAACGTCCCGGTAGAGTCGCTGGCCATGATCGTCGATATGCGCGACGGAAAGATCATCCTCAAAACGCGCGCCGATGAGTGACGCATTGCGGGTAGCGCTGATCTTCACGGTTCTCAACGAAGCCGCTGCGTTGCCCGGCCTGCTCGATTCGCTCGCTGCGCAAACGCGTCTGCCGGACGAAATAATCGTCTGCGACGGCGGTAGCCGTGACAACACCGTCGCGTTGTTGCGGGCTGAGCGGCGCTTTCCGTTGCATGTGATCGAAGCGCCCGGCGCGAACATCTCACGCGGGCGCAATCTCGCCATCGCCGCCGCATCTCACCCGGTGATCGCCTGCGTCGATGCGGGCGTGTGTATCGCCCCTGATTGGCTCGAACACCTGACTGAGCCATTCACACGCGCGGCGGCAGTGCAACTGCCGCCAAACCCCTCCACTGTTCCTAACGCAGTTGCACTGCATGAGACGACGTGGGTGGGCGGCTTCTTTCTGCCCGATGCCCACAACCTGTTCGAAGTCGCCATGAGCGCCACAGTGTTGCCGGCGCTTGCTGACATCAACCCGGCGACCTTTCTACCGTCATCGCGTTCGGTCGCTTTTCTTAAAAGCGCGTGGGAACAAGTGGGCGGTTATCCCGAGTGGCTGGACTATTGTGAAGACCTGATCTTCGACTTGAAACTGCGAGCCGCGTTTGGACAATGTCTGTTTGCGCCCAATGCCGTCGTGTACTTCCGCCCGCGCTCGTCGCTGCGTTCTTTCTACAAGCAATATTATCTGTATGCGCGTGGCGACGGCAAGGCTGATTTGTGGCTCAAGCGCCATCTGGCGCGATACGCCGTCTATCTTGTCGCACTCCCGATTCTTCTGGACGGCATCATAGCTGCCCCGGACGCATGGCTGCGCGCCCTCAGCGCCATCTTCTTGCTCATTGGCATCGCGTCATACGCGCGCGCGCCTTATCGACGCCTGGCGGCAAGCTGGTCGCGCTTGAGCAGGATCGAACAGGCGCGCGCCGCGTTGCTTGTGCCTGTCATCCGGGTCGTTGGCGATGTCGCCAAAATGCTCGGCTATCCTGCTGGCATCCTCTGGCGCTTGCGCCATCCACTCTCTCGCTGACCTCCGTTGCTCGTCCAGCAGTCGCACCGCCAAACGCTGAACGTCAGGTTAAAATCAATATACTCATGCGACCCGAGATTTCAGTCACAGTCGATATCGTCATCTTCACATTGCGCGAAGGCGATCTGCAGGTGCTGCTCGTCAAGCGCAAGAACCCGCCTTTCGAGGGCCGCTGGGCGATCCCGGGCGGCTATGTGGAGGCCGATGAGTCGCTCGAAAATGCAGCGATGCGCGAGCTGTTCGAGGAGACGGGCGTGCAGGGGGATGCGGTGCACATCGAGCAACTCTACACCTTCGGCGAGCCCAAACGCGACCCGCGCGGGCGCGTGATCACCGTAGCCTATTTTGCGCTGGTGCCGGCGCCGCTGGCTGTGCAGGCCGGCGACGATGCAGCCGAGGCGCAGTGGAAGTCGGTGTATCACCTGCCGGTGATGGCGTTCGACCACAACCAGATTCTCAACTACGCCCTCAAACGCTTGCGCTACAAGCTCGAGTACTCTGCGGTAGGCTTCCAACTCCTCCCGAACGAGTTCTCGTTGAGCGACTTACAGCAGGCTTACGAGATCGTGCTGGGTGAGACACTGGATAAGCGCAACTTTCGTCGCCGCATCCAGCAGGCCAAGGTGATTGAAGAGACGGGCGCAGTGCGCGCGCACGAAGGCCGCCCTGCCAAACTGTATCGCTTCCGCGACGACGCTGTGGCTGAGGTGAAGGCGCGACGGCTGTTCCCATAAGAGAGATTGGGGATTCGAGATTGGAGATTGCGGAACGACGTTCCATGTGTTTAGCACACAATCCCCCCCAGAATTCTGAAACACAAATCATGATTACCATAATTAGGATTTGTATCTCACATAAACAGTGCTGGAGGAAAACGTTCGATCAGCAGTTCAACTGCTGATCGAACACTACTCCCTACCCGATCGCCAGCTTCACCGTCTTGATCTCGAACGGTTTGAAATTCAACCGGATTGCGTTGTCGGTCACTTCAATCGTTTGAATCGAGTCTTCGACCAGGTTGACCTCCTCTGCGGCGCCCACCCGAACTGCAAATGTAATGCTGACCCCTTCGACTGGCTCCCCGCGCGCCTCGTACAGGCGCAGGATCACACCGCCATCGGCGCCCGGCTTGAGCGCCGACGCTACGACGTTGGGGTGCGATATCTGCATGAGTCCCCAGCAAGCGGGCAGCACGCCGTTGTGTGTGTCAAGCGTGCCTGCAATCAATGGGCTGTTGAACGCCGCGCCGGCGCGGACCGGGACGTCTGCTGCGCGCCAGTCGCCGGCGTGGGGCAGAATGGCGTAATCAAAGGTGAACTGCCGGCCTGATTCCAGCCCTGTGTCCGACGACATGCCCGGCTCGTAGCCGCCGCCGAATCCGTAAGCCACGATGCGCGAACTGCGCATGAGGGATAGCATCATCGTCCCGTCCGCGACATTGTTGCCCGGCAACCCACGGTTCAACAGAGCCAACCCGGTGTTTCCATCGCTGTAATCGATCCAGTTCTGCGCCGGGAACTCAATGGCTTCCGGTCGTTCGCTGGCGCCAAACGGGATCTCGTGCACGCTATGGCCGCCCTGGATCGTGGTGGGGAACAGCACGCGGTAGCGCACAAACGACTCGTCGTTGAGCACCTGTGTGCGAATGTCAATCCGCGGCAGCCCCGCATACAGCCGCACGGTCGTGCTGAAACGCCCGGCCGCCCCGAACGGGTGGGTGACCGTCAACTCCGAGACAACGGGGCCGCGAGTCACGCGCCCGACCTCGCCCTTCTGTTCCGTGCTGAAGAGCGCCTGTCCCGGTTGCGGAGGCAGGTGCTGGTTCGTCATTGCTATGTGGCTCCCGCCATCCAGCGGCTGGTACAACTCCCACAGGTCGCCATGATCGGGCTCGCGCGCCACCACATTCCCCGGCGCGCGTAAAATGTCGCGCCCATCGGACTTCTGCACCAACCGGGTGATCGCGCCACTCGACAGGTCGAGTTCGACGTGGAAGAATTCGTTCTCGATGACGTTATCGGCGAGCATGGGCGCGCCAGCGTCCACGCTTACGCCTGTCTGAGTGACCGGGTGCAAGCGGTAGATGGCATATCCCAGTGCGGGCACGTCCGTGGCGATGAAAGCGACTTTCACCTGCAGCAGAGCCCCGTTGCCACCGAGGTGGCCTTGGCCATCGCGCTGCGCCTCTAATATCTGCGCCGGTATGGTTTGACCGTTGGCATCGGTAACTGTCACACCCGTAACGCCGGGTTCTGAGAAACCTGCATCGACGATGGCGATATCAGTGCGCGCCCAGCTCAGTGGGTTGTACACGCCGACGGCGATGCCCGCGCCCCGCGTATCGCTTGATGCAAACAGCCGCTGCAGGCGGTCACTCACTTCACTGCGGGCAATATGTCGCGAGAACTCATAACCGCTTAACGTGTCTTCGTATACATGATCCGTCATCACGCCCGACATCAGATCGTGCGTGTGGTTGAACATCATTGGCTCCCATGCGCGCCACACCAGTTCGTCATTACTCGCCCTGTCCAGATGGCTCAGCGTGACGCCCAGCTTCTCGGCAGTTGTCAACAGTTGCTCGATTTCGCGGGTGAGCTGCTTCAACCGGATGCGACTGCTGTAGGCGCCCTGGAAGATCGGGTTCAACTCTCCACGCACGATCGTTCGATCGCGGTGTTGTGCGACAAACGCCTCGTAATCAGCCGGCGTCGCGATGCGGAGCGTGAACGGCGCGTCGGCCTGCTGGTTGAACGCCTCGACCAGCGCAGGCACATGC
>Ga0118677_10007541_pt1 | contig 17908 bp, 3 predicted proteins | sample AliMusrvi5mmetaG_FD_86154 | JGI IMG/M metagenome (GOLD analysis project Ga0118677, IMG submission 86154) | reverse complement strand
CTCCTGCGCGCTGGGGGAATGCTCGTGCTCGGGCGCCTCGTGCGGGCTGGGCAGCCAGTGCCTCGCCGGCGGCTGCGTCGGCTGCACCACCGCCGCCGCCTGCGGCGCGGCCTGCGTCGCCTGCCTGCCGCCGACCCCGTACTGTCATCCCGACGGCCACTGCGCGCAGTGCCAGCCGGAAACCGCCGCGACCGACTGCCCGGCCGGCTGGGCGTGCAGCGCCGCCGGGACCTGCATCGACCCCTGCGCGGGCACGCAGGGCTGCGTCACCGACACCAAGTCCACCAGCGGCACCAAGTGCTCGGCCGCCTGGACGCTGGGCCGGACGCAACTCGCGAAGGGCGTGAACGTCACCGGCGACACCACCGGCCGCGGCGACGACGACGACGTGCCGGACTCGCTGTTCGGCGGCGGCCCCGACTGCTGGGACGCCAACGCCGACGACGCCTACAAGGTGTACCTGTTCACCGGCGACGTGCTGGCCGTGCACGGCCTCCCGCTGTCGTCGACCTACACGCTGTCGCTGAAGCTGTACCGCGGGACCTCGTGCGCGTCGAACTGGAAGGCCGACCTGATCACCTGCCAGTGGAAGGCGGGCGACGGCGGCACCGAATCGTACACGTACACCGCCACGCAGGACGGCTGGGTCAGCATCGTCGTCGACGGCGCCAGCGCGTTCGACAGCGAAGAAGACTGGGGGCCGTACACGCTGAACGCCACGCTGACCTGCGATGAGGCCGCATACGATATCTATGCCTATTGGGGCACGGCCGATGGCGGCAGCAACCCGCTGCTCTGGCAGAACTCGGCGCTGGTCGGCTCCCAAACCAATGTGACGGCCACGCCGATCAGCTATCCGGTCGGCGGCCTGACCACCAACACCCAATACTTTTTCACCTTCCGCGCCACCCATGCGGGAGGCGAGGTGTGGGCCGCCAACGTGCTCAACTTCGGCCCGAGCTCGGCCAATGACATGCTGACCTTCGGTCTATCAGGACAACCGGCGACCATCAGCGGCACCGCGATTTCCTGGACGGTTGCGTATTCCAACACCTCGCTCACCAGCCTGGCGCCGACCTTCACGCTGTCGCCGGGGGCCACTTGCAACATGGCATCCGGTGCCACCCGGGACTTCACCAGTCCGGTGAGCTATACCGTCACCGCCGCCAATGGCGCCGCCAAGACCTATACCGTGACCGTCACCCAGTCGCCCGATACCACGTATTCCTGGAACGTCACCACCGGCAGTTGGGCCACCGCGGGCAACTGGCGCGATGAACGCAATGCCAGCGCCGCGCCGGACGCCACCGGACAGGCGTATTACACGCTCAATTTCAACACGGCCGGCACCTATACCTCCACCCATAACCTGGGTGCCGGATTCCAACTCAACCGGCTCAACTTCGGCGGCCCCACCGTGACCCTCGCCGGAACCAACAGCCTGGCCTTCACCCAATGGGATTCGCCGTATGGGATGCTGCCGCCCCAGTTGAACCAGAACGCCATCAGCGCGATAACCATCAGCACGCCGATCAGCCTGGGCGCCGCTCTCACATTGGGCGGCACCGGCACCGGCCAACTGACACTCTCCGGCGCGATCACCGGCACCGGCGGCTTGACCCACAATGGCAAGAACACCCTGGTGCTGAGCGGCACCGGCAACGACTTCGGCGGCGGCTCTGTTAGCGTCAACCCGGGTGCCACGCTCAAGATCAACAATGACAACACCCGCCTGAAAAACGCCATCGTGACCCTGGCCGGCGGGACCATGGACGTGTTCGACGGCTGCACCGTCGGCCTGACCTTGGCGTCCGGCACGACCAGCGCTCTGGACTCCACCTTCGGCGGCGGCTGGGGCGAATGCAGAAGTCCCATGGGCGGCGCGGGTTCCGTGATCTACAAAGGCACCCAGTTGTTGCAGGCGTTAGGCGCCCATGATTATACCGGTGACACCACCATCGCCATGTCGGCATGGGATTATACCATTGCGGGCGGAGCTTCGTTGTTCATCAACAATCCCAACCCGTTCGGCGATCCGGCGGGCCTGCTCACCGTGGCAGGGCAAGGCGGCTTCAGCCGCGTGGCTGGCTATGCCGGCTTTTCCGTCGTGGCCAACCCGGTCTATCTGCAATCCGATTTGCTCCTGAGCCGGACCCACAACCGGTCAAGCAATATCTCCTTTGAAGGCAGGATCAGCGGCCCGGGACGCATCCGGACAATCTTCGATACCCGAATGCCCGGGCAGTTGGTCTGGTTTTACGAGGGCATGCAATTGAAGGGTGATAACGACTATAGCGGCGGCACCGAGCACCTCAGCGGGTATCTGGATCTATTCCATGGCCATGCGCTGGGCGCCGGCAAGGTGACCATCGGCGGCGAGACCCCGGTAACAGGTGTGGTCGAAAGCGTCACCCTGCATCACCATGTGACCCTGAGAAACGCGGTGCCCCTGACCGTTCCCAATGCCTTTGAGTTGATCGGTCATAACGTGGCCGGGATGAACGCGGGACTCGTCGCCAAGGGCTGGACCACCGCCATCGCGGCCAACCCAGCGGCCGTGTCCACCATCGACACCGGCGGCAAGGCGAACTATGGCTCCAATGCCTTCCCCGGCGGCGATCTCAGGCTAACAGGAAATCTATCTGGAACCGGCAGCCTGCGCAAAACCGGCGCCAACACGCTCACCTTGTCCGGATCCAACACCTACACCGGCACAACCTATGTCCAGGCCGGCGTGCTGGGCTGCTCCAGCGCCAATTCTCTGGGGGCGGGTGCCCTCGACATCACCGACGGGGCCAAGCTCAAGCTCGACTTCAGCGGCACGCGGCAGGTCGCCGCATTGTCCATCAATGGCGGCGCGCCCCTGCCCGACGGGATCTACGGCTCTAGCAGCTCGCTGGCACCCAACCAGGATGACAGCCATTTCGCCGGCATGGGCATGGTGGCGGTCGGAGCGGTCGCGGCCGCCAGCACAACCACAACCCTGGCACTCACCGCCGGCACCAACCCCTGCGCCCTCGGCGATTTCCTGACATTCACCGCCACCGTGACCGGCACCATAGCGACTGGCAACGTGGTCTTCCATGACGGAACTTCGGTGATCGGCACCGCCGCCTTGAACGGTTCCTCCCAAGCCAGCCTCACGTCTAACAGCTTCGCGCCTGGCTTGCGCAGCGTCACCGCCCAGTATGCGGGCAACGCGACGAACCTGCGCAGCAATTCCGATCCGCTCGATATCCAGGTCGGCGCAGCCGGTTCGGAAAACTCCGTGCTGACCTATGATTTCAACAATGCCTCCCTCCAGGGATGGAACAACCGCGTCTGGAATGGCAGCGCCTGGGTCGATCTCGCGCCCAACGCCACGACTTATGCCGGAACGCTCCTGCCCGCCTCTTCTAACAACGGGTTGTTCGTGCCGGGCGGCAATGCCGTGTGGGTGAGTGGCAACACCGATGCCCACCTCAACACGCTGTGGCTGCGCTCGCCGTATTTCTATCTGAACTACGCGGGGAATTTGACCGTGCAACTGGCCAAGGGACAGGCCAATACCACCGCGCCGGCCAATGAAGCCGCGGTACCTTATGCCGCGATCAATGGCGGCGGGTGGAAGGGCGTGGCCCTGCGCCGCGCCAGCGACGGGGCCTTCGTGCTCACCAAACCCCGGACGAGCAGCGGCGATACCTGGGTGACGGTCACTTTCACCCAGGCCGAATTGGCACCGTTCGTCACCAGCGACATCTACTCCCTGGAACTGATCAACTCGGACTGTGGCGGTTGGGGTTGGCTGACCATGGACAATGTTTCCATTCCTGGCAGTCTCGCGCCGGCACCAGGAAACAACATCACCAGTTTGACTTTTCCTGGCGTCGGGGCGGCCGCGATTTCCGGCACATCCATCAGCTTGACCGTGCCTTATGGCACCGCCGTGACGGCCCTCGCACCCACCTACACCTTGTCTTCCGGAGCAACGTGTGTTCCCGCCTCCGGCACCATCCGGAATTTTACCAATCCGGTGCATTACGTGGTGACCGGCGCGGATCACAGCACCAAGGACTATACCGCCACGGTCACCGTGACCCCCGCCAGTCCGGCCAAGGACATCCTCACCTTCGGCCCCGGTGCCAGTATTGCCACCAACACCATCGCCTGGACCGTGCCACACGGCACCAGCGTCACGGTGCTGACGCCGACCTTCACCCTATCCGACCTGGCCACGGCCAGCCCACCCTCCGGCACCAGCAGGAACTTCAGCGCGCCGCAAAGTTATACCATCACCGCGCAGGATCTAACAACCAAGGTCTATGTTGTGACGGTCACCGTGGCGCCATCCGTGCCGGGCGGAATCAATGTGGCACCGGCCTTGTGGCTGGATGCGGCGCAACTCACGGGCTTGAATAACGGCGACCAAGTCAACACCTGGACCGAGATGTCCGGAAATTCCAACGGCGCCGTGCGCCAGAGCGGGGCGAGCGCGGGTTATCCCAAGTATGTGACCGGCCAGATCAACGGCAAACCGGTGCTGCGTTTCAACTCTTCTAGCAGCAATCCCGGGGACTACTTCAAGTTCACCCGCATCCCGACCATCCGCTCCGTTTTCTGGGTGGTCAAGGAAACCGCCGGCACCACTGACGGGCACTTCCTGCTCGGCGACGACAGCAGTTATGATTTCCATCGCGGGGAGGCTGCCAGCCATACGCTCTGGGACGGGGACAACGGGTGGTCCAGTTCTAACATCCGCAACGGTATCACCAAGCTGATGGGAACGGCGGTCAACGGGACCACCACCTCGCTGCCGTCCGCTCAGTTCCAGTTGATCTCGCTGGTGACCAGCGGCAACGTGCAGGCCAACCAGATCACCCAGGACCGGACCTACCACGGGAGCTGGCAGGGCGACATCGCCGAGATCCTGATCTATACCAGAGCCTTGTCGGACCCCGAGGAAACCGCTGTGGGCAACTACCTCGCGACCAAATACGGCTTTGCCACGGCCTATGCGCCGCAAGCGCGGATCCTGACATTCGGCTCCCCTGAAATGACTCCCGCCGTGATTGACCATTCGGCCAAGACCATTGCGGTTACCGTGCCCTACGGGACTGTCGTGTCGAGCCTTGCCCCCACCTATACGCTCTCCGCCGGGGCAACCTGTGACAAGGTTTCCGGGTCCACCCAGAACTTCTCCAGTCCGCTGCCCTACACCGTCACCTCTTCGGATGGACTGGTCACCAACATCTATACCGTGACGGTTAGCGTGGCACCCAAAAGCACCGCCAAGGATATCCTCACCTGTTCCATAGGGTCATTCAGTGCGCCTGAAATCGCGGCTAACACCGTCACCTTCACCTTGCCGTCCGGGACAAACGTGACCAACCTGGCGCCCACTTTCACCCTCTCGCCCTTGGCCACCATCAGTCCGGCCTCGGGCAGTTTCCACGATTTCACCACCCCCGTGACCTACACCGTCACCGCCCAGGATGGCAGCACCAAGGTTTATAGCGTGATCGTGCAATCCTATGCGGCATGGACCTACAACGCTTCGTTGTTCATCCTGACCACCCCGGAGGGCGCGAACCTGCCGGCCAGCACCGCGGAAACCAACTTCCCGCTGCTTGTTAGGCTCAACTCCGGCAACTTCGACTTCAGCCAGCCGCAAGCCGACGGCCGCGACCTCCGTTTCGCCACCACTGCGGGCGCGGTGCTGTCCTATCAAATCGAACAATGGGACGCGGTCGCCGGCAGCGCCGCCATCTGGGTGAAAATCCCGGCCATCACCGGCAACACGCGCCAGGAAATCAAGATGTATTGGGGCAAGACCGGCGCGGCCAGCGAGTCTAACGCCGCCGCCGTGTTCAATGCCGCCAACGGCTATGTCAGCGTTTTTCACATGAATGAAACGGTGACCGACGCCGTCGGCACGCTCACCCCGACGCTGGCCAATGGCGGCCCGGCGCTGGCCACCGGCCTCATCGGCAAAGGCCGCAATTTCACCGCCGGCCAGGGCGTCAATTGCGGCGATAATCTCACCTCCTTGCCCACCGGCAACACCACCCATTCCACCCAGGTTTGGTTCCGCTCCAGCTCAAGTAATTTCGATATCGTGGATTGGTCGCGCGAGGACGCCGGCAACAAAGTGCAGATCCGCCTGTCAACCCCGCCCAAGATTTATATCGATGGCAATTTCGCCAGTGTCACCGGCAACACCACGCTGACGACCTCACAGTGGCATCAGGTGGTGCACACCTATAGCCCCGGAGTGTCGCGGATTTATATCGATGGCCAACTCGACGCCTCGGCCAACGTCAACATGACCATGACGCCCCCGTCCATCATGCGGCTGGGCGGATGGTATGGGACTTATAACTTTGTCGGCGATATGGATGAAGTGCGGCTATCCAAAGTGACCCGCTCGGCCGACTGGATCAAACTGGAATATGAAAACCAGAAGGCCCAGCAAACGCTGGTTGGAAATCCCGTGCAACCCGGCTCCGCCTTCGGTGTCACACCCGCGTCGCTGCCGCTCAACGAAGGTGCCACCAGCACGCTCAGCGCCCAGGCCGGCGGTGCCCAGATGGTCTTTTGGATCGAAAAGAAAAACGGCGTGGACACGGTGCTCGCCACCAACCAGTTCACGCTGCCGGTAAGCGCCGGCCGGGTGACGGGCGACCAAAGTTACGTCATCCAGTTCAAGGCGATCTATCCGACGGAAACAAAGACCATCGACATCCCTGTCACGATCACCGAATACCTGCCGGACCCTGTGTTCACCCTCACCGGTCCCTCCACCTGGGACGGCCGTCAGACGATCACCGTGACCCCTGACATCTCGAACCTCGCCACCTTGCAGGCCAAGAACCTTGCCAATATGACCTATAACTGGCGCGCGACGGGAGTGGCCGTAACCAAACAGATCTCAACCGGCACGCCCACCGTGCCGGGATCCCTGACGCTCACCCGCTCCCAAGGCAATGGTCCGCTGACCGTGACGCTGGTGCTGGACAACGGCGGCACCTTGGTTTTCTGCAGCAAGACCATCACCGTCCAGCAGCCCGCCACCGATGCCTGGGTGCAACGCACACCGGGGGCCACCGAAATCCCGGTGACCGGCCAGTTCTACGCGCGTGACGACTCGGGCAAGGGCAAGATCTATTTCAACGGCACCCAGAGCGGCACGCCTGACACGGTTTTCCTCAAAGTCTATACCACCGATACCGGCTCGGATGTCCTCTACTCCACCCTGCGCCAATCGCTGGTGGGCGGCAAGTACGCCTTCACCGCGCCCATTGACCCCGGCAAGGTCACCTACAAGGTGGTCTATGGCACGACCACCGGCGGGAGCGATACGCCGGTCGGTAGTCCGATCACCAATCTGATCTGCGGCGATGCCTATATCATCGAAGGCCAGTCGAATGCCGAAGCCACCGCGCCCGGCACCGATACCACGGGTTACACCAGCCCGTGGATCCGCACCTATAACGGCGGTTGGGGCAATGCGGTCCGCCAGGGCACCAATTGGATCGGCTATTGGGGCATGGATCTGGCCATCCAACTTCTATCAGACTACAACATGCCCGTCTGCATCATCAACGGCGCGGTGGGCGGCACCCGCATCGACCAGCACCAACCGAATCCGGCGGATCATTCCCAGGCGGGCAGCCTGTATTCAATCTACGCCAACCTCTACAACCGCGTGGTGGCGGCCAAGCTCACCCACGGCGTGCGGGCCGTGTTGTGGCACCAGGGCGAACAGGACCAGGGGTCCGGCGGGCCGGACGGCGATTACGATTACAAGTTCTATCAGCAATACTTCGTCGATATGACCGCCGCCTGGAAACAGGACTATCCCAACCTCGGCAAATATTATGTTTTCCAGATTTGGCCAGCCGCCTGCGGTGATGTTTCCAGAAACGATTTGCTGCGGGAGGTGCAGCGGACCATGCCAAGCCTGTTTTCCAACATGCGCATGATGACCACCGTGGGCATCGTCCCCGGCTCGAGCTGCCATTACGAGCCCGCCGGCTATCAGAAATTCTCGGATCTGATCAGCCCGCTGGTGGAGCAGGACTTTTACGGTTACATGCCGGGTTCGGTGTTTACGGCCCCGAATCTGAACAATGCTTACTACAGCACCACCGCGCGCAACGAAATCACCCTGGAATTCGACCAGAACATGGCGTGGAACACCGGTGTCCCGAGTCTGATTTTCCTTGATGGCGTGGCTAACAAAGTGGCTTCCGGCAGCGTGTCCGGCAAGGTGATCAAACTCGCTCTATCCGCCGCCTCCACGGCAAGCGCCATCACTTATCTACAGGGCACCACCAGTTGGGCCCAGGGAAACCTGCTGTATGGCACCAATGGCATCGCCGCCCTCACCTTTGCCGAGGTGCCCATCGCCCTCACCGCGCCTAGCACCTTTGAGGTATGGATCGGCACCAACTATCCGGCCCTAACCGGCGCCAATGCCCAGCCGGGCGGCGATCCGGACGGCGATGGCATGAGCAACCAGGCGGAATTCGCCTTCGGCCTCGATCCATCTAGCAGCTCTTCATGCAACCCGATCAAAGTGCCGTTTGACAAAACGACGGGCACCTTCAGCTATACCCGGCGCGCGACCCCGGCGAGCACCGGCCTCAGCTACACGGTGTGGACCTCCAGCGACCTGAAAACGTGGACGCAAGACACCGCGGCGACCGCAAGCCAAACGGTCAGTTCCACTAACGGCGACGTACAAACGGTGGCAGTCCACGTCACGAACGCGCCGTCCGGCGGCCAACTTTTCGTGCGCGTGAAAGCGCAATGAGAAAAATTGTAGTCGCGGACTTCAGTCCGTTCTTTAAACCTAAATGGGGAAATGGAATCGGTTAGCCGGGCAGCAGTTTCCACTGATTATACTGATTATACTGATTTCACTGAAAGAATTGGATTGGAAATAGCAGTTAGGACATTCACCTTATGGGTGAGCGGACACGGCTACATAACGCATTCCAAATCAGTATAATCAGTGAAATCAGTGGTTCCCATTTTCCTTTGTAGGATTACGGCATCGGAATCGACAATATAGCGTTCATCACCGCCATCCCGGAGACGGGCAGCTTGTTGGGTCTCGGCTGCCTGATGGGTGCCGGCGTGTTGCTGCGCAACCGCCGGAGGTAAAGCCTCACCCCTTCCACACCGGTCCGATGCTACTGCCGGGCACGAACTCCGACGGATAATTGACCGTTTTGCGCTCCGCAGCGCCTTTTCTAACGGACGTGACCCAGCGCACGATGTGCCGCACGATGGGTGCCGTGTCCCATTTGATGTGGGCGACGCCGGGATGACACCAGGCGAGTGCGGCATCGTCATCGGTGGAAACCAGCGAGACTTGTTCCGGCACATGAATGCGCCGCCGGGCGAGAAACTCCATGGTGGCGATGAATTGGGCGGCCCCATCGATGATCAGCGCGGTGGGCGGCGTGCGCTGAAACAGGCGTTCCAACAGGTTGGAATATCCTGCCGGGGTTTCCTCCCAGTCCGGCAGATGGTAGTCTCCTGTTAGAATCCCGTGGGCGGTGAGTTCGTCCAGAAACGCGCGTTCACTCTTTCCCGGTGACGGCTTGCGCCGCCCCCGGGACGCGATGAGCATGATGCGACGATGCCCCAACGCCAGCAGGTGGCGCGTGACGGCAGCATAAACCGCCGCCTTTAGCGGCCCGGTGCGGGCCAGCGGCAGCCCGTCCGCCCTGCCATACAACGCGAGGGTTGGCACCGCTTGCGTGGCGACCCACTCTAGCAGCTCGCGCGAGCCGGCGACCACGATCCAGGCATCGGCAGGGTTCTCGCCGAGATGGCGGATGATGCGCCGGACATCATGCTTGAGTTCGACCTGGGACTGGCGCATGAAAAACACCTCGTAGTCTTTCGCGCCAAGGTCGCGCTGAACCCGTAGCAACAGATGGGCCGTGATGTTCGACACATCCAGCGGGTCGTGCTGGAGAATGCCAATCCGCAGCCGATGGCGGGCCGCTCCCTGGGCCGTGACCGTGCGGCTCCGGCCCCGCCCGCGCGCGCCCAGCACCCCTTCGGCTTCGAGGATCCGCAGCGCGGCGCGGATCGTGTCGCGCGAGACATCCAGCTCCGCCGCCAGGCGCACCACGCCGGGTAACGCCCCGCGCCATCGCCCGGCCCGCAAACCCGCACGCAGATGCTCGGCACTCAACTCGGCTACAGACAATCGGCGCAGTGGTTGCATGCCGCAAACTAGCCGGAGGATTCGGCCAGTTGTCAAGAAAATAGAAAGACTTTATCATTGTTCGAACGTCCCTGAAGCCGTTGATTCCACCGACATCGGCGCAGCACTGGCCTGTTGTGCCCACCCTAACGAAACATGCCAGCCCACGCCCAAGCCCAACCGTTCCACGATAGCCACGCCATCCCATAAAACCAATCATCCAGGAATCCGCCGTTCTAACAAGCGCGCAACCCCTAAACCCAAACCAAGCAAACAAGCCCCATGAAACGATTCAGCATCCTCAACATTCGACGCCTGGCCTCGCAACACTGCGCCCTCGCGGTGGCAGTGTGCGCCGCCGTGGCGACCCCCGGCACAACACAAGCACAAAACCCGGTCCTCGCTGGCCTCGACTTGTGGCTGGATGCCAGTGCGTCGGCCACGACGATGACGCTCACAGGCAGCACCGTGACCGAGTGGCGCGACAAAAATGGCAGCTTGGCCAAGGTCACGCTGCAAGGCGGCGCGCCCACCTTGCAGCCTTCGGGAATTGGCGGCGTTCCGACCGTCCATTTCGACAATACCTCATGGATGAACGACGGCGTGAACCACGAGGTGCCGGTTACCATCCTGTATGTGTCCCGCGAGAGCGGCGGACATAACGGGCGGGTCCTCGGCGGGTATAACAACAACTGGGGGCTGGGATATAATGACGACGTAAATAATTGGTATTATTTGGGTGGCAGTGAAGGCAGTGGCTCCAGTTCTGACACCAGCGCACATTTGTATGCGGCGACGATCCAAGGCAGCGGTTTGCCCACCAAGGTCTATGCGAACGGAGCCGTGATCGGTACCCCTGGGGGAAATAACAGCGGACCCAACAACCTGGAGTTGAACGGCTGGAATTACGCCGGAAGTTCCGACCCAACACCCTCCTCCCTCTCTGACTGCGATATCTCGGAGGTGCTTGTTTACAACCGGATCCTGACGAGCGACGAGTTGAATGCGGTGGGCTACTATCTTGCGGTCAAGTATAGTCTGACCACGCATTATATAAAGCCCGGCCCCCAGGCCAACATCACCGGTTTCACGTTTCCCACCTACGGGGCAGCCACCATTAACGGCACCAACATCACCAAGACCGTGCCTCATGGCACACCGGTGACGGCGATGGCACCCACGTTCACCTTGTCTGACGGTGCCACCTGCGTTCCAGCCAGCGGCACCACCAGTGATTTCAGCAGTTCAGTGCATTACATCGTCCATGCCTCTGACTACACCACCTCCGGCACTGCTACCGACTACACCGTCACGGTGACCGTGGCAGCGGCCGCTCCACCCCCGCCAGCCGGTTTGGGCGTGGCTGCCGGCCTCGTCGCGTGGTATGATGCGTCGCAACTCATCGGACTGACCGACGGCAATACCGTGGACACTTGGCCGGACCTTTCCGGCTGCGAGCATACGGCGTCGCGTATAGCCGACAACATGACCTATGTCACTGGCCAGGTCAACAACTTGCCGGCCGTCCAGTTCCGTAACGGAGGCTATGCGGACATCGCGGGCACAATGTTCGCCAAGGAACAGTACATCGTTCTCAGGAACCCGGATAACCCGAGCGGGTTCACCCAGTGGGGTGCCGCACTGGGCAACGTGACCGACCAGTGTGGCTACATGATGGGCGACGACGCAGGATCCTTCTGGGGCAGCAACATGCCCGCCGCCGTTTCGAACAACGGCACCGTATTGACGGGGCCGGATTTCACCGTCAGCAACGACGGCGTCTTCATCATTCTGAAAATTGACGGCGCGTATCCAGACACAAATTTGAGAAATTACAGTCTTGGCAACTGTTATGGCAACGGTGCGGCCCAGTATCACACCACGAATCTGGACGTGGCCGAGATCATCGCCTATGACCGTGAGCTCGCCGCCGAGCAGGAAACCGCCCTGGGTGCCTATCTAACGGTCAAGTACAACATCACGGCCTCGACCTATCCGACCGCCACACCCGCCACCTACGCCACTTGGGCCACCGACCCCGCCCACACCCTGACCGGAGGGCCGACCGCTGTGGGCCATGACGGACTAATCAACCTGCTGGTGTATGCCCTGGACCTCAAGACGAACGGCAGCAATGGTGCGCCCGGCACTCTAACAGCAGACGGCGTGCTAAGCTTTGCCAAGCGCCCCGCTGCGGTCACCAACGGCGACGTCACCTACGCGATCGAAATCTCCAGCAACCTGCGGGACGAAGTCACATCCGGCGACGGGGGCTGGCACACCACGACCGACGGCGTCACTGACAACCCCACCACCATTTCCTACCTCCTGCCAAAAGACCAGGGGAAGATCTTCGCCCGCCTCAAGGTGGTGAGCACGGCCCCATAACGCAGGGCCGGTGAATTCAAGGCATCATCTAACACCTCGCCCGCAGCTTGACCAGCGGCGGGCTCTTTTGCCTAAGGACGACGTGCAAACGGTGATGGTCCGCGTCCTGGTTTTCCCCTGGGGCGAGAGGCCATATACCGGTCCATGCACCGCGCCTTCGCGCCGCCCTACCTGCCCGCAGCAATGAGGCGCAAGAATCCCCGGCTTGCCACCGTATCCGCATCACTTGCTTTCAGCCACCGCAATCTTCACCTCTCCACCACACCGACCACCAAGCCCAAAGCATTCCCCAGCTTCAGCGCCTTGCTCGCCTGCTTCACGCCTCAATCCATCGCACCCCACACAGGATCCCATACCCTGATCCATCATTCTGGAAAGAAACAAACCATCATGAACACACACACAGTTAGATCGCTCATTCTCGCCGCAGCCGCGCTCACCTTGGGTGGCGGGCTCATGGCAGCCACGCCCCAAGCTGGGGATGCCGGGGCACCGACCGTGGTGGGACGCTATGTCCGGGTCATGCTGCCGGGTGCCAATCGCACCTTGTCACTGGCGGAGGTGCAGGTTTTCAGCGGTGCCACCAATGTGGCGTTGAACAAACGCAGCGTCCAGGACAGCACCTCCAACGGCGGCGTCGCCGGGCGGGCCGTGGATGGCAATACCGACGGCGACTGGGGCAAAAATTCGATCACGCACACCGCCGAAAACTCCACCGATCCGCAGTGGGAGGTGGACCTCGGCAAGCCGACTCCCATCGACAGGATCGTCCTTTGGAACCGTACCGGTCACGAATCCCGTCTGGACGGCTGTCGGGTGATGGTGCTGGATAACACTCGCAAAGTGGTCTGGGGCGCGACCAGTGACAAGTGCGGCCCGGGTGCCACTCCCCTGGTGATCAAAGACACGCCAACCTGTGCGTGGCTTGGCACGACGGTGGCCAAGTGTGTCGGCTCCACGCCGCCATCCAGCACCGGCAGCAATCCGGAATCCCTGCGCCTCGCCATCAACGACCTGATCGCCACCTTTGGCGCGCGCTATCCGCGCGGCAAGGAATTCCTCAAGCGGCTGGATGCGATTGAGGCCGAGGTCGCAACGCCCGACAATGCGAAATCCATCGAGGATTTGCAGCGCGATGCCATGCTGGCCAACCCGCTCATGAATTTCGAAAAACTGTTATTGATCAAACGCGGTGCCAACAGCCTCGGCCTGCCGGCAAACTGGCAGGCCAACTGCGGCACCGGCCGGTATGGTTATGACAACCAGATCGCCGTGCTGTCCCCGGTGAATCCGCAGGGAAATCTAACGACGTTGCTGAAACCAGCGACCTCCGAGTTCGTGGGCGACCTGAAACTCGATTTTTCCGGCGAAAAGATGCTCTTCTCGATGCCCGGCAAAGGCATGATCTGGCAGGTGTGGGAAGTCAGGGCGGACGGCACCGGCCTGCGCCAGGTGACGCCCGGTGACGAGCCGGACGTGGACAACTACGATCCATGCTATCTGCCGGACGGCAAAATCCTCTTCACCTCGAGCCGTGGATTCGCCGGCGTGCCCTGCGTGGGCGGCGGCAACCAAGTGGCTAACATCTGCAAAATGAATGCCGATGGCACCAACATCCGCCAGTTGTGCTTCGACCAGGACCAGAACTGGTGCCCCACCGTGCTCAATGATGGCAGCGTGCTCTACACCCGTTGGGAATACTCCGACACGCCCCATTATTTCACCCGCATCCTGTTCCGCATGAACCCCGACGGCTCGGGCCAGATGTCCTATTATGGCAGCAATTCGTATTGGCCCAACTCGTTCTTCTATGCCAAACCCGTCCCTAACCACCCGACCAAGCTGGTGTCCATCATCTCCGGCCACCACGGCGTGCCGCGCATGGGAGAGTTGATCGTGTTCGATCCCGCCAAGGGCCGCTTCGAGGCCGATGGAGTGGTGCAGCGCATCCCGGGCAAAGACCAGGCAGTCAAACCCGTCATTGCCGACGGCCTGTGCGATAGCTCGTGGCCGAAGTTCCTGCATCCCTATCCGCTCAGCGACAAATACTTCCTGGTCTCGTGCAAACCCTCGGAACAAGCGAAGTGGGGCATCTATCTGGTGGATGTGTTCGATAACATGACCCTCATCAAGGAGCAGGATGGATATGTCCTGTTCGAGCCGATCCCGTTGCAAAAGACCACCCGCCCGCCGGTCATTCCCGACCGCATCGACCTGACCAAGAAGGACGCCACGGTCTATCTGGCGGATATCTATCAGGGCCCGGGCCTCAAGGACGTGCCGCGCGGCACTGTGAAAAAACTCCGCCTCTACGAACCGCATTTCGGCTATAATGGCATGGGCGGACATATCAATATCGGCATCGACGGCCCGTGGGACGTCCACCGCATCATGGGCACCGTGCCCGTCGAGGCCGACGGTTCGGCCAGCTTCAAGGTGCCGGCCAACACCCCCATCGCCGTGCAACCGCTAGACGCGGAGGGCAAGGCCGTCCAGCTCATGCGCAGTTGGTATACCGCCATGCCGGGCGAGAGTTTCTCGTGCATCGGCTGCCACGACACCCAGAACGCGATCCCGCCGAGCAAGGCGACCATCGCCAGCCAGCGCCAACCTTCGGACATCACTCCGTGGTATGGCCCGGCACGCGGGTTCAGCTTCAAACGCGAGGTCCAGCCGGTGTTGGATAAGTATTGTGTCGGCTGCCACAAGGAAGGTGCCCAGCCGGTCAACGGCCAGGCCGTGGCCGATTTCACGGCGCACAAGGAGAATGGCGAGCGCAACTTCACCAAGTCCTATATCGCGCTCCATCCATTCGTGCGCCGCCCAGGCCCGGAAAGCGACTATCACCTGCTTAAACCGTTAGAGTATCATGCCGACACCAGCGAACTGGTGCAGATGCTCAAACGCGGCCATTACAACGTGAAGCTCGACGCCGAGGCATGGGACCGCCTCGTCACCTGGATCGACCTCAACGTGCCCGACCACGGCACCTGGACCGAGCATGTCAATGGCGTGCGGCCCCAGATGCAGCGGCGCAAGGAGATGTTCGCGAAATACGCCAACCGCACCGACGACCCGGAAGCCATCCCGGAACCCGCTAACAAGGAACCCATCAAGTATGTCGCGCCCGCAGCGATGGCCGAACGCAAGCCGCAGGACCTGCGCGTCGCCGGCTGGCCGTTCGACGCCGCCGAGGCCACCAAACGCCTGAGCGCCGCCAACCTGGCACCCACCCTGAAAATCGACCTGGCCGATGGCAAGGTGTTAGACCTGGCGCTGGTTCCCACCGGCGAGTTCCTCATGGGCGACGCCGTCGGCGCAAGCGACGAGATGCCTGTTAGCAAGGTCAGGATCGACCAGCCGTTTTACATGGGCGCGATGGAAATCAGCAACGCCCAATATGCCGCCTTTGACACCAAGCATGACAGCGGCGTGATCAGCATGACCGGCAAGGATCATGGTGAGCGCGGCCATATCATCAACCAACCGAATCAACCCGTGGTGCGCGTGTCCTGGAATGAAGCCATGGCATTCTGCAAGTGGCTCTCACAAAAATCCGGCAAAAAGTTCAGCCTGCCCACCGAGGCGCAATGGGAATGGGCCTGCCGTGCCGGCACCGAAACACCGTTCTTCTACGGCAACCGCGACACGGATTTCTCCAAGTTCGCCAATCTGGCTGACGCCTCGCTCAGCCAATTGGATCGCGGCGATGCGCCGCCATGGCATCCCCGGGACCGCCGCTTCAACGACGGCTGCGGGGTGACCAGCGAAGTCGGCCGCTACGAGCCGAATGCCTGGGGCCTGCGCAACATGATCGGCAACGCCGCCGAGTGGACGCTCAGCAACTATCAGCCCTATCCCTATGTGGACACTGACGACCGCAACAATTTGAAAGCCGATGCCATGAAAACCGTGCGTGGTGGCTCATGGTTTGACCGACCGATTCATACCAGCGCCGCGGCGCGCCTGCCGTATCGTCCGTGGCAGGCGGTTTACAACGTCGGCTTCCGGGTGGTGATGTCCGCCGAAGGCCAGCCTGACATCACCGCCACCGCCACCGGCCAGCCCGCGACGGCTGTTTCCACGCGGTGACGCCTGCGGTGCAGGCTGACAGTGCCCTCTTGAACCCAAAATCCGCAGATAAATCTGTGGATTTTGGCAGTTAATGGTTATTTGTTATTGGTTATTAGTAATTTATGACTACAATCCGGCTGTTTGTCCGCCATGGAAACATCACCCAACAGGTGAACCCATGGTGCTTGGAAAAATGGCGGAGCAAATAACTTATAACAAATAACACCTGGAATCCGCAGTCTCAACTGCGGATTCCAGGATGAACAAACATCCTGGCCCCCAGACTCATCCGTGAACACAATACGAAGGATCTTCCAATAATGCATGGCATTCCAACTGGTCAGTGATTACCAGCCTGAGGGCGATCAGGCACAGGCGATCGCCAAACTCGCCAAATCATTGGCGGCGGGCAACCGCCACCAGACGTTGCTTGGCGTGACCGGCTCGGGCAAGACGTTCACCATGGCCAACCTGATCGCGCTGCACGGCAAGCCGACGCTGGTGATGAGCCATAACAAGACGCTTGCCGCCCAGCTCTATTCGGAGTTCCGCAACTTCTTCCCCCACAACGCGGTCGAGTATTTCGTTTCCTACTTCGATTACTATCAGCCCGAGGCCTACATCCCGCGCAGCGACACCTATATCGAGAAGGATTCGTCGATCAACGACGAGATCGAACGGTTGCGGCTCAGCACCATGGGATCGTTGCTCACGCGTGACGACACGATCGTGGTGGCCTCGGTCTCGTGTATCTATGGCTTGGGCTCCCCGGAGGATTATGAAAACCTGATGGTGCCGGTGTGGACCGGCCAGCAATTGACCCGCGAGGAATTCCTCAATTCGCTCGTTGGCATGCTGTTCGAACGCAACGACATCGCCTTTGGCCGCGGCAAGTTCCGGGTCCGCGGTGACGTGGTCGATGTCCATCCGGCATATCTCGACGAAACCGCAATCCGCATCGAATTCTTCGACGACGTGGTCGAACGCATTTCCAGCATCCACACGCTCACCGGCAACATGATCGAACGCCTCGAAAAACATACGTTTTTCCCGGCCAAACAATTCGTTACCGCAGGCGACAAGATGAAACGCGCGGCCATCGAGATCCGCAACGAGGCCGACGAACGGGTGGCGGAGTTCGAGCGCCAGGGGAAGTTGTTAGAAGCGCAGCGGTTGCGGCTGCGCACCGATTACGATTTGGAGATGATGGCTGAAGTGGGATTCTGCCAGGGCATCGAAAAC
>Ga0118677_10007540_pt1 | contig 17910 bp, 16 predicted proteins | sample AliMusrvi5mmetaG_FD_86154 | JGI IMG/M metagenome (GOLD analysis project Ga0118677, IMG submission 86154) | reverse complement strand
CTTCATGTATAAAGGTCATTGTGTTGAGCCCGATGCGGTATGCCCCCCTCCGGTCAAAGTTCCGTCTTTGCCGTGTCCTCATAAACGGATTGGTTCTTCTGTCGCCGAGCTGTCCCCACGTCCCCGCCTGTTCCGTCTCTTGCAGCATGCTTGTTATTCCTTTCTTAATAGTTAAAATTTATTAACTACATCCACCTATCGGAATTTCCATGGTATCTCTTTAATTAAATGATGCTAGCGGCACATAGGGATGCCGTGTTGTTTTTTCATCGGACATTTGTCGCGGCGGATTTTTTGTGGCCTGCAAAAAGGGGTGGTATGGTGAGTGGAATCGGCCTGACTACTACATATTGTGGCTGGACCTTTATTATTAAACCTGAACCTTTCGTGAATATTGAAATGCCAAACATTCCACATTAGCTCTGATATTGTTTAACAAAATTGCATTAACGGTTCTTTTTTTTCCATGCTTCCAAAAAATAAACCCATATCAATTTTTCCGTGGAATAGGCGAACAAAAAACATCTATTTTTATTCGCCAGACTTGCAGCATAAATGTGCATGTTGTTTTATAGGAGAAAGGATGGGCGGCGCATATACGTGCAGGCGGTTGATGAATATTCAGACAAGGTTGTTGAAAACAGCGGCATACTTCGCGGCGGTCAGTATCCAGTCATAGCGCTCAAGAATATAGGTGCGCGCCCGGCTGCTAAGCCGGCTGCATTTTTCAGGATTATCCAGAAGGTCGTTAATTTTTTCGGCCAGATCACCGGAATCCTTTTGCCGGGCCAGCAGGCCGGTTTCTTCATCTATGACACTGTCATGAATTGCCGGCAGATCCGAGGCGATTACCGCGCAGCCGCAGCCCATGGCCTCTACCATGACAAGGCCGAACCCTTCCGTATCGCCGCGGCTGTCAATGATCGAGGGGAATACGACTATTTGTGCCTGCTGATAGATGGCCGGCAGCTCATTGTTTTTGACCGCGCCGCCGAAAATAACCGCATGCTGAAGGTCTAATTCCCGTGTGCGCTGTTTAATCACCTCTTCAAGGGGGCCATGTCCGATAATGGTCAGGCGGGCATCGGGATGCCTGGCAAGCACCTTGGGCATGGCGTTTACGAGATATATAAGGCCTTTTTTTTCGGCAAAACGTCCGACAAAGAGAAGTGAATCCGGGGTTTTTTTGCACTCTCCGGGAATAAAACTGCCGAGCAGGTCAACGCCCATGGGGACGATATTTATGCGCGTGCGATCAATCCCGAGAGCTGCTACGGTTTCAGCCATTGCGGAGCTTACGACATTGACGGCCGCACACTGATTGAGAACAAATTTTTTCAGCCCGTCCAGGATGACTCCCGTAAGGCCGAAAATATCTCCTCCGTGAAGCGTGCATACAAGCGGCGCTTTCGAGCCGGTTACCGCTTTGGCCAGCACGGCAACCAGGCCCTGGGGAATAAGCCAGTGCGCGTTTATGACATGGGGTTTTTCAGCCCGCAGGCACCTGATGGTTGCAGCAAACTCGCCCAGTAAAAAAAACGGCACCATGAAATAACACAGGAAGTTCTGCCGGAACCGGTTCAATATGCCGCCCCCGTACGCAAGCGTTTCATAGGGGCCAAAAAAATACCTGAATCTTTTCACCCTGATTCCGGACATCAGCTCAGTGGTTTTTGTACCCGGTGCATGGGGGCAGAGAACGACAACATCAAAAATGTCGGTCAGCCTGCGGGCAAGGTCATACACAAACGGGGGGTCGGTATCATGATCCCAGCGGGGAAATGTGGAGGTTGAAATCAGTATTTTTTTGCGATTTCCGTCCGTACAGGCCATAGATGTGTTCTCATTGACAAAAAAATGCCGCTGTGTAATTGTGCCCTGATACCGGGCGTTTTCAGATTTGCAATGAAAACACAAAACGCTGTTATTTGCAATTGCTGAAACGATTAATTACTGATGAATCAACTTGCAGGTAAGGATCAAATTATGTTCATGACCTATGTTGTGCTCGCCATTTCAATTGTGCTGAACGCCACCGCCAATATTCTCATGAAGGCCGGAGCGCTTAAGCCCAGGGAAAACGGTCAGGCAATAGATGTGTTAATCAATATGGCGACTAATCCGATAATATGGGGCGGTATTTGCTGCTTTGCCCTCGGCCTTGCCGCTTATAATTACGCCCTGATTAAAATGAATTTGAGCGTTGCCTATCCCGTCAACACGAGCGTAGGCTATATACTGGTAATTGTCGCATCATTTGTCTTTTTTAAAGAAAACCTGAATTTCGTTCAGATTTCCGGAATTGTACTGATCGTTGCCGGCGTCTGGATGGTGGCGCGCTAATAAAGTCCGCCGAGGCAGGAGAGCATGAAATCAAGCACGTTATTTTTGCTGTTTCGCAGTATGCGGCCGAAACAATGGACGAAAAACGCCATTATTTTTGCGCCCTTGATATTTGCACAGAAATTTCTGGAAGCGCCCCCTGTTTTTGTAGCCTGCATGGCTTTTTTGATATTCTGCGCCCTATCCGGCGCCGTGTATATAATAAATGACCTGCTTGATATAGAGCAGGACCGCAAGCACCCCCTCAAACGCGGACGGCCGCTCGCCTCAGGGCAGCTAAAGCCCCGCATGGCGCTGATATTCCTGATAGGCCTTACTGTCGCAGCAGGCAGCTGCACCTTTCTGCTGCTCAACTGGCAGTTCGCCCTAATCGCCGCCATTTATATTCTGTTGCAAATCTGCTATTCGCTGTGGCTGAAGCATGTGGTCATTATCGATGTGTTTTGCATAGCCGCGGGCTTTTTGCTTCGTGTTGCCGCCGGAGCCGAGGCGATTGATGTGACTTTTTCCACCTGGCTTTTCTTCTGCACGATTCTTTTATCGCTGTTCCTTGCTCTGAGTAAGCGCCGCCATGAGCTTGTGCTGCTTGAGGATGGCGCCGTTAATCATCGCCGCATCCTGTTTGAATACAGTACCGATCTTCTGGACCAAATGATATCAATCGTCACCACTGCAACACTGATCGCCTATATTCTGTATACGGTTTCGGCCGAAACCGTGGCAAAATTCGGCAGTGACAAACTCAAGTATACGATACCGTTTGTTCTCTATGGGATTTTTCGCTATCTGTATCTGATCCATCAGCGAAATGAAGGGGGGAGCCCGGAAAAGGTCCTGCTCAATGATCGGCCCATACTGGTGACGGTGCTTTTATACGGGCTTGCCGTATGCTTTGTGCTGCTGTATCTGAAATAATGTCCGGTCGAGTTTAACTGGCGCAGCTATTTCTTTGTACTTGCAAGGGCATCGATATTTAACTTTCTTTTTATCTCAAGGCGGGTTTTTTCAGCCGCGTCTTTTGAGCTGAATCCGCCGACTTTTACGCGGTACCAGAGCCCTTTAGCCCCGAGATCAGCCTCTTCCATAACAGCGGGATAATGCTGCTGCTTCAGCTTTTCAGCCGTGTTCTGGGCGGTTTGTTTGCTTTTAAAGGATCCGCACAGAAGAATATAGCTGCCCGGTTGCATACTTTCCCTGGCTGCCGGTGTGGCCCCTGGTTTTGCCTGAAAAGCCTGGAGAGCTTCACGCTGCTGAGTTTTTATGCCCGTGTCCGGCTCCTGGGCGTGCTCGGTTTTTATTTCCTGCCGGGCAGCATCAGCAATTGGTTCGGGAGCTTTTTCCGGGGTTGGTACTGCGGGCTGCGGGGTGGGCTGCGCAGCCTCCAGCGGCCTGTTTGCCTCAGTTTTAACAGAGTTCAGCGGCGTTGCTTCGGGGGGGATCTTATAGGCCGGCGCCGGTGCGGCCGGCGCCGGAAGTATAAGAGGCTTTGATCCTATTTGCGCGGGCGCAGTGTCCGATGCATTGTATTTGAGATAGTATATGCCGGCGCCAATGACGCTCATAAGAAGTATGGCGCCGATACAGACCGATATTGCCAGTGATTTTGCTCCCGTTGCTGCAGCAGGTTTATTTTCGGAGGTCGGCTCCTTAAAGGTCTGCCGGGGAGCCTTTCGCCGCTCCTGATGCGGAGAGGGGGGCTGTGCGGTATTCCCGGGAGCTTTTACTGCCGCAGCAGCAGCGGCTGACGAGTTTGAATCAATAATTTTTTTATAGACGGCATCGATTGGCATGTCCGGGGCTTGGGCATTGCCCGGGGTCGCGGGCCGGTCAGGTGGGGCTGCAATGTTTTCATCAACGATGATGCTGTTGTCATCTATTTTTACGGAAGCATCCAGATACATGGAATTGCCCGTCTGGTGATGGCATGCCGGGCAGGTGTCAGTCTCTGCGCCATTGAATTCCATACTGCATTTAGGGCATATCATAGCTCTGCCTGCCAGATCTAGGATCAAAAAATTTTTTTTTACCCTTGCAGTATACCCGTTATAGGCTCCCGAAGTAAATCAAAAAGGATTTGCTGCTCTCCGGCAAGGGAGACATAGAGCCGTCTTTCGGCAATAATGCTCCCGATGACCTGAGCGGTTATGTTGTGTCGCGAAAAAGCCTCTAGTACCCGTGGCGTCAGCTGCTTGTCGACCGTCAGGATAAAGCCGTAGCTGAGGAATGCTTTGAGCCAGTCTACCAGAGAAAATTCCCGCGGCTGGGCAATTGCATCTATATTGACGACGGCGCCTGCTTTTGACGTCTCAAGCAGCAGGGCGATTGTGCCCAGCAGGCCTCCGTTGCTGACATCCTTGCAGGTGGCGCAGAGATTTTCCTCGGCAAGCTGTGGCAGGATATTAAGCCGCGCCAGGGCCTGCTCAGAGGTCTTTCCGGAGTTGGTGTCCCAGCTCAGAACTGGCTTGCACTGAAAGCCCCGGCCGTCAAGGTCGACCGCAAAAATCAGGTCCTGCCCCGGCAGGGCATTATCGCTTCGGAGCAGTTTTTTTGCAGCGCCAAGAATAGAGACTGATAGTGAAACCTCCCGGGTATCGGGATGTAAATGGCCCCCGACCATCGGCACCTGGAATTTTTCACATCCTTTGGCAATACCCCGGACGATTTCGCCGTAATAGGATGCATCCGGCAGGCCGATCACATTTACCATGGCAAGGGGCCTGCCCCCCATGGCATAAATATCATTTACGCTTACCATAACCGATGCTTTTCCCGCGCCATAGGGGTTTGCTTCAATCAGGCCGGACCATATGCCGTCCGCTGCAAGCAGAAGATATTCGCCCTTGTACCTGATTGCCGCGGCATCATCACCAAAACCGATTTCGGTGTTGCCGAAATCGGTCAGAGCGGCAAGGGGAGAGGTGATTTTATATATGTCGCGCTTGCGGGTAATCCCGGGATAATTTTTAATCTGAGAAATAATATCCTGAAGCATGCTATATGTAAATCCCTGCTAAATAAGGTTAGGCGTGCGGGTCGCGCAGCGATTTGTTTTTCGTACTATAGTAGCTCACTTGTAATGTAGCAACACATTTTCTAATTTTTGCCATGAAAATTAGCATTGACAAGGCCGTGAGAAGCGATTAATTTTATGCAAATTTGAAATACTTTTTTTTACCAGAGATTCGACAATGGCCCTGATTACCCCCTGTCCCACATGTAAAAAAGAAATACCGTATCGCACTGATAATCCGTTCAGGCCATTTTGCTCTGAGCGTTGCAAATTGGTGGATCTGGGAACCTGGTTTGAAGAAGGCTTCAGCATACCCGGTGAACATGCCGCTGAAAATATCGATTCCGAGAATGCGTAAAGGATTATTGCCGTGAATCAATGTACTGCAGGCAACCGGCTTTTTTTCTGGCTCTGCGCATGCATTTTTTTCAGCGCACCTGCCTATGGTTTTGAAGTAAGCCGGATGGAACTGCTTCAAGACAGGGACTATGCTCCACAGTTGATTCAACTCATCAGCAGCGCCCGCCAGTCCATTAAAGTCTGCATGTTTCAGGCGGTTTTTTATCCCAATCAAAAAAACAGCCCGAGTAATCTTATACTGAGTGCGCTTATAGAGGCGCACAAACGGGGGGTAAAGGTCGAGGTGATCCTTGATAATGGCGGAAGTCTGGGGGAAGTCGAAAAAACCAATACCGAGGCAGCCCGCTTTTTGAAGAATTCCGGCATTACGGTTTATTTCGACAGCGCAGCTGTAACGACCCATACCAAATTTTTAACCATCGATACTGCAATAGCGGTTTTGGGCAGTACGAACTGGACATATTCCGCGCTGGCAAAAAATCATGAATTAAGCGCTGTTTTTTATTCACAGGATGCTGTGCGAAAAATGAATGAGTATTTTGAAATGGTGCGCAGCCAGGGGGAAAGATTTTGAAAACTTTGTTGACATTGGTGGATCAATTAGTTATAAAATTTACTACTCACTGAAATTACTTGTGAATTTACCGGCAAACCAGCACGAGGAATCACCCATGGTTAAATCTGAGCTAATACAGCAGCTTTCTGAACAGGCCAATATTCAGCCCAAAATTGCGGAAATCGCTGTGAATACGGTTTTTGATGCAATGATCGAGGCCCTTATCAAGGGTGAAGGCATTGAAATACGAGGTTTTGGAAGCTTTAAAGTCCGTGAGTACAAGGGCCGCACCGGCAATCATCCCCGCACCGGTTCCGTCATAACCATTGAGCCGAAACGCCGCCCTTTTTTCAAGGTCGGCAAGGAATTAAAAGATCGCATCAACCATCAGATCCTCGCCCAGTTCAAGGAGCCCCAAGCCGGGCAGCCTGTCGAAACACCGTAAAATCCGCCATTCATGAAAACACAGGGAACCCTGAGCCATGTCCGGTATCAGGGTTTTTTTTATGAGCATGAAAAAAATATATGACATAGCAGGCTGTATCATCGTCGGCGCGTGGATCGTGCTGATGACTCTGCTGGTTTTAAAGCAGGAAGCGGCATTCCGTCCGGTGCAGCTTGACAAGCAGTATATCGGCTCGTCTGTTGAATCCCGGCAGGATTGGTCGGGGATTTACCTGAAGGACAGCAAGATCGGTTACAGCTGCTCTGAAATCAAGCGTCTTGAGGCGGGCTATCAAATCACCGAGGATATTTTTATGGACCTTACGGTGATGGACATGCCCCAGAAGATTCAGACGCGGGTGAGTGCGGTGGTTGATGGTGAAATGCGGCTCCAGATCATGAGCTTCCGGCTTGTAGCCGGCAGCATCAGCATGTCGGCAACAGGCACTGTTCAGGGCAAACACATGAGGTTGCAGATTCAAACGGGCGGTAAAACAGAATGGCGAGATATTCCTCTTAAAGAGCCGCCGGTACTGGCAAACAGCCTGCGTTATTTTGTGCTCAAGCAGGGCATCAAGCCGGGAATGGAATACAGCTATCCCTTTTTTGATCCCCTGTCGTTCACTGTCCGTGCAATGAAAGTGCAGGTTCTGGATAAAGAACCTCTTGAGTTGCGCGGAAAGCGGGTCGATTGTTATAAAATCCAGACATCGTTTCAGGGCATCACGGTTTCCTCATGGGTCAATGACCAGGGTGAAACCCTTCGCGAAGAAAGCCCCATGGGGCTGGTGATGCTGCGGGAGAGCCAGCAGCAGGCGCAGGAAGAAGGGTGGGGCGAAAAGCCTGATATAACGGCGGCAACATCCATTAAGGTTGCAAAAGCTTTCTCAGCCGGCCAGCTGTCGTATCTGAAACTTCGTTTAAAAGATGTGTCCCTTGCCGGCTTTGAGCTCAACTCGGGCAGGCAGCACCTGGAGGGCGACATGCTGGAAATTCGCAGGGAGAAGCTGCCCCCTGATAGCGCCGTAACTACTGCGGGAGCTGAACCCGAGTTGCGGCCATTTTTGCAGCCGTCACCTTTTATTCAGAGTGATGATCCGGGGATTGTCGAGTGCGCACGGCAAAACAGCGGTAAGGGAAAAAGCGCTGTTTCCGTGGTTCGGGCTTTAAACAGCTGGGTGTATGCAAATATCGAAAAAAAACCGACCCTGAGCGTTCCCAGCGCCACTGCGGTGCTTGCAACAAAGCAGGGCGATTGCAATGAGCATGCAGTGCTGCTCACGGCTTTATGCCGCGCTGCCGGCGTGCCGGCCCGGGTGGCAGCAGGCCTCGTGCATCTGAACGGGAGTTTCTTTTATCATGCCTGGGTCGAGGTTTTTCTTGGGGCTTGGGTAACGGTAGACCCGGCGCTGAACCAGTTTCCGGCCGATGTTTCACATATTAAATTTGTTGATGGAGACATGGAGAATCAAGTCAGCATTTTACGGCTTGTCGGCAAGCTGAAAATCGATGTGCTGGAGTTTTTATGATACGAGTTGAGCAGCTGAACAAGAATTTTTCAGCGTTCAAGGCCGTTGAAAATATCACGCTTGAGGTGAAGCAGGGAGAGATATTCGGCTTTCTCGGGCCAAACGGGGCCGGCAAAACCACGACCATTAAAATGATGGCCGGCCTCATACAGCCAACGGCGGGCGAGGTGTATATCAAGGACTGGAACATCAACTCTCATCCTCAGAAGGCAAAGCAGCTGTGCGGCTTTATCCCTGACCGGCCGTTTTTATACGGGAAGCTGACGGGCCGCGAATTTTTGCGCTTTATGGGGCAGCTGTACACTGTTGCCCCCTCACAAATACTTGCCCGCACGCAGCAGCTTTTCGAGCTTTTCGAAATGACGGACTACGGCGATGATCTCATTGAAAGCTATTCCCATGGCATGAAGCAGCGTCTGGTCATGGCCGGCGCTTTGATCCACAAACCCTGCGCCCTCATTGTGGATGAGCCGATGGTCGGGCTTGACCCCAAGGGGGCTCGCCTGGTCAAGCGGCTTTTTCGCCAGCTCTGCGACCAGGGAGCTACGGTCTTCATGTCCACCCACACCCTTGAGATAGCAGAGGAAATGTGCGACCGGATTGGCATTATTCTTGAGGGCCAACTCATTGCCGTGGGCACCATGAATGAGCTCAGGGCATCAAGCGGCAGCCAGGCCGAGCGTCTCGAACAGATATTCTTTAAACTTACGGGCGATGAAGCCATAGAGAAGATTACTGATTCTTTGGAATTCTAGGCAGGATTGCATGAAACTTTTATATCCAAAGTTTACCCAGTTGCGCAATCTGGTTAAATTCCGCAAACAGGGCGCCTGGGCCAAAACTCTGTGCATGGCGGTCTTCGGCCTTCTTTTCTGGGCGGCGATTTTTCTGGTTGCCTACCGGGTCCTGAGCTATTTCAAGGCAATTGATATTGTCGGGGTCTTTCTGGCAGCCAAGCTTCTCTCGATGATTTTGCTTACGTTTTTTTCCATTCTTGTTTTCAGCAATATCATAACCGCGCTTTCCGTGTTTTTCATGTCAGAGGAACTGCAGCTGGTAGTCTCGACGCCCTATGATGTCGACGAGCTGTATCTGTCGAAATTCAGTGAGACCCTTATAAACAGCACCTGGATGGTTGTTCTGTTTAGTCTGCCGGTTTTTCTTTCCTATGGCATTGTTTTCAGCCAGAATGCGCTGTACTACGCAATGGTGCTGCTGACCCTGGCCCCTTTATTTGCTATTGCAGGAATTTTGGGGACTCTGGCCGCGCTTATTCTGGTTGAATCTTTTCCCGCCCGCAGGTTGAAGGACATCTTTTTGCTGCTTGCCCTTTTTCTTTTTATCGGCCTGTACAGCATGTTCCGGTTCATGCAGCCTGAGCGGCTCCTTGATCCCGATGTTTTTTTCAGCGTTATTGATTATCTAACTTCGCTGAAAGCCCCCATGTCGCCCTATCTGCCCAACCAGTGGGCAGCCGACGTGCTTTCGGCATTTCTGTTTCAGAAGCCCCTTCAGGATGCTTTTTTTTCTTTTGCCTGCCTGTGGAGCACGGCCCTTGCCGGTATCGTCATGCTCGGCTGGTGGTTTCGCCGTATTTTTTTTGCTGCATGGAGCAAAGCCCAGGAAGCGCGCAGCGTCAGGATTACGCAGCGCCGCTTTTTCAGTGTTGTGCTTGATGCGTGCCTGTCCGGGTTTTCTCCGCCCCTTCGCGCTATCATCGACAAGGATATTCGCTGCTTCCTGCGTGATACGGCCCAGTGGTCGCAGCTGTTCATACTGCTGGCCATTATCGTCATTTATTTGTATAATTTCAGCGTTCTGCCGCTTGAAAAAAGCCCCATACCGACAAAACAGCTGCAGAACATACTGTCATTCTTAAATCTCGGCCTTGCCGGCTTCGTGCTGACCGCGGTTGCCGTTCGCCTTGCCTATCCCGCCATAAGCCTTGAAGGAGAGTCTTTCTGGCTTATGAAATCATCCCCTGTCGGGCTTGACCGCCTTATCTGGTGCAAGTTCTTTATTAACTTTCTGCTTTTGGCCGTTCTTGCGGAAGTTCTTATCATCTGCTCCAACCTGCTGCTGGATGTTGACCGGCTTATGATGCTGATTTCATCGGTCACGGTGCTCGTGATGGCGCTTGGCATCAGCGGTCTCAGTATCGGAATCGGGGCCGCATTTCCGCGATTTAAATATGAAAATATCGCACAGATTCCCACCGGCTTCGGCGGAGTCTTATTCATGATGCTTTCCATGCTCCTGTGCGTTGTCATAGTCGTGACGGAAGCGCTGCCCGTGCAGATGTATCTGAATGCGGCTGCCTCAGGGCAGGCCCTGCGGCCTGACCAGTGGGCTATCATCGCCGCCTGCGCGGGGTTTATTTTATGCCTTTCCGCCGCAGCCTTTTTTGTGCCGATGCGTATGGGCCTGCGAAAACTTTCGCAAATCGAATCATTTTAGCTTGCCCGCGGATATGAAAATTTTATTTGCCGCTTCAGAAGTAGTGCCTTTTTCAAAAACCGGGGGGCTGGCCGATGTGGCGGGCTCTCTGCCGTTGTATCTCGGCACAGCCGGCTGTGACATTCGTGTTGCAGTGCCCCTGTATCAGGTAACGCAGTTGTTGGGCTTAGCGCTTGCGCCTGTGGGCAGTCCGTTTGAAATTCAAATAGGCACGACTTTCTATGCCGGCCGGTTTTTTACCGCACTGCTGAAAGAAACCGTACCGGTTTATTTTGTTCGCTGCGACGAATTATATAACCGCGAAGGGCTCTACGGCACTGCCGCCGGAGATTATCCGGATAATGCCGAGCGGTTTATTTTTTACTGCAGGGCCGTGCTGGAACTGTGCCGCCAGCTTGATTTCCGCCCTGATGTCATTCACTGCAATGACTGGCAGACAGGTCTCATTCCGGCATATATCAAAGCAGGATTCGGCATGGGCCTGTTTGACCGGACAGCGGCTGTATTTACCATTCATAATATTGCCTATCAGGGGCTTTTTGAGTGGGGCCAATTCCAGCTGACCGGCCTTCCGGACTGGTTTTATGATATGCGGGGGCTGGAATTCTGGGGCCAGATGAGCATGCTCAAAGCGGGCATAGTATTTTCCCGCTTTGTCACCACGGTAAGCCGTCAGTATGCCCGTGAAATACAAACCCCGGAATATGGCGGCGGGCTTGAAGGCGTGCTGCTGGACCGCAAGGATTATCTCTTCGGCATACTCAATGGCGTTGATTATGATGAATGGAATCCTGCAACAGATCCCTTTATAGCCGGCCGCTACACAGCCCGCGATGTATCGCTCAAGCGGGCGTGCAAAAAAGATCTGCTGGCTGAGTGCGGCCTGTCAAAAAAACTCCATGCTGCCCCTCTCCTCGGCTCCATTTCACGTCTCGTTGATCAGAAGGGCTTTGACCTCATCGCAGGGGCAATTGAAAAAATTTTCGATCTTGGCGTCTGCTATATTCTGCTCGGCACGGGAGACCCCCAGTTTGAAAAACAATTTCGCAAGATTGCGCAGCGCAATAAAAAGCGAATGAAATTTTTCTGCGCCCATGATAACCGGCTTGCCCATAAAATCGAGGCCGGTTGCGACATGTTTCTTATGCCGTCCCGGTATGAGCCCTGCGGCCTGAATCAGATATACAGCCTGAAATACGGCACGGCGCCCATAGTGCGCGCTATCGGTGGCCTTGATGACACAATTATTGATTATACTGCGCAGGATGGCAGCATTGGCACCGGATTTAAATTCACAAAGTATACTCCTGAGGCGCTCTTCGAGGCAGTGCAGCGTGCGATAGCCGTGTATAGGGATGCCCCGCGCTGGCAGGATGTGATGCGCGCGGGAATGGCATGCGATTTTTCCTGGGGCAATTCCGCTTCGCAGTACCTTCGCCTGTATGAAGCCGCCTGCACCCGCGGCGGATTGTGACCGGCAATTTTTGCTGTTAAAGAGGGCAGAGGCGCCTGCCAATAAGGCAGCTGCCGGCTCAGTGGGCAAGTGGTGCGTCCAGATTATAGAATTTGCGGGCACGGGATACCTCTCGTGAGCCTTTCTTTTGAACTTGTAAGAATTCCTTACAAGTTGCCATCTCCGCTAGTTCACTTTCTTCGTAAATTGATTTAAGGTGAAGGGTAATATTGGGGGGGTCGTCTGAAAAAGCTCGGTCATTAAATCCTGCGTCATCCAGACAGTTTCATTCACCATCCGAACCTCAATGCGCGTGCCGCCGTCTTCGGTCTGATAAAGCAGAACCTCGCCCTGTTCCGGAGTTGTTTTTTTCGACAGTTTATCACTCATTATTTATCCTCATCACCGGATTAAAATTTTGCTCATGCGGCAGCCCCCACATGAAAAGCTATGTCCGGTTCCGGCACAACCCCCTCACCAGAGATAAACCGGTGCAGCAGCAGCTTGCGGGGATGGCGCTGACCTGAATGTTGATTTAGTTCTGGACGACCCGCAGTTGTTTGCCTCGCTTATTGTTTTGTCAAAAGTGTAGAAGCGACCCCCCACTTAGTCTTGCAGCTTATGGGCGTTTGGCCGAACTGCGCTTGGCGCAATACGGTGTGGCCTCCTCGGCGGCATGTAGTCCGGATGCTTTCTTTTTTACCGGTTCGAACACGATACGCACACGGGTATGCAGAACATCCGCGATACGGCGCAGCATACTGAGCGAGTGGCCCTCATAGGATGGAGACTCAAGCCGGCTTACCTGCTGCTGAGATGTTTTGAGGGCTTTAGCAAGGTCTTTTTTTGACAGCCCGGCCTGCCTGCGAAGTGCCGCGATCTGCAGCGCAACATCCCAGGCCTCTCCGGCTTGCTCAAAGCGTTCGGCAAAAGACTTATCCTTCAGCTGTTCTTCCTGATAATTATTATACTGATTTAAAACACCATTTATTTCTCTGTTGCCCGTCAGATCGTTTTCAGGCTTTAAATCTGTAAAGGCCTTGCGCAGGGACTGATCCATTGATTTTGTCTGAATCTGTGTCCCTTCCCAACGTTTAATGCTGGCAATGCCCGCACCGGAAGGCAAACCGGACGGCAGCGCGGAGGCCATTATTGTCCGTGACAAGATTGTGGATCTGACAGGCAAGTCGAGCTGGGACGTTCCGCCGGGCAAATGGAGCATCATCCGTTTCGGCTACTCCACGATAGGTACCGAAAACAAGCCCGTACCGCAAGCCGGGCTCGGGCTGGAATGCGACAAGTTCAGCAAGACCGCCGCCGGAGTGATGTCCGACGGCTTGATGGGCAAGCTGATAGCCGATAACGGCAAACTCGTTGGCGAGAATCACACACTCGTCTCAACGCACATCGACAGCTGGGAGGTCGGCTCGCAGAATTGGACGCCTCTGATGATGGCGGAGTTCAAGGACCGCCGCGGTTATGACCTGCTCCCGTTTCTGCCTGTCTTGATGGGACGTATCGTGGACAGCGCTGCGGTGACGGAGCGGTTTAGCTGGGATTTTCGTCAGACGGTGTCTGACCTGATCGTTGATAATTACGCGGGCGAGTTCCGCAGGCTGGCCAAGATAGAAGAGTTGGTCGAAGACGGAGCAACGATCATCGGAAGACCGCCGTCAAAATCACCAAGCCTTGCCGGCTATCCGAGCTGCGATCAAAAAATCGCTGAGGGCGTGCAAAAATTGTGGGGGGTCACTTCACCGGCACCGTCTGGTGCCCGCGCTGTCGGCAAAGGTCGCGTCATATGGGGAAGAACCGCGCCTGAGGTGCTGGCCGATGCGGGCGTCAAGCCTGACTTCACCGCCAGCCTGCCAATCCGCTATATCCATCGTGTGGTGGATGACATGGATGTCTATTTTGTAGCCAACCCCAACCCGCAGTCTGCCGAAGCGGTGTGCACATTCCGTGTCACTGGCAAAACTCCGCAAGTGTGGTTCCCGGAAACCGGACGCATCGAATCTGTCTCGGTGTTTGAAGAAAACGATGGATGCACGATCATTCCCTTGAAATCCGAACCAGCCGGTTCAGAGTTTATCGTGTTCAGGAAAGGTGCTGTCAAATTATGAAATCCTTGCTCTGCGCCTTACTGCTCATCCCCTCCAAGACCTAACAGAACAATATCCCCTCAAGTTCAGAAATATATCAGGAAACTATCCAATGACAACCTATACAAAACGCCGCTTTGTAATCTATGGTATTGTCGGTATTGTGACACTGTTCTATATCCCGGCAGCTTTTGCCTTCGAGTTGACCAATCTGCGATGCGAATACCTGGCCAACCCGCATGGTATCGATGTAGTGAAGCCGCGCATCTCGTGGGCCTTTGCCAAGGCGAAATCAGAACGACCTAGAGGTATGAGGCAGACGGCCTATCAGGTGATGGTGGCCAGCTCGGAAGAACTGTTGAAGGCGGACAAAGGTGATCTGTGGGACAGCGGAAAGGTTGCGTCGGACCAGAGCGTTCAAGTGGAGTATGCAGGCAAGCCGCTCGAATCCCGGATGCACTGTTATTGGAAAGTGAAGTCGTGGTTCACGGCGCAGAACTCAAGCGTTCAGCCATCGGACTGGAGCAAGCCTGCATCATGGACCATGGGCTTGCTCAAGCCGGATGACTGGCAGGCCAAGTGGATCGGGGTTGACAAGGCGAATCCCAACACAACCAACCTGCTGGGCTTGGCGCAGTGGAAGTCGAATCCGTTGAAGGTAGACGGTTGGGAAAGGGCCGGGTTTGATGATGCCTTGTGGGTTCCGGCAAAATCGTTAGGGACGAATGGGATGGCGCCTTGGGGAACCATCGAGGCGGTGGATGCCCGACCGCTGCCTGCGCGTTATCTGCGCCGGGAGTTCGCGGTAGAAAAGAAGGTTATGCGTGCAACCGCGTATGTCTGCGGATTGGGCTTCTTCGATTTCTATGTCAATGGCAGGAAGGTGTCCGACCAGATCATGAATCCGGCGCTTTCGGATTACCGCAAGGCCGACTACTACGTCACCTTTGATATCACCGATTATTTGAAGGACGGCGCGAATGCGCTAGGGGTTGTGCTGGGGAATGGGCGATTCTTTGCGCCGCGGTTGGTGACACCGGCGGCAACGATCGATTATGGATATCCCAAACTGCTGGTGCAGGCGGAAATCCAGCACACGGACGGCAGCGCCCGGCAGATCGTCAGTGATGAAAACTGGACACTGACCACTGAGGGGCCGATTCGCGCCAACAATGAGTACGATGGCGAGGAATACGATGCGCGCAAAGAGATGCCGGGCTGGTGCCGGGCGGGATTTGACGACACGAAATGGGAGAAAGCCAGGCTGGTGTCGGCGCCCGGCGGTGTGTTGTTGGCACAGATGATCGAGCCGATGCGGGTGACACAAGTCATCAAGCCCGTCGGCATCACCAATCCCAAACCTGGAACATACATTGTCGATATGGGTCAGAATTTCTACGGTGCGGTACGGTTAAAGGCGAAGGCGCCCGCCGGGACGGAAGTGAGGATGGTGAGTGCCTACAGTCTGTTACCGGATGGAATGCTTAAGACGGCGGACAACCGGGGCGCGAAAGCCACTGATGTCTACGTATTCAAGGGTGATGGCGATGAAGTCTGGACACCGCAATTCAAAGGTCAGGGATTCCGCCGTGTTCAGGTCACCGGGTTTCCCGGAACGCCTACGGTGGATCATTTTGAGGGATTGGTGATTAATACCGATGCCCAGCCCGTCGGTGAGTTTGAATGTGCAAATGAATTGGTGAACCGTATCCACCGCGCGATGTGGTGGGGTTTCCGCATGTATTTGCGCAGTGCGCCCCTGGACCCGGATCGGGATGAACGGCAAGCTTGGCTCGGCGATCCGGCCAAGGATGCCGAGAGTGAAGCGTTTAACTTCCATGTGGCACCGTTTTATGCCAAGTGGATGGATGATATCCGCCGGTCGCAGAGAGGGGACGGTACGATTCCAGATGTCTCGATGAACTGGGAATGGAACAGCAATGTGGAGTGGCCGAGTGTGTTTACCATCATCCCTGACTGGTTCCAGGATTTTCACGCAGACCAGAAAGTTGTGGAAACACAGTACGAGGCGATGAAGCGCTGGGTACAGGCCATGAAACAGAACAACCTTGAGGCGGATGGCACGTTGAAGGCCGGTCCTTACGGCGATTGGTGCGATACCTATACCATGGACGGAAGATGCACCGATAATGGCAAAACACCCCAAAACCTGATTGCCACCGCCTATCATTATAACAATTGTCGTATTATGGCGCGAGCCGCGAAGCGGCTGAAGAAGCCTGAGGATGGGAAACTCTTCGGCGAATGGGCGGATCAACTCAAGCTGGCCTTCAACAAGAAGTTTCTGGATCCCGCCACCGGGATGTATCTCGGCGGAACCCAGTGCGCGTATGTCTTGCCCCTGGCGTTCGGCTTGGTGCCGGACGAGCACCGCCAGAAGGTGATCGATAACCTGGTGAACGATATCCTTGTCACTAACAAGGGACATCTGTCGGTGGGACTGATCGGCATGCAGTGGCTGATGCAGGTGCTAACCGATATCGGCCGGCCTGATGTGGCGTGGACGATCGTCACGCAGACCACGCGCCCGAGCTGGGGCTACATGATTGGCAAGGGCGCCACCACCATCTGGGAACGCTGGGACTGTGACACGCGCGATCCCGGAATGAACAGCGAGGCATTGCTCATCCAGGCCGGCAATCTCGATGCCTGGTTCTACCAGACGCTCGCGGGAATCAATTATGACCGGGAGAATCCCGGCTTCAAACACATCATCGTCCGACCACGGCCGCCAGGCGATCTTATGTGGGTCAAGGCGCATTACGATTCGTCCTACGGCCGCATCGTCAGCAATTGGAAACGCGAGGGTGACAAGCTGGCAATGGAGGTCGTCATCCCTGCCAACACGACCGCCACGGTTTATGTTCCGGCCAAGGATGCCGCCGGAGTAACCGAATCCGGCAAGCCGATTAACAAGATGGACGGCGTGAAGTTTATGCGGCTACAAGATGGCGCGGCCGTTTATAGTGTGGGCTCCGGAACCTACCACTTCCAATCCATATTTCTGGAAATCAGAAAGTAGGACAAAGGAATACATCCATGAATATACTCACATCACTCACCCTCGGACTACTGCTGGGAATGAGGACGCTGGCCGCGACGTCTGAGGTTGCGCCTGTCCTGCTCAGATGCGAGTATCTGGAGAATCCTTTGGGGGTTGACGTGGCGCAGCCGCGGCTGAGCTGGAAGTTGGAGGTCGGAGATCAGAGGTCGGTGGTTAGAGGGCGGAAGCAGACGGCGTATCAGCTGCTGGTGGCCTCGACTCCGGAACTATTGGCCAATGACCAGGGCGACTTGTGGGATGGCGGGAAAGTGGATTCCAAGCAGAATGCGCATGTTGCCTATTCCGGCAAGACTTTGACCTCGGGGATGGATTGCTGGTGGAAAGTCCGCATTTGGGACGAAGGGGGGCAAGTTTCCGGGTGGAGTCGGCATAGCCGGTGGTCGATGGGCCTGTTGAATGCAACGGACTGGTCTGCGCGCTGGATCGGGGTGAAACACCCGACCGCGAAACCCGCTCCCGCCGCGGGCGCCAAGAGTTATGATCTGCCACCGCTCCCCTACTTTCGCAAGCCGTTCACGGTGGACAAGCCGGTTGCCAGGGCCACGATCTATGCCACGGCCTTGGGCTGCTA
>Ga0118677_10007539_pt1 | contig 17910 bp, 15 predicted proteins | sample AliMusrvi5mmetaG_FD_86154 | JGI IMG/M metagenome (GOLD analysis project Ga0118677, IMG submission 86154) | reverse complement strand
CCTTAACTTTGTTGTACATGGTTAGCTTTTTTAACTGTGTTCTCATAGCTCTGGGGTTTGATTTGGTTGGCACCTTCAAACTACGAGCTATGGGTGTTTTTTACGCTAACCCTGGGTGATTCTTATTTTCCGTTTTTGGCTTATTCTTGTTTTCCGATCACAGATACCGCCAGAAGGGTTTCAATTCTGCGCTCTGGGGCCTTCCCTATGCGGTCGATATTGTGTGCGTAAATGAGCGTGGTGTTAATATTGCTATGCCTTGCCATTCCTTGAGCTTCCTATATAGGGGTCACCTCAGAATTGGGAGATTAAAGCACAGCAAGCGTTTTCTATCGGTATAGATTCTTTTATAGAAAAGCTAATTTGATCCGTTAAAACATTATGACATCATTTTGATAAGCTACTACATCGGAGCATTTCTATTAAATTTTCAAAAAACAGAGCAGAACGTTGCTTGCTAATTATTTTTTTCATTCAGTCAGAACAGGCTTGACATTCACCGCCGGCATCACCGGAACAATATAGGCAGTTTCCACAACTACACCGCCCCGGCTCAATTCTTAAGCAAGTCCAGCATACATCTTTTCCTTTTTTCTCTGCAATCAAACACTTTTTCCTTGCAAGTTCTCTGCCGCATGTGCTGCATAAATCACGATAATGGGAAGAGTAATTTGACCAACAACTGATACACTTGTTACAATTTGTACATCTTTTTGGAAGGATAGTTTCACAAGTAAGGCATACATCTTTATTTAATCTAACAGCTTGATCAAACGCCTCTTGCTTTTTCTTTTTTTGTTCTTGTTCTTCTTTAATCTTATTTTCTACTGTAAGTTTATTCATTTCTTCTTTATGCTTGTTCTCAATAATTTGAGCTTGCTTTTCGGCATTCTTATTCATTGCATGCACAATAACAAACAGAACAATACATACAAAAATAGCTACAAATACCATTGGATAGGAAATAATCAATCCCATTAAAATTAATCCAATAAGTATTAAGCAACCAGAGAAATCCTTCATTTTTTTATTTTGCTACAAACCTATTAAGAATCGCTCTTTTTCTTTAATACCCTACCAAAATGCGTTACCATCTCCTTTACCATCAGGAAACAAAAGATCTCTGTTCCTAATATTTTTCAAGCAATAGCACGGTATAAGCTCTCTATCTTTAAGGTCATTTGACACTCGAGAAAACTGATTTATGCCAGTAAAAATCCTATATTTAGGGAGGAGAAATAGCCCAATTGGCAAGTCACTCGGATAAATATTATTATAATATACATGAAACCCAGAAATCCAACAAGCCAAAACAAGACTTGTATTAATAGTAAAATCCGATATATAGATAAGTCCATCTGGCTTTAAAACTCTCTTCATTTCGGATAGACACAACATTAAGTCAAGAAATGTATTCATTGGATTACCTGGCCCTATTATCATAGGTACAGTTATAAAGTCTACCGTATGATTAAGGAACTCAAGCTTCCTCAGGTCACCATAGCCACACCCATTGACATCCAAATCTACGATTTGAATGTCAATAGCAGTCATACTACAACCTATTTCTCTATAATATCGAAAATGTGGCACGAACGTTTCATTAAAAGAATCATACAGGCCTCTACCGCAAGATGGCTTTACAATATCAGTTTCTTTTTTATTAATAATACAACCAACATCAATACCTGACTTATCTACAAAACAATTAAAATATCGAGGACCAAAATAGCAAAAAGGAAAAGTCCACCTTGGCAACAGTAAATACTTATCTTTACTGTTATTAATCATAGCATGAGTAGAATTACAAATATACTCATCTATTTCTATACCAAGAGATGTACATCGCCTATTTATAAAAAAATAATACGAATAAAATTCAAAAAACAGTTCCCAAGGAACACGATCACCACTCGGCATTTGGGAATATATAATATCACCATTTATATCTAACAGCATATCACCAGTAGGAACTTTACGATTTGCTATTAATGCATTACTCCATGAATCAATACGATGAGTCCGCAAAATATACTTAACTTTATTTCGAGTAGTTGATACGTTCTTTTAAATCCATCAATCTATATCATTACTCGGATAATAAATAGAATAGTTGGTATAAATATGCATAGTACAGTCAAACAGCTACTTGATTTATTTGATGATGGTCGAGACTCTTTATCATGGCAACTTCTGCAACAGATGTATGCGGAGCTCGAACCGCCATGTCTAGCTGCCCTAGTCCACTTGGTCATTTTGTCATTCCCCGAAACCAAATTCCCACAGATTTTACATTCTTCCGCGAGGTGAGCTAGGCAAGTATACTGCTTATTCCGAGCATCGTATCTATCTGCATTCTCCCCACAAATTTGGCAGGGTATCTTGTTTGAAGGAAATCCACATTCACCACATGATTGTCCAGCAAGCACTCGTGAAATTTTAATCGGCTTTTTACATTCAGCACAATTGACTTCCCCCGCAAGAATAGCGTGCTCTTTTTCCGCATAATCTCTGCGGTCATCTTGCCGTTTATTATTCTTATCTCTCTGATTCTTGATCAATTCATCGCAAGGGCTAGTTTGTTGACATTTCGGACACTTTACAGCCAACTCGCTAATATTATCACCACAATACAAACATTTTTGAATTGCCATTTATCATTCTCCTTTGTAAACTAGTCGTTAATCTATTATTCAGATTGAACAACACATTTAGGAAACCCTCTCATTTATTAAAATAATTTATTGCGTTCATATTTCTGCACATCTCTGCATAAATATTCAAACAAAAAAGATCGCCCATAGCCGCAGGATCCATTTTCAGCAATCACTTATCTTTCATATTTAGTAATGATAATTTAGTGATACGCCAGGGATTGAATCATAATCCTCCTCTACTAATTCCCAGTGCTTGAGAAAAATACCACGACTGTAGGAACCCAAGTATTGCCTGCAATAGCGATTGCGCAACCGGTTGCGCCAATAAAAAAAAACCACATTGAACGAGCTACGTGCAGGTACTTTGTTCGCGCTATACCGGAGACTGTCCACAACTGTTCTTCGTGCCGAGTAGGATCCATAGTTGCCGCAGCACGTAAGCCCTCTTGCATCTCACCAATGCTTTCGCATGCCGCCACATGCCCATGGTATGTAATCAATTCGTCATGCTTGTTGGCCACTCTCGGGTAGACCGCAATCGCTACAAGGATTAAGCCGACGGTAGACGTCACCCATCCGAACCAGAAAAGCAGCTCCCAACCACCAGCCAGTGAACTGGGAATCCAAGATTTAGAGGCCAGTGCAGTAAACAGTACAACCTCCAGTGCAACGTAAAGAGCCAGCAAGATACTGGCTTTAGCATCTGCTCGGGTTACTTCTTCTCGTGCCTCGTCAAGCATGCGCTCAACCAGTTCATCATAACCTGGTGGTCTAAGCGAAGCTAAACCGTCAGTTACAGTTTTCGTCATACCACTTATCCATGGCTAAGTTGATCACATTTCCGTGGTAGCAACCCCGATTGGAATTCCATGAAAGTAATCCCTGATTCTTCTCGTTCAAATTCCCCCTGAAGTCTGCACTGACCATCAGTGGTTCGTCACCGTAGCTCGCGCTGCCATAGTTTCCCAGCTTGCAGGCATCGTTCACAACCTCACCCATCCACACAATGTCGTTGATGCCTGAGCCGCTGTACCCGGCTTTCACCATGAGCGCGCGTCCCCATGACATGCCAATTCCTACAGCGATAGGGTCGATATTGCGCTTTCTGAGCCTGTAGTTGAGCACTCTGATCATGCTGTTGATCTGGGCAGCGGTAAAAAAAACGCTATCAACCTGAGACTTGTATTGTGCATTGAAGATACCCGACACACAGTCGCCAGCGATAACAATCTCTTTGCAGTCAATTGATCCACTGAGGACTGCAATTACCTCAGAAACGTAGGACCTATAGATGCGTGCTAATGTGGGCCGCTGATACTTGGTTGGAAGCTCAGAAGATCGTCTGATATCGGCAAAAAGCGCACAACATTTTTTGACGTAGAAACCGTTCGTAAACGTCAACTTGTCGCGGCTTGGAATCTCATCTACTTCTAAAAAGTTTAAGTCGCTCGCATTCAGGATTTCTTTCATGCGATCGAAGCTTTTTTCGTATTCGTAGAACTTATAGCTTGATTCCATAGTCCCTCTTTTTCCTCTAAGGACGCACTCGCTACTCTCTAAAACCAACCATGTGGTGGTCAAGAATTAGTTAGATTGATCCGCCAGAACTGAATATTCCTGGGGAAAGTGTACCACCCAATTCAGGATGGATTTGATAAAGAAAACATACAAAAAAAACTAAGGACTTCTTTCTTCTCAGCATCTCTCCTTCAATCTCAATCCTATGCACATTTGCGGTCTGTCGATCCATAAGAGCATCAGCCAAAGTCGGATCATTTATTACGTCATACCATTTTGAGATCTGTAACTAAAAGGTGACGATGATTACCTGTTTTCAATACCGATTTTCAAGGATCTGCAAGAGTGCGATGCGCGTGGTGGCATCAAGCGGCTGAAGGCCAAAGTCGTCAAGAACCCAAACAGAAGGTGCTCACAGAAATCTTTTCGTTTTTCAAATTTAAATATGATAATGTATTTTATCATAACTAAAGATCAATACAGAAAACCAACGTCCAGGCACCATGATCGACACGCTTCCGATCCTCGAAAAACGGGCACTTTCAGCACAGGAATTTCATGCACTGAAGGCCATGCCTCCTGAACTCGAATGGTATGCCAATATCCGCAGTGAAAAGACCCGACGGGCATACCGAAACGACGTGAAAGAATTATCTCGATTTCTCGGCATCACGGAACCAGAAGAGATGCGCATGGTCACAAGAGCGCACATGCTTGCCTAGCGAACCGATCTCGAACAGCGTAACCTTGCTGCCGCCACCATCCGGCGCAAGCTTGCTTCGATCTCTTCGCTTTTCGATTACCTTTGTGAGCAGAATGCCGTGTTGCATAATCCGGTTCTTGGTGTGAAACGCCCTGCGGCCAACAACAATGAAGGCACAACTCCTGCCCTTGGTGACAGTCAGGCAAGAATGCTGCTTGATGCGCCGCCGGCGAATACTCTTAAAGGAAAACGGGACCGGGCAATCCTCGCTACCCTGCTCTACCACGGGTTACGCCGGGAAGAACTTTGTCGGCTGCAGGTTAAAGATTTGCAGCAACGGAGCGGCGTGCAGCATTTGTGCATCCACGGTAAACGGGAAAAGATCAGGTTTCTGCCGATGCATCCGATGGCTCAGCGGTTGATTGATGAGTATCTTGAAGTTGCCGGGCACCGTGACGACCAGAAAGGCCCATTATTCCGACCGGTAAAAAACAATATCACAGGTACGTTGCTCAAACCGCTGGATCCTCAGGCAATCTATACTTGTATTATCCGGAAATACGGAAAAGAAACAGGAATCAATGCCAGCGTGAACGGGTTCTGTGTACACTCGCTACGCTCAACAGCAGCAACCAATGCACTGGAGCATGGGGCTGATATCGGAAAGGTTCAAGAGTGGCTCGGACATGCCAATGTTTCAACTACACGGCTCTATGATCGGAGAAAAAGCAGGCCGGAGGAAAGCCCGACTTTCAGGGTAAAATATTGAAAAACGCACGTTTCTCGGATTCACCCAATACAAGGAGATCGTCAGTTTGGTAGAGTTTGGGGTCGCTTCAGAAAAGTAGGGTAACGGTAGCACATTACGGCACCACCGTCCCCTAAGAACCGTACTTGCGACATTTACCGCATACGGCTCAAGCCTCAGCAAAGGCATCTTACGACACACTTAAAGTACAGCAAAGTAATTGTTTAAAGAAAAGCAAACAATACTGATCGAAGGCAACAGCACATCAATGTCTGATGAAAGGTGATGATGTGTCGATAATAGACATCGCGGTTATAAGGTAATATATCAAAGCATCTTATGTCTTTTCAGAATCTCTTATAGTGCTATTTTTTCCCTTTTCTGAGGCGACCCCAAAGTGAAGGTTTACTTCATGATTATGCTGCTCTCCCGAAGCCGCCGAAAGTTTGTCAGCTTCAGCCAGCAGCCGATCACGACCCGTTTTGTGCTTGAGGCTCATGAACAGGCATTTACCTTTTTTGAAGGCATACCGAACACGCTTGTGTATGATCAGGATTCAACCATTGTTGCCGATGAGAACCGGGGCGCAATCCTCTACACCGAAGGGTTCAGGAAATACCTGTTGCACCGTAGGCTCAAGATCCATCTTTGCCGAAAAAGCGATCCGGAAAGTAAAGGAAAAATCGAGGCTGGCGTCAAGTATGTGAAACACAACTTCCTGCCCGGGCGCCGATTTATTAATCTTGAAGCGTTGAACCAGGAGGCACAGCTTTGGCTCGACCGAACTGCCAATATCAAGGAACATGCGACCACACGTCTGGTGCCTGAAGCAGAGTGGCAGGTGGAAAAACGCCATCTTCGTCCTTTTGAGCCGTTACCCTATCCAATTTCCGGTACTGTCGGTAAAGAGTACCATGTACGCAAAGACAACACGATCTCGTATCGAGGGAATTTTTATAGCCTGCCAGTCGGAACCTATGCGGGTCCGGGAACACTGGTTGTGCTGGAAGCCAGAGAGAAAAACCTTGTTCTGTATGCCCAGGATGGCAAGTTGCTGGCTGGTCACCCGATTGAGAGTGGCAAAGGCATCGTAGTACTCAACAACCACCACCGTCGTGATACCTCCTTCAAACTTCGAGAGTTACAGGACTCACTCATGCCGCAGTTCACCAATCAGGAACATGCAGACCTGTTTCTTGAAAGCATCCATAACCGTTATCCCCGATACAGTCGAGACCAGTTCCTGCATCTACGCAATACCATCAGCGGATGCCAGCAGCGGCTGATTGACGATGCCCTTGCATACTGTGTCGATCAGCATCTCTTTTCATGTGGTGAGTTCCATGACATCCTGCAAAATTATCGGAAGCAGACTGAAAAACCGAGTCATAAAGTAGTGTTCAGCACCTTTCGCCCGAAAACACTCCAGAGTGACCTGAACAGGATACTTTCGTTTGTGCCGGAGAGCAGTGCCATAACCACCTATGAAAACATTCTCAGTTAATCACCATGGAACGAACCATTACCACCATACAGGAACACGCCCGTGAACTCAATCTCACCGGGCTGGCAGGAAGCGTTGATGTCCTGCTCGAAGACGCACGCAAAAACGAACCATCCTATAGCGATTTTGCGTTGACCTTGCTGGAGACGGAATGCTCATACCGTCAAAAAGCCCAGCTTGAACGGCGCAGGAAGACAGCCAACCTGCCCTTACTTCATGATCTTGATCATTATGACTCTGGAGTTCAGAACGGAATCAGTCAAGTTCAGCTCAGACAGTTGCGACAACTACTCTGGCTCGACCAGAACTACAACTTGATCATGATCGGGCCAAGCGGCACCGGCAAGACCTATCTTGCTGGCGGGCTCTGCCATGAAGCCCTTAAACTCGGTTATCACGCACTGTTCCGCACTATGGATGACCTCATCCAGACAATCAGGTTCAAAGAGCTGACAACGGCAGCCGGAAGAGAGTACAAGCGATTGTTGAGTGCGCACCTGCTGGTTATCGACGACATCATGATGTTCCCACTTGAAAAAACGGTTGCCGTCGGACTGTTCCAACTCGTCAACCAGCTTCATGAACAGGCCTCATTCATTATTACGACCAATAAAAGCCCGAAAGAGTGGGCGGAGATGCTTGGCGACGAGGTTCTTGCAACAGCGTTGCTGGATCGGCTGCTCTACAAGTGCGAAGTCATCAAGCTTACCGGCAAGAGCTACCGGCTCGAACACCGTAAAAGCATCTTTGATCAACAAGAAACGGCGGAAGGAGGGGCCAAGCTTAAAACAACACAATTACCGCTTCAATAAGTGGTAGTAAATCATTTTAAAATGACGTAGTTTAAACCCGCTGCCTGGGTGATTACTACTTTCCGAAATTGGTCGATTTTTAATTTCCGACTACACAAGGGCAATAAAATATTTAGTAAGATTGTCATGTTCTTAAATATAATGGCTTATAGTTTTGATAACTTCTGCCTAAACGTCATTACCACTTATCAGATTTTATGGTGCTGATGCCTGAGATCAGCATTGAGTAGTATTTCTTTAAATAATTATTTTGCAGTACTTTAAATGATGAAATAAGCTTTTGTATAAAAATATTCTATACCGATATAAAATGCTTATCGTGCTATTTTGTCCGTTTCGTGAGCAAACCCCTCCTTCCATAAAGTCCTTTGCAAATCTTAAAAAGCACCCTTTTTAACGGATTTCTGAAATATAGAAATACGATATGGTTTTATAAGACATAAAGAGCCCAAAAACAGGGGCGTTTCGCACCCCTTGCATGCTGGGTTCTTAGGGAACGGTGGTGTAGCAATGCACCGCTATTACCCGACGACATAATCCGGAGATTACTAATCTATCAACGTACTCTGTGATCCGAATCCTGAAGCGACCCCAATATTGAAAATGAACGAACGAGCGCCACTGTAAGTTCTCGATAATCATAGCCGTTCGATTCAGGGTGCCTCCCTCGGTTTTGCAAGATCTCCATTATAAAGACCTTGATACACTTTTTTTTTAATTTTCCAAAGCAACCTTGCTATACCGAATCCCATTGTCACCTATTTCATAGGTAACATTATTCACATCAACATCTTCCCCATTTTCAAAATAAATATTACCAGTCTGCATACCGATCATTAAACCAATATCTGCAGGCATCAAGACTATCTTCTTTTTATCTTTTTGCAGACATCTAATTGTTTCTTTTATTGGGCTGATATCATTAAATCCTATTAAATCGATATTACAAGCGGCTTTGATTTGATTTTTTGTCGCATGTTCTAGCCCCCATTCGGAAACCAATACTAAAAGCTTGCCTGGGTATTTATTTATTCTTAACTGAGAATCTATATCATTTAAAATATCTATCAAACCGTTTAAATATAGATGTTTACCTGTAGCTACTTTTAACTGTGAAGATCCGATATGTAGAATAATGACTTTAACATTATGTCGGCAGATAATTGGTATAATTTTATCATGATGCTCTGCATGATCATATTCAGTATCACCGACAATAATTACATCTGCTTTTTCTTCCATATTTAAAGGATCAATACCTTTCCGAAGATTGAATATGATGCCTTTTGAACTATTTATACCACCAATTTCTTCATGGTAGGTATCAAATGCTTTTAGACGTATTTGCAAATATTGATCATGTATGTTATATGGGGGGATAAGATCTATATAATTTTCACTCAATTCATTTGTTTCAAAATTAAATCCTCTAAAACTATTAAGAAATTTATTTGTAACGGGATTAATAAAAGCTTTGGTCGTCTTCCCGAAAGCATGGCGGGCAGCCATAAATTCAAAGATACCTCCTATATGATCAGGATGATTATGAGAAATGATACAACCGCTCATATTATCAACAGATATACCAAGCTCTTTAAATATTTCAATAAAACCAAAACCTGGATCAATTATAAATATAGGATTAATCTCATTTTCAATATTCTTTTCGATTTTCTTGAAAGCAGGAGCTACAACAGCGTAAGCCCCACCTAACACATTAAAAATACTTGGATACCACGAATTCCATCGTCTCCCAACAACAAATAATGGCTCATTAACTTGGCATTTAAAAGAGAAATCTCCAGCAATTCTTTTAATGTTATTTCTTAATATTTGTTCTCTGTGTTTTACCAAATAATTAATTGTTTTCGGCCCAATATTATAATCTATATTATCTATAGTCGTACCCTTAATCATAAATAAAGCGAATTCGTGTAATTCTTTTATAGAATAAGGTTTTTTAAAAAACTTTTTCACCCCCAAACACCTACATTTATCCATCGTATCTTCTGATAAATGAGCACTAAGCATAATCGTGGGCGGCAATTCAAGACCTGAGCTTGCAATATTTTCCAACAGATCATCTCCTGACATCCCATTTAACATTACAAGATCAAGAATCATGACATCGTAATATTTATTACTGCCCAAATAGTTAAGAGCAGCAATACCATTATCAGCCACATCAACATCCCATCCTTTTCTTGCGAAATATTCATTTACTTGAATACGTAAAACTTCTTTGTCTTCAACATACAATAAGCTTTTCATATTTTAATTAGTTTATTGTATTTATAGGCAAATAAACTTTAAATGTTGCTCCACCTCTATCATTAGGCGATTCAACACTTATGTGGCCATTCATACTTGTAACAAATCTATGCACTAAAAATAAACCGACACCCATTCCAGTAGATTTAGTTGTATAAAAAGGTGTAAATATACTTTTTTGATTATCTACAGAAATACCTTTACCAGAATCAGATACTTCTATAAAAAATTCATCTATTGTCGCTGATTGATCCACCTTTACCATTACATCTGCAACACCATTATCTTTGACATCTAATGTTGACTCAAAAGCATTATTAATCAAATTAATCACAATTGTTTGCAAATCAGTCTGATTTAAACAAACAGTGTATACGCCATAATTTTTATAAATTATGTTTATATTGTGATGTTCGAAGCGCTGCTTTGACAATAATATGATATTTGAGAGGAGCTCATCTAAATTAAATTCGGTAATATTTTGATTTTGATTAAGTAAATCTCTGAAGTCATTAATCATTTTTGCAGCACGAAATATATTGCTTTTTATAGATTCAAATTTATTAATAACACATTCATCATGACAAATATCTATTGCATTTTCAAATGAAACCAAAAACTCTTGCAAATAATTATTAAATTCATGTGATATTCCGGCTGCAAGGAATCCTAATTCAGCAGACTTTGCCATTTTACCCAAATACTGCTCCATCTCTCTCGTCTTTTCATATTTCACACCTATTGCTATTAATCGTCCAATAAGATCAAACAACAATTCGTCACTTTCTGTAAAATAGTATGGAGGAATGCTTTTATTTTCAACTTTAAAAACTCCAATATGCTCTTTATCTATAATAAGTGGAATTGAATAAAGTGACTTGAATTTATTTTCAGGTTCGTTATCATAAACAATTTCGTCCCAACATCCTTTGTGCTGACTCTTAGATTTTAAATCAGGATAGCTTCTAATATTATATGACATTTCCCTAGTCAATATCCATGGAGTGAGACCTTTTGCATTTGTATAATCAGAATAAGCAAAACCCTTCAATTTTTCTTTTTTCTTGTCATCGACACCTACAATCGACTTTAGAAATAAATTTTTTCTATCATCTAATAAAAACAACGAGCAGAACTCAGCACTTAATATAAGTTGACAACGCTCAAGTAATTCCTCATAAAACGATGGCTTATCAAAATGCGCAACAAGCGCACTTGATATAATCGGCAGCATCTTGTCATAACGACTTCTTTCTACTCTTTGCGATATAACTAAATTTGTAATAAGCACTGCAATCATATCAATTAGTCTTTCATCATTATCATCAAAAAAGTTTTTGTCATGTATACAATTCTCGTACTTTAAAACCCCAATTGATTTATTATCAACAATTAATGGCACCATGTATAGGCATTTAAACTTTCGTTCAGCCTCATCACAACTACCATACATTGGTGTGTCCCAATTACCCTTCCAGTGTCCTTCTGAGTTATCAATTAACTCTTGAAAACTTTTTGCATTAAATGATTTTTTTCTAAAAAGAACCCATGGAGTGACACCGCCTTGAGCATCACTTGCGCTTGCCAAATCATATGTTGCGACATCTTTAATTTTGTTAAAATTTACATCTCCTGAAATGCGCTCAAGTACTAAACTTTTTTTTGATGAATCAACAAGAAACAAAGCACATTTTTCTGCATGAAGGTGATTTCTTGTAAAATCTAAAAGATGCTGTAAAACATCAACGGGCTCTAGCCACCAGGAATTCTTATTATCATCATTATTAGTGTATAAGTATTTATCAGATAAACTTGTAGCAATTTCAGCAAACAAGTTTTCATATCTCTTTTTCTCTTTTAATAATGTTTTATCAATATTTGACATAATTATTAAACTTATATAAAAGCACTATAAATAAAAAAGAATAGCCAAATTATTAATAAGTACAATTACAGATAAAATGTTTCTTTCTTAGAAAGAAGAACAAAAGTAATATTCGGGAAATGGGATTACTCATATCGATTTATAAATTACCTTTATAATAAATAAATTTTATCCGTCAGAATCCAATACAGATACCACTTGTAACAGCATCATAAGTGTTCAACTACAAGTTTTTCCGTAATGAAGGGTCGGGTTGACCGGTTTTCTTAGCGTTCGGCCTTGTCTTTACTTCGGAGCCAATTCTTGTTGAGCGCTTAACAAGATAGGATTGCAACGGCTGATGCGTATTTTTTCCCTATAAGAATTTATATTAAAATATTTTGCGTTGGAATGAATGAAATTTGAATCATGGAGTCACCTCAGATTTTAAAACACGTTAAGCATGTTTTATCATTACTGATTCTTTTATACAAGTGCTTATTTTAACCCGCAAATATCTTTAAAATATTCAATTAGCACAAATTAACTTATTTCCGATCTAAGGTGGTAAGCGGTCAACAACAAGTCGCTCCGTAAGCTCAAGTCATCCAAGCCTGATTCCTTGATGTGTGGCCTTTTTTTACTACGGAATCAATTCTATTGAAGCGCTTAGCACCAAAAAATCTTATAAAAATACAGCCGTTTCGAAAGGAGTTATTTTACCTATAAAAATTATATAAAAGCATCTTAAAATCACAGCGAATCTCTTAACGTTTTCTATAATCCGTTTTCTGAAGCGACCTCTATTATCACAATGCACCTGTTGCATCTCCGATAGCTATGCGGTAAACCATGTGTCCGGGATGTGCAGTGCAATGACTGGTACAGTCTTCCATTAAACGACCTCATTCGGAGTATCAAAATGGTGGAAAAACTACTGGAACAGTGTAAATATACGATATATTTTACCCTATAAAAGCTTTATTGGTTCAACATGAATGGGAAAACACCATTTTTTACTCAACAAATCAACTACCCCGCAGCATAGCTACGGAGTATGAGTTCATGTTTGACAATCCCTTCACTAAGCAAAGCTTCGAGGAATATTTCCTATACCGATTCAATAAGTCCCTTCTTTTCTGTACTATAGAAACTTTGGAGTATTTATCAACAAGCTGAAGGGGGCGACCGATTGTCTTTTGGTGGTTTTTAGGGGTCTGCTCACTAAACGGAAATAATAGTGCGCCAAGAGATTCTGTAAAACAGTATATAACTTCGATATAATACTTTATTACTTTAATAGCTTTTGCCAAAACGTTGTTTCCAGCCATCAGATTTTAATGTGTTACCGTCTGATCGCAGGATCAAAGAATATTCTCTAACAGTTTATCATGCTATCAGTTAAGTGATATCATAAGCTTTTGCAAAAAAGACATATTTACCGATGAAAAACCCTTACCGTGCCTTTTTGTCCGTTTCATGAGCAGACCCCTTATACAGAAAGGAACTGTCTTTTTTTTCTGAATTGGACAGATCAGTCTAAATTGAGCACACCGGAGTATAGTGTACCACCTCTACCGGAGCATAGTGTACCAGTGATTCCGGAACAATATGTACCACCCGTACCGGAGTAAAGTGTACCACCCCCTCAGGTCGGATTTGTAACATCATAAACAGTACCTTCGGACTAAAAAACCGGGGTATACAATGGCAAACAAAGCCTTGACTATGTTACAAGTACGACGTATTCTCAAACTCTTTATGGAGGAGTCTTCCCAACGGGAAATCCATCGCAGTACGGGTATTCACCGCGTCACCATCAAAAACTATCTGCATCGGTTCAAGAGTAGCGGAAAAGCGTTTTCAGAGCTGTTTGCGCTCTCTGATTACGACCTGTCGCTTCTGGTTCATCCACCGCGTTCCAACAAGACCACTGACGAGCGATATGCGGATCTCTATCCCCAGCTTTAACGCCTTTCTGAAGAACTTGGCAAGAAGCACTCCCACCTCACCAAGCAAGTACTATGGGAAGAGTATCTGCAGGATCGTCCTACCGGGTATCAGTATTCCCAGTTTTGCTTTCACGTTGATCGATACATGCAGCAGCATGACGCCACCATGCCGCAACAGCACCAGCCAGGGTACCGGCTGCAGATTGACTTTGCTGGCGATCCACTCTGGATTATCGAACCGCTTACCAGAGAGCGCATCGCATGTCCCGTTCTGGTCTGCACCCTGCCTTGCAGCAGCTTTTTTTACGTTGAACCGCTTTCCTCAGCCCGGCAGGAGCATCTGATCCCTGCACTCAATCGGGCGCTTGCCTATCTTGGCGGTGTTCCAAAAAACATCCTGAGCGACAATATGAAGCAGGTGGTAACGAAAGCATCACGCTATGAGCCGATTTTCAATGAGCTTATGGAGCAGTGGGCCTTGCACTACCAGACCAATATGCAGGCGACCAGGATCGTCAGGCCAAAGGATAAACCATCGGTTGAAGGCTCGGTGCACCATGCTTACAGCCAGATTTATGCACGGTTGCGCAATGAGGAATTTACCAGTCTCAATGCCTTGAAGTATCGGGTTTTGCAGTTGCTGGATAATGCCAATGACCGACTGATGACCGATTATGGCAAAAGTCGCAGACAGCGGTTTGTGGAACTTGAGCAAGAGCTGTTACAGCCACTGCCGCTGACCGATTTTGCCTACAAGCGGGAAACGACCGCCACCGTCAAGAAAAATTACCATGTCATTTTGGGCGAAGATCGTTGCCAGTACAGTGTTCCTCATGGACATATCGGCAAGATTGTCAAGCTGATCTACGATGAAGCGGTTGTTGAGGTCTTTCTTGATTTTCAGCGCATCGCCCTGCATCAGCGTATTGTAGGCCGGCGGGGAGTCTACAGAACTGTTGAGGAACATATGCCGGAATCCCATCGCCGGTACCGTCAGCAACAAGGGTGGACTGAGGAAGACTTTACCAGCAAAGCGGCGGCTGTCGGGCCTTGTACAGAAGAAGCCGTCCTTCGGATATTGAGTTCAAAAGCCTTTGTCCAGCAAAGCTTTGATGCCTGCCTTGGCATCATCCGGCTTCAAAAAAAGTATGGAACCAGCAGGCTCGAAGCCGCTTGTGGTATTGCTTTGCAAGTTCCCAGCGTCAGCTACCGACTGGTCCATAATATTCTCGAAAACAACCGGGACAAGGCTGCGGTAGCAGCAGTATACCATGCGCCCATGCTACCGTTTCATGACAATATTCGCGGCAAAGAAGTCTACAATTAACCTCATCCACCACTATGACCATGAACACACAGCTTACTCTTGACCAGCTTCGCTCCATGAGCCTTTACGGTATGGCAAATGCCTATGAAGCAGCGATCATGCTTCCAGTTCACGAACAACCGGCAGCGGACACGCTGCTCGGCAAGCTGGTTGATGCCGAGCAGCTTTTTCGAAAAGAACAGAGCACTAAACGATACCTGCAGCAAAGCAAAATCCGTTATCCGGCCATACTCGAACAGGTGCACTGCAACGCCGCCCGAAACCTGAGCAGGGATCAACTCCTCAGCCTGTCTGACTGCGGTTTTATTCGGCGAGGGGAAAATATCCTGATTACCGGGGCCACAGGATGCGGCAAGAGCTACCTTGCCTGTGCATTGGGACGACAGGCCTGTTCACTCGGCTATCGCACCCTGTACTTTGGCATGAACCGATTTCTTGAACGGATTTCCCAGACAAAACTTGATGGAACCTTCGTCAGGGTACTTAACCAAATTGAACGAACCCATCTGATTATTCTTGATGATTTTGGCCTGCAACCCCTCGATGCAACAACACGTATTGCATTGCTGCAGATCCTTGAAGATCGGTATGAAAAACAATCAATAATGATCGCTTCTCAGCTTCCGGTCGCCCAGTGGCATGACGTAATTGGGGAGCCTACAATTGCCGACGGAATCATGGATCGGTTGGTCGGAAATGCTCACCGGCTTGAGCTGAAAGGTGACTCATTAAGAAGGAAGAAACTGGAAAAAATAGGTTAAGTTCTAACAACAAATCTGGCCTGAAATAAGTGGCACACTTTGCCACGGAATAGGTGGTACACTTTCGCCCGGAATACTCATAAATATTGTTTCCAAGCCCTTATCAGTCCAATGAGTCTCCCGCACCTTCTTGTCGCGCATCCCACCATCTTCCAATGGGACGAAGTACAACGTTTTGAACGTGAGATACTCTCAAACCCTCGTGCAACGGAACTGGACGCATCAGAGTTTTTTCATCGCTTCCCGAAATTCTTACTCCTTGGGCAGGGCAGCCGACTCCGCCGCGAGGTAGTGTTCGTTGAGAGCGAAAGCGGACAGCAGAGTCGCGTGGATTTCTTCCGCCAGAACTTTGGCGAAATTTTCTGGGATATAATAGAGCTGAAGAAGCCGCATGTTCCGGCCTTTGTTCGCGAAGATGGCCAACACCCACGCCCCGCTTCCATTGTCTACGATGCTATCAACCAAGCCGAAGATTACAGGACACTAATCGATACCGAACTAGACATCCGGAAGCAGCTTGAAGCAAAGGGCATCTCTGTTTTCCGGCCAAAGATCTTTGTTGTTGTCGGGCGATCCCCCGAAGATATGTCGCCAGTACGCCTGCGAGACCTTCATGATCGGCTAAGTCATGGCACTATTGAGTTTTGGACCTATGATGACATCTTCAACTTCGCCAAGGAACACTATCGTGCTACTTCCTTGACAGTGCTCCCCGTAAGCGTGTTCGCGGAGCGGTCGAAACCATTTTACGTAACGACAGAAGATTTCATTAGCACGTTGACATCGTACGGTGGTGTCAGTCGAGCCGTGGCAAGGGTCTGCATCGAGGCGATTGGGGTTGTCCAGGAGGCTTCACCAGGGGCTGAGTACGGCGTGTCATCATGGCGGGGTAACAACCGTTTTCACCTCGATGTGCCAGCAGTTAGCCGCCCGAAGGCGTTCGAAATGATGGAGGCCGTAGAGCTGGCTGCAATGGGAGTCGGCCTTTACTCGCTCGCATCGGAATGTCGGCTGGTGCCAGTTGCCCGTGCGGAGCGAGGCACCTATGGGGATTATCTGATGCGCCCGCTGGAATATGCAACCGACAATTTGCATACTTTGGGTGGTGACAATCTTGCCGCCGTAAAGATTTCGGGCATCCTCCACGGCGGAGACTCAGTCGCCTCGCTCATGCTACACCAATATGTGCGACAAATGTCTGCCTCGCGCACGTTTTCTGATAAAATCGTAGTTGTCGTCGACTTCAAATCCCATAAAGTGTTGATTCGTCGGGCATAGTCTGGCCGTCTGTGCCTGTTCTCCTTAAGGAAGTTGCTCGACGGGATAATAGTGCCGAGGGGTTCCTTTCGGTTTAGGAATATCATGGGATTTTCGGATCCACTGAACAAAGGAGTAGAGGCAAGACCCGGCCGTTCAGCTTTCGCCCCGCTTATCTGGTCGGTAAAGATATGCTGTTTTTTACAGCCAGCCTGTTTAAGTGCATCAAGCTGCAGGTTCAGTTCCTGGGCTGAAGTTGAGACCCGGGCATAACCGATCAGTCGTCCTTCCATAAATTCCCTTGCTAATCTTAAAAAGCACCTATTTTAACGGATTACTGAAATATAGAAATGCGATATGGTTTTATAAGACAAAAAGGGCCCGAAAAGAGGGGTGTTTCGCTCCCCTTTTCCTTGTCTCATCAAACGACCGTTTTTTGAGACCAATATTTCAAGTTATCGAAAAGAGCAATTCCATCGCCCCCCATGCATGGGATTGTTAGGCATTTTATTTGCCTGCTACTTTTGCCTGCGTGA
>Ga0118677_10007538_pt1 | contig 17912 bp, 8 predicted proteins | sample AliMusrvi5mmetaG_FD_86154 | JGI IMG/M metagenome (GOLD analysis project Ga0118677, IMG submission 86154) | reverse complement strand
GCCAGGCACCGGTACTTTGGTGTGCTGCAGCATTGCTAAGGTAAATTTGGTTATAGAGCAATCAGGAATACGCTTAATTAATTTTACGATGGAAAAGAAAGAAAATAAGAATCTAAGCAGACGCCAATTTATGGGTTATTCTGCTCTGGGAATGGCTGGTTTAACAATCCTGCCAGGTTGGAATATGGCTAACGGTTCAGAAAAGGACTTTTATCAGGTTCGGAAAGGAATTCCAAACAGCCAGTACTATTTCAGGGCGAACACCGTGGGAAATCAGTACTTGTTTTTCATCGGCAACACGGTGCTTGCAGGCACCGGCCTTAATGACCCTAATCTGCGTTATTCGGCGCAGATGGTTAAGGGCTTCCAAAAATACTTTCCGGATGCGAAGATGAATGAGACACGACACATGCAGCCGGGTGGCAGTTGGTTCGGACTGTTCCGCTGTAGCCGGGGACTGCCTGTTTTCGGTGAAGTGATCTGCAGCGGACATCTGGCAATCCTCGACTTTGCTGCCGATGACCGAAACTCCGGTATTGAACAAGTCAAACAGTCTCTGGAAGGTCTGGTTCGTCAGATCACCCTCTACCGTAGTACCCATAGCCGGATCCTTATTTATACCCTCACCGCCGAAATGCTTCAGGCCTATAAGGCTGGTCAGACACCTGAGTATGTCCGGATTAGTGAACAGATTGCCGACCATTATGGCATCCCAAGTCTGAACCTTGCAAAATATGCTGCTGAAAAGATCATTGCCGGAGAGATTTCCTTCGAAGCGTTTTCTGCCGACGGAATCAATCCGACAGATGCAGGGGCTAAAATTTATGGCGATGCGGTTAAGAAGTTCACCGATGCACTGATGACAGCTTATCCCATTCCGGAAAAGCCAAACCAGTATGTCTTGCCGGAACCCCTCTTTCCGGAAACGAACGACAATGGCCGGATAATCGCTTATGAAGATCCACAGGTAAAACAATCCGGCACATGGAAACCGGGTCAAGAAAGTCCGATCGGTCCGTTCCGTCATCTGCTGGTTTCTGATAAAACAGGAGACACATTGACACTGAAATTTAAAGGATCCGAGATCGGAATTATTGACGTAGTTGACAATGATACTGCAGATTACGAATATTCTGTTGACGGGGCACCTTTTATGAAGCTCCATTCACCCCAGGGTACAGTAACCCCAATAATGCGTCCGGTATCTCTTGCCAAAGGGTTAGACCGGCTGACCTGGCACGAACTTGTTTTGAAGGTTGCCTCACCGGGAATCGCAAGGATAGGGGGATTCCTGCTTAACGGCACCGTTGAGGAATCTATGGCTGGAATGAGTACCCTGGCCCAAATCGATATGATCTATGCTTCGATGGATCCAATCGTTTACACACCCCCGACCAACCGATTCGTACATATACCCAAAACAATGGGTAAGCTTCGGTACGGCGGAGAGCTTCGAATGGTCCTTTTAGGTGATAGTATCATGGGCAATACTTCCGGTTCGTCATTTGAGCTGCTTCTCATGCGCGACTATCCAAAATGCAATGTCATCAAGATACCATCGTTAAGAAGTTCGACAGGCTGCAAGTACTACCGGGAGGAGAATCGTGTTCAGGAATACGTATTGAGGCATAATCCGGACCTTCTTGTAATCGGTGGTATCTCCAACGGAGGTGATGCCGAGGCTGTCCGGTCTGTGATCAAACAGGTACGCGCCCGGAAACCGGATACGGAAGTGTTGTTGCTAACCCCTGTATTTGGCGCGTTGAAAGACGAGCACATCAGGACCTACACTCGTGAGATTGACCCGACCACCAGTAATTTCCGGTTCAATATGCAACAGGTTGCCGTGGAGGAAAAATGTGCCTTCTTCGATATGACCGGACCCTGGTGGGAATACATTCAAAATAGCGGCAAGACCTATGGCTGGTTCAAGGGGGATGCTGTTCATGCCAACGGCCGGGGCTGTCAGATTATTGGTCGGTTGTTGGAAGCCTGGTTTAAGGGGTAATCAAATGAAGAATCATCAATAATAACTTTGCATCAGGGAAGATAAGTCACATTCAATAATTAAAGTGGTAGTCAGAGAGACTACCGGATTAATTGTCTTAATAAAAAACTGTCAAACTTTTAAAATAATCAAGATGGGTAATTCAATTTATATCAAGTGTTTCTTTTTGCTGATTATAGGAATGTCGTTTGTTGAGGTCTCTAATGCCCAGGAAACAGTGGAGATCTATCCGAACCTGAAATCACAAAAGAAACTAAAGTTGTGTGCAGTATTCACCAATTCTGTTTTCCGCGATTATGACCCTGACGAATTTCTGAAAACACTAGATTCTGCCATTGACAAATTTGGAATCAACATGGTGAATGCCCATCATTTTTCAAGTAATGAGTGGTTGAGTTATAAAGGATACGATCAACTAAAGGTAACCCCCGATCAGAATTACATCGCAAAATACAGGAGTTACTACAAACGGATCAAGGATAAGGGTGTTTATCTGATCATCAGCGGAGGGGAACCGGTTTGCCCGGATGATCTTTTTCAAAAATACCCGGAGATGAAGGATGTAAACAATGGTAAATTCTGGCAATTTGTTGAGGACAAAACAAGGGAGCTTTACGAGGTGATTCCTGAGATGGATTGTTTTGAAGTTTACTTGTGGGAAACAGCTATGATTCACGATGACAAGGCTTTTGCTGATTTTGATTTCAATCGTGCTACCGGATTTCCCTTCTATTCCCACTCCGATTATTTCAAATACCTGTTTGATGCACTCTCGCGGGCTGCTCACAGCAAAAACAAGGATTTTATGCTCCTTACATTCAGTCATTATCCTTATCAGGAACAAATAATGATTGATGCGCTAAAAAACAGGGACAAAAATTATCCCTTCTTACTGGATCATAAAAGTCAGCCAGGCGACTGGACCCCTTTTAAACCGGCCAATAACATCATGCAAACAATCACTGATATGCCCGGACAACTGCAGTTCGATGGAACGGGCGAATACTGGGGACAAAGTATGATGCCGTACTGCTATCCCGAAGAGATCCAGGCCAGGGTGCAACACGCTCTCTCCCGTAATCAGAATATCAATACATTGAGTATGCGTGTCAACTGGTTGAGTGGTAGTTTATTTGGCAAACCTAATGAGATTAATTTCTACGCCCTTTCAAAGTTGGCTAATGACCCCTTTACTCCCATAGAAAAGATATGGAAAAGATGGGCTACAGACCGATTTGGTGAAAAAGCTGCAGATAAAGTGATTTCTGCACTTAAGCGTACAGATGACATTGGGAGAAAAATCTTTTACATCGACGGGATGTGGGTTTTTAATCACAGTTCATTAGCCAACCTCCCCTATGTCGAATCACATGTTGTAAACTATGCAAAATGTATTTCCCAGTTGAAACCCGAGGAGATCATGGGCAATTACAGGTTGAATGAACTATTGAATTACCCGCGCGAGTACCTGATCAGGGAGGTTTTGGCTGACAGAGAGGAGGCTTTACGCCTCAATGCAATGTCGTTACAGGATGTAGAAGATGTGGCAAAAGATCTGAAAACTGAAGATTACAGGCTATTGAAAGAGCAACTGACCCGGCAGCGAGATATGGCAAGAGCCTCAAAACTTCATCTGGAAGCTTTCTTCCGTTACCGGATCGAAAAAATGAATGCTCCGGAAAAGGGGGCTGAAAACCTGCAAAAACTGGAAATATGTCTCCGGCAAATGGAGAAAATGGGTGAGGAGATGGAGAAAACCTACGGGAATAGATTCCCATTTCTGAAAGCTTCACTTTTTCAGGAATATGTTGGACAAATACGTAAAGCAGTGTCTAAATAATAATTGCACAATGAAGAATCAAAAAATATTTTCTGTTCTGATCGCCCTTATTTTTTACTTCTCCTATCAGATTCCGGCTCAGATCAACTCACAATCAGAAGCAATACCGGTGATCTTCAATTCTACGGAAGCTGGTCGTCCCGGAGAAACGATCGGCATGCAGGGATCATCCTTCGGAACTGATCCTCAGGTTTGGTTTGCTCAGGTGAAGGGGGATGAAAAAGTCTTAAAACCTCAGATACAGCTTCAGGTGCTGACCCATTCAGAAATGTATGTAGCCACTCAGATTCCTGAAAATATTCCTCCCGGCCTTTATGCCGTTTGGGTGATCGGTGGAAAGCATCAAAGCAAACCGGTATTCATCAACCGGGCAAGTATCATGACTGCAGAGTTTGATCAGATTATGCCGGGAACATCCTTCCGTTTATTTGGCCGGAACCTGCAATTAAAAGGTTATGAAACATATGTGCGTTTTGTCGGAACCGATGGTTCGTCGTATAGAATAAAATCCACCAAAGGTGACGAATATACAGCAGAGTTGGTTGCCCCTTCCCTATTGAAGCCGTGGAAAAAATATGCTGTTTATATCAGCAACGGAGCGGGGGGAAACTATGGCGAAAATGTGTTTGATGAACCCCTCCCTATTCGCCATTTCGCTGCCGACCCGTTTAAACTCGGAGTTCCCTGGGGAGCTGATTTCAACTTTTCGAATAACGTATACAATGTCAAAACTGATAAACGTCTCAGGCAACATGCAAAAGGAAATGGTTCAGACAACGACCGGACAGCCATTCAGGAAGCCATAAATAAAGCTGGTGAAAGCGGTGGTGGCGTGGTTTATCTGCCAAAGGGGATTTACAAAATTGCCTATACTTCAGGGAGTGGTCTCACTATGAAATCAAGGGTCGTACTGAAAGGGGATGGCAGGGATCAGACAGTCGTTAAATATGGATACGGACAACCTTTTTCTACTGAACGCGTGAAAGCCACTTATGGCTGGACCCTTGGGTGGCCCGACAGCCGGACGGAAGGAATGGCCCTTGTTTTTCCCGGTTTAATCACTACCAGTGGATTGGTTGATCTCTCCTTTATTAATGTGAATGAAAGCGGGGCATTTGTCCATACTATTAAAAATATGCCTGAAGGTGGTTCGAAACTGGTCATTAAAGACTGTGGTTTTGACTTTAATTCAGGGTGGGGACTTGCCCTGGTAAATGTCGACAAACTTCTCGTATCCGGTTGTCGGATGAAGAGTACGACCACGGATGTAAGGGGTATCAATGCCCCGACACGTACCTGGCCATGGGATTTTAAGAATTCCTCTAACATGATTATCCGTAATAACTTCTATAGCTATACAGCCGGTCGTTTTGGAGCGAATGGCTGCCATCATGCAATTTTCGAAAACAATACGTTTGAACGGGATGGTAACCATCAGTCAAAAGGGGAAACCGGTGGTCTTAACTTCGATTACGTCACTGATATGGTGATTCTTGGCAATACTTTTTTGGTAACAGGTCCACCCATATTGAGCAAGAATCAGGGTGAAACAATTCTGAGCCAGGGTGGCGACCCGAATCAAATGACATTAGGGGTCGTAACTGAAGCAACAGCCACCACAATCAAAGACAGCAAACAGGAATGGCAGGATTTTACCGACCGGGTCAGCACCTCCTGGCAATATGCTATACATCCGACAAACTATACCATAGCAATTGTCGATGGTCCGGGCACAGGACAATGGAGAACCATTACCTGGAATAACGACACGGTTCTGACGGTTGACCGCCCCTGGGAGGTGGTGCCGGCCACAGGTAGCAAATATGTGGTCACCCAATGGTCGGCTAATCAGTTATTGGTAAAAGATAACCTTCTGAAAGATAATCATCAGGGAATAATGATGTATTGCGGAGGTTCGGACATTGCCATTGTGGACAATAAATTACAAAATTCGGGAGGGATTTATTTGCGTGCCGACCAGCGTCTTATTTCGAAAAGGTATAACCTGAGCTGGAATACCCTTGTCGCCGATAATCAGGTTATCGATACAGATGGCCGCCGTGCAGCTTTTGTTTCCATGTTGCTGGCCCACGGGAAAGACGAAAAATCGTTCGGTACCGGTACAATAGGACTTGAAGTTCGCCGGAATACCGTTCAGGCATTTGTCCCTAATGTGACCCGAAGTGGTATCAAAGGTGAAGGTTACTTCAACTGTATGAATGATGGACAAATAAAAAATCCATTCTTCAATCCAAAGGCGGTGGGCATCCTGGGTTCCATTTTTGAAGACAATATGGCCATCAACACCGAAAATGCCTATCTGACAGGAGCTGGCGCGCATCATACGATTATTGTCAAAGCCAAAACAAAAAATACGTCTCTCTTTCTCAAAGAGATAATCAACGAACAAACAAAAACCGGTTCGCAATTCACTTTTACAGATTGGAAAGAAAACAATATAAAATAAAAACGATGAGATACTTAACTCTTTTGGTATTGTTATTTGCAGCACAATTTATTCAGGCACAGGAAAATCCTTTCTCGCAGGAAAATGCAGAACTGAATGCCCTGAAAAAGTACGAGCTGACACATCCTCCACGCCCGACAAATCCAATGCCCGCGCCGGCTGCGGATGAAGCGCTTTTTGGCGCCCGTTTGATCCGCTCGGCGACATTGCTTGCCACCAGTTGTCCAGAACGCCGGTGGCCGGTGAAGATTCTGATTTACGGACAGTCGATTTCGGGCAGTCAGATTTTTACAGAACAGATGTCTGCTTATCTGAAAGAAAAATTTCCCTATGCAGATATTTCGCTCGAAAACAGGTCTATCGGTGGATTTGGCGGTGACCGGCTTATCCGTACAGCCGTTCACGATGTCTATACTGCTTGTGCAGATCTGATTATTTTTCATGTCTACGGCGGGGAACAACATGGCGAGCTGGAGCAGTTTTTTACCAATGTCCGCCGCTACACTACTGCCGACATCTTACTGATGAACCATCATCTGAGCGGCAATCAGACTGAATATATTCCCTCTTCGTACCAATACCTTCGTTATATTGCCAACAAGTACAACTGTGAGCTGGCCGATATTTCCACCGAATGGATGAAATACCTGTCGGATAATCATCTGAAGACTGCTGATCTCCTTCGTGATGGCACCCATCCAAACAGGAACGGCAACTGGTTGCTTGCTTACCTGGTAGGCCGGCATTTACAATACAATCCTTTGTTTCCAGGAGAATGGCAAAATAGGATTCAGACCTGTTTTGCAACAAGTGCCTATGATCATAATCCTGACAATCCGCTCGCATTTAAAGGGCAACCGTGGAATATCACCGATGGGGTTCCTACCGGGGTTACCAAACAAGGTACATTGAAACTTACATTTTACGGAAACAGGGTGGATGTTATTGCCGGACAACTGCAAAATGGCAAAAATGGAGGAACCGCGCATGTCATTATTGATGGGAAAGCCGATTCAGATAAAAATTTGCCTTACGCCATCACACGACCTGGCCATGGCCCCGGAACCTGGTTCCCTGCAATTAAACGAGTCAGTCATCAAAGTCCGTTGCTCCCCGAAAAATGGCTCCTGAAAATCGATAAAATTAATCCCGACTCCACTGTTTGGTTTTTCACGGTTAAGGGTTCCCTAACAGGAATCGATGGATCAGGAAGGTCTGATCAACCATTTGTATCCAAATCGGGACGCGTGGTGATTGATGTCGCGGATTACATGTTTACAGACATCAAAAAGGGGTTCAAAGTGATGACTCCGGTAGGATTTGAAGTAAACTGGTCGGTTGTCCCGCTATTTCAAAGTACCTATAACGCCCCTGTTATCGCTGACAAGGCGAAAATGTATAAGACAACCTTGGTTCAAGGGCTTAAAAATGGACCGCATACTCTGGAGCTTATCCCGAACGGCGATGGCTCCGTACCTGTTGAAGCTTTTGAAATTCACCGGCCACCAATTCAATAAATTTTAAAAAAATGAAAAAGACACTTGTTTTATTTGCATTTCTCTTTTGTATTAATTCATACGCTCAGGATTTTAGCACCTTCGAAAAACGAAAAGCCTGGATTATAAAGGAGGTTGGAAGCGACAATAATTACCTCAAAACGAGAGGAAAGTTGGGAAATCCAAATGCCCTGGTTCATCTGACCATTAATCCCAAAGATAAGGTAGCAGCCGATTATCTGGTCCGCGTCTTCTCGGATCCAAAAAAACAGACGATGTTTGATTTTTCTGGAATCTGTTTAGCCCTGTCCAAGTTCAGGGATAGCTTTGATAAAGAGCAACTTGAAGTGCTAAAGAAAAGTTTTGAGCGACTGGCAAAAATTGACAAAAATGATGGAGAAGGCTTTTTAGGGCATGGCACCGAGAATCACTTTTTAATGAACTGTTGTGGTGAGTATTTTGCCGGGCAATGCTTTCCGGATGCCAAATTTTTCAATGGCTGGGACAGTGAAAAAATCATGAGTGATGCAAAAGAGCGGTTAAGGGAAGTATTTAAAAGATACTATGAGATGGGATACACCGAATATTTATCTCCCACTTATGACGGGTGTTCCCAGAATGCGGTAGTCGTATTATACCTTTATGCCAAAGATCCGGAGGTCAGGGCAATGGCCGAAGCCTGGCTGCTTTACAAATATTCCATTCAGTCTTTAAATTACTTTAACGGACATATCATGGCTCCTTATGGCAGACAGAATGTCCAACAAACAAATAAACCTTTAGCTGACGGGAAAATCGGCGTTTTTCAATTGGTCGATTGGTTGTACTGGGGATGGGGACCCAATTCAAATGCGATCCCGGAAGGTGAATTTGTAAGGGCAGATGATGTTCAGTTCGCTACTTTTCAGGCACTCCTGGATATGACTCCTGACGATGTTTTTAACAGAATTGCAGGTGAAAAACTGACACCTTTTGATATTAAATCATCGGCATCAACATTTATTAACCAGGGATCTTATCACCTGAAAGGAGGGATCCCCAACATGATGCTGCGAAAGGTTTACCGCGAAAAGCTATATGCCATGGGCACCGGAAATTTCCGCTGGGTGCCAGGCGGAGATTATGCCGACCATGATGCAGTTTCGTTCAATATCGCCTGGAACTCTTCTGATAATTTTAATTTTATTGAATGTACACATCCCTATTGGTACAGCGATGAGGGAATAGATGAAAAAACAGGAAAAGCACATCCCCGTTCACCTGATAAATGGGATCAGGGATCCATAAGCCCCTTTCAGCAAACTGCCCAGAACGAGAATACGGCCATCGTATTATTCAACATTCCGGAAAAGGACCCATGGCCAAACAGACCAAGTGCAGATAAATGGGCATGGAGAAACAGTCATGCAGACAATCTCATCAAACGGGGAATGTTTCGGTACCCAAAATCAATGGATGAAAAGATCGAAGAAAACGGATGGCTGTTTTTACGGGAAGGGGATGTTTATATCGGGGTGAAATCGCTTAAAGACTACTATATACAGACAGATCTTAAGAATACTGATATGCTTGAATTTAATGTCGTGAAGAGCGATTTTGCCAAATGCGGATTCATCTTTGAGGTCAGCACTAAAACTGAGTACAATAGTCTGAACTCCTTCAAGGAAAAAATTCAAAAAAACCGTTTAAAAGTGGATTGGTCTGCAATGTCTGTGGAATACACTAATCTAAAGGGCAAAACGCTCAAGATGATCTATAATGAAGGTTTAAAGGTTGATCCCGATGGACTGGCCAGTTCAGTTCCAAAAGTATTTATTAACGGGAAACAGGAGATGGATGCCAGCCAGTGGCCGTTGATATCAAGTCCATTTATTAATCTGAAAAATAGCAGATTAGATATAAACGACGGCAAAACAAAGATTTTGGTGGACTGGCAGGGAGACTATCCTAAAATAAAAAGAAACTGATTCTGATTACTTTGAATTGTGAATTGGATTAAGTTAAAATTTACATTAGATTAAAATGGAGATAACTGTTATGATATTCTTGAAAGGGAAAGATTATACTCAAAAAATTAAAGAGCATATCTTCTGGCTGTTAATTATAACCATACTTCCCTTCATTCTAAATAGCTGCGGTGGAGATAATATAAAAACGAAAGTAATTAATTTACGTTGTGAGTATCTACACGAACCACTGGGTTTGGATGTGGCGAATCCTCGTTTTACATGGGAGTATGATTCCCAGGAACAAGGATTTGTACAGAAAAGCTACTTCATAGAGGTAGCTTCCTCAGAAGCATCGCTCCAGAAGGGAAATCCGGATCTATGGTCATCAGGAAAAATAAAAACCAGTCATAGTTTTGCCATATATGAGGGGAAACCATTGGAATCTTACGATAAATACTACTGGCATCTCCGGGTGACAGACGTTCATGGAAATTCACTCAAAACAAGCCAGGTAGCTACTTTTGAAATGGCTAAAATGCGCAAGAGCGATTGGAAAGCCCAATGGATTACCGATGATCATGATAAAAACTACAAGCCTTCACCGCTATTTCGTAAGACATTTAAGGCAGAAAAAGAAATTAAGCAGGCGCGTTTATACGTTACCGGATTAGGATATTACGAGCTATTTCTGAATGGAGAGAGGGCAGGTCAAAGCTACCTCGATCCAGGCTTCACCGATTTCAGAAAACGTGTTCTGTACGCTGCACACGATGTCACAAAGCTTCTCAGGAAAGGTGACAACGCCATCACAGCAGTGTTAGGAAACGGTTGGTTTAATATTCAATCCCTTGCTGTGTGGCACTTTGAAACAGCCTCCTGGCGCAAACGACCACAACTACTTTGCGAACTGCGGATAGAGTACCTGGATGGGCAGGTGGAAACCATAACCTCTGATAATACATGGAAAACCAACACAGGCGGATATCTCGTAAATGACCTTTACAGCGGTGATACCTATGATGCACGTTTGGAGGTTAAAGGTTGGAAAACCCCAACCTTTAACGATTCAAAGTGGAAGCCAGTCCAGGTAACAAGTGAAACAGCTCCACTACTTCTTGCTCAGCAGATGCCCCCTATTACCATCCAAAAAGAAGTTCCGCCGGTAGCCGTTAAAAAATTTGGAAATAATATCTATGTATTCGATATGGGTATAAATCTTACTGGCTTCTGTTGCCTCAGGGTTAATGGAGAGGCGGGAACAAGGATAACTCTCCGTCATGGCGAGCTACTCAAGCCCACCGGGCGTCTGGAGCAAGGTAATATCGACATTTATTTTCAAAGGGATTTTAACTGGGGTCCCATAAAGAAAGTACCCAATCAGGTATTACAAATGGATACCTATTTCTTAAAAGGAGGCACAACGGAGAGTTTTACGCCTAGCTTTACCTACCATGGATTTCAATACGTGGAGGTTGAAAGCAGTAAACCCATCACACTTACAAAAGACGATCTCACCGCATTGTTCATCCATACCAACGTCAGACCTGTAGGCAGCTTTAGTTGTTCCAACAACCTGCTCAACGAAATATGGAAGGCGACTAACCAATCCTACCTGTCCAACCTGCACAGTATTCCAACTGACTGCCCACATCGCGAAAAAAATGGCTGGACCGGAGATACCCAACTTACGATAGACTTTGGGTTGCTTAGCTTTGATGCAATTACTTTCTTCGAAAAATGGATGAATGACTTTATCGATAACCAAAATGAAAAAGGTGCTATTTCTGGTATAATACCATCTTATGGATGGGGTTATAAAGATTATGGTCCCGTATGGGATGGCGCCATGTTCATAATCCCGAAAGCCCTTGACAGTTACTACGGAGATACACGTAGTATTGAAAAGCTTTACCCTACATGCCAGAAATATTTGCAGTATTTGAAATCGTGCGAAAAAGATGGCACAATTACAAGGGGTCTTGGAGATTGGTTACCTTATAAAACGAAAACCCCAGCAGCCTACATCATCTCTTGTTACTATTACCTCAGCAATGTGCTGATGGCACAATTTGCTGAAAGGTTGGGCAAAGACCCAACAACCTATACCAACAAAGCAGAGGAGTTAAAGCTTCTCATCAACAAAAAATACTTTAAGTCTGACTCGGCCATCTACGCCAACGGGAGTCAAACAGCACAGGCTGTCGCACTTGAATTAAATATTGTCCCTAAAGAGTTTGAACAGAAGGTGGCAGACAAGCTGCATGAGAATGTTCAAGCCACCGATTACCATCTTGATTTTGGATTACTCGGCTCAAGGCATGTTCTTGCCATGCTCACCAGGTATGGCTACATCGAGGATGCCTACAAAATGGCTGCGCAGGAAACTGCTCCGTCATGGGGAAATTTTATAAAAAGAGGATTAAGCACACTTGCAGAAACATGGATCATGAGTCCTCAATTTGCAGACGCATCTTTAAATCACAGGAGTTTTGGAAGTGTAAGTTCATGGATGTACAAAGACCTGGCCGGTATAAACTACGATAACTACATACCGGGCTTTAAACATATCATCATACATCCACATTTTGCAAAAGAGTTGCAATGGGTAAAAGGAGAATACAATTCCGTGAATGGGATGGTACGATCTGAATGGAGAAGAGATGGTGATAAAGTTATCTTAACGGTGAACATACCTCCAAATACCACGGCAACAGTTTTTACCAATAAGGAGGAAAAGGTAGCTGGTGGTACTCATATTTTTATCATAAATGCTAATTCAAAAAACACCTTGTAATTCATAAACAGATTATGGTGAACATGAAATTAATGATATTCATCGGATGTGTTTGTTCCCCTCTTTTAACATTGGGGCAAACCTCAGAACAAAATCCAATCAGCGTTCCTGATGTGAACGGTACATACGAAATCAAGGTTGCCAATGTTGTCATGGAGGTCGATGCAAACTGCGGGGCCCGGATCATTTCATTCCGACTCAAAAATCAGGAGGTGCTGAGTTCTTCAAAGGTTCATCCCGAAAATTTTGGCTCTACGCTCTGGTTGAGTCCGCAAATCTGGAAGTGGCCGCCATTCCCGTTACTCGACACACGACCGTATCATTCAGAATTCAAAAAACACACTTTATATCTGACAAGTGAACCCGACAGTGCAAGTGGCTGCAAAATTTCGAAAACCATTTCGGCTAACAGTTCCGATAATTCATTTTCGATCAGGTACGTCATTACCAATATCTCAAAAAAGGACAAACCTGTTGCACCATGGGAGGTTACACGTGTTCCGGCTGGTGGTATCTCTTTCTTCCCGATTGGAACTCCCGGAGGATATGCCAAATCGAACCTGAACACGGAGGATTTAAACGGCATTTGCTGGTTTCGTTATGATCCGGTATTAGTGACTGGTCATCAGAAATTATTCAGGAATGGCTCCGAAGGATGGCTGGCCCATGTCAATCATGGATTGATCTTTATCAAGCAATTCCCGGATATCGGTATCGACCAGGAGGCGCCCCACGAAACGGAAGTGGAATTGTATGCCAATAAAGACAGAACATACATCGAACTTGAAGACCAGGGACCATATTGTATACTTTCCCCCGGAAAATCGATTTCATGGACCGTAAAATGGTATTTGCGGGAACTTCCCCCTACTGTCAGTATAACCGTTGGCAGTAAGAGTTTAGCAGAATTTGTGAGGAAAACGATAACGAAAAATTAATTACTAAAATAGCAAAACATCTTCAATAAATTCAAAATGCATAAAATCATGAAAAGCTCTTTAAAACCAATCGGTTTATTATTGGCCTTTTTTATCTCCTTTTCATGCAACTTGTTGGCAATTGGCACAAAGCAGCAGGTTGTTTTCAGTTCCGGGAAAGCAGAAATTATACTTGAAGACCATTTAAATCACCCTTTTTACTGGTGGCCCAATACCCTGTTGAATTATCCTGTCCTTTTTAATGAAGCAATCAGTGTCGACGAACTCGTGCTAATTGACGGGAAGACAGGTATTCAGCAACCTTTTCAGATCACCGGATTGGGAAAATCTTCCGGTGGTAAAACAGAGGCGGTGATCCATTTTATGTCTGACCTTCCTTCAGGCGCGAAAAGAGTTTTCATCCTTCAAAAAGGGGTACCGGAGAAATTTCCATCCATTCGCGTGGAGAACAAGGGAGATGAAATCATGGTCCAATCGGATAAACTCACCCTCTGGATGCCGGCTTCATCTGAAGGATCAACGGGGGTCATTCCGGGACCGGTATTAAGCATCGCGCAGGATATCAATCAACGCCTGGGGCAATCGCATTTCAACACAAATGGAAAAGTTCTCAGGTCGATTACTTCATCTGTGACAAATCAGGGCCCGGTATTTACCGATATCAATGTAAATTACCTGTTCACTGACGGCGCGACCTATAATGCCGGGATCCGCTGCATTAAAGGGTATGAGTTCGTCGAAATCAAAGAACAGATGAACGGATTTTCGGATAATGAGAAAGGGGACTGGGAAATTGACTGGAAAGGTTTTTCTCCCACCCACCGGCAGGCGCCCAATCATCCGCACTATAACAATGAACCATACATTCCTGCCAGAAAGGAAACGGGATTTGGCCGATTTGCCTGGGAGACGATTAATCAAACCATGCTGGAGGGACACCTTGGCATCATCTATTCGGCCGATGAATCCAAGATTCCTTTCGAAATTAATATTTACGGTAATTATCCGGCAGAGAAAACAGTCACATCCTCTCTCTTTTGGGATGAGAAATCGATGCAGTCGGTTGGCATTTTTATGAACAATGCCTCCGGATGGGATGATCAGCAATACGCAATCTGGCATATCACAGGGAAACTAAATGTAAGTTTTTATTATAAAAACGGACAATTTTCATGGAAATATCCCCTGGTAAACGGGAAACGATCTACCGGACTGAGTTGCTATAACCATCAGAAAGATATTGATTTTATGACTGATCTGGAGCAAAAATATCAACCGCAGCAACACCCGTCAGGATTTACTTATCGTGCCCATATGTCACAATTGTCGCACAATAATTTTCTTCAAAACAGGTATGGGACCATTAATCTGGATAAGATCAAGGACTGGGTGTTAACCTACCCAGATTCCCTTCCCCTTGGGCCTGTAATTTTTAAAATTAGTGGAGTAAATTCAGTTAAGGAGCTGGAAAAGAATTTCCTTTACAGCGAATTTGTGATGGAACTTCCGATCAGTGGTACCTGTCAAAACAGTGGTTATGGTCCAACGCGTAACCGTCAGTTTTACGGTTCATGGGTTGAGGCGCTCAATCGTTTGCTTCCCGATATGGCACCTTCCGACAGGGAGAAAATTATCTCCATGTTCCTTTTCCATTGCTACGTGGCTGCAGATGAAGAATATATGCCTATGCGTACGATGCTGAGCGGTCATCCCAACTTCCTGGCCGATGTAAAGAGTACCCCCGCCATGGGTGTCTTCCTGTTTCCCAAACATCCCGAGGCGAAGGCCTGGGAAGAGCTGTTCAGTAAATATATCGAACTAAACACCCATTATCATACCAGACCCGATGTAACGAGCTGGAATGCAACGGGGGGAAGATGGACCGAGAATCTGGGTACTTATGTCTGGGCATATCTGAAGCCTAGCCTTAGGGCAAACTATCTTCTTCAGAATTATTTTCAGGGGACAAATCATTTTGCCAATGCCAATAATGAGATATTGGGTTCTTGGCTATTAAACAGCCTTTCAGCTCCTTATAATGGAGAATCAATGTCATTTTATACCGGCGCAGGTAAAAAACTGGATAACCATTATTGGGGGATTGTGACAAATGATTTGGGACCCAGAAGGATTCATCCGCCGCAGGGGGCCCATTCCGCCCGGAGAATGCCATCAGCTTCCTTATGGCTTTTGGGGCAGGACCTAAAATATTACAATCCGCTGTTAAGCGAAAATATCAGTTTTATTTCACATCCCTACGACAACGAGGAAGAGATTCTTGACAAAAGCAAAGACCCTTTTAGTATCATGTATCCCGAAAAAGAGGTTGATCCGGGAACTCCTCCCGATTTTAAAAGTACCAAGTTTACCGGTTATGGTATTACCCTTCGTTCAGCTGTCGGGACCAAAGATGAACTCTCCGTCCATTTACAGCAAATCGATGCCGGTCCCAATTATCGTTGGGGGGTGGCAGCCGACGGAGGATGTGGCAATATCTATTTTTATGCCAGCGGAAAGTCATACAGCCATAATGGAAAGGAAGACAGTGGTGACCGCCGTGTTCAGGATACAGACCTGATCACCAATTTTGGGGTTTTTAAGGATGGGAAATTTAAATCTATAGGATCAAATGTTCTTAGCAGTCCAATGTTTGATTTGGAAATAGGTCAGTTTGCAGAGCTACTCCCTTCTCAGAAGAACTCTTACTCCTGGCCTGAATACCAGGGACGAAGTATCATGTTGTTAGGTGCAGACTATTTTATCCTTTACGACGATGTACATGATAATAACATCGCAGGGCGTCTGAGCTGGTTTACACATCCTGAGGAGGAGCTGCCGCAAATAGAAATTGTGAAAGCGGGCGGGTTAGGTTCCTATAGCAACAATGGCAAAACTGATAAAACTGAACTTGCAGGAAAAGAATCAAAAGGGGTCTGGTACGATGGTTCTGGTGACTTTCTGACTTTCGTCTCGCATAAAAAAGGTTACACGACCGAGCCAACAGCTTACGGAGGAATTGTTACCTCAAAAGAGGGGAGAAAAGATTATATTTTCAGAAATGATTTGCCGGTTGAAGTCAATGAGGAAGGAAGAGTATTCTCCGGTACTGCCGGTTTCATACGTGAAAAGGAAGCCGGACAGCATGAATTGGCACTGTTTCACGGCACCAGAATTGGTGATGGCAACTTTGAGATCAACACAACAAATCAGGATGCCGGAATAAGCACCGTATTATCCAATGATCAGTCAATCAGTGGTCTGTATTCCAGTTCCAGGTCATCCGACGTAACCTTTAAATGGAATAGGAAGATATCCAAAGAGATGCGTTTTTATCTCGACGGGGTCAGTCAGTCAGTAAAGGCAACCGATGAAACCATTGTTACCATTATTCCAGCAGGGAAACACATCTGGAACCTTACTGTTAGCCTACCAGATTTACCCCGACCTGAAATCGATTGTACCCGAAATGATATGGGAAAAGTTCTTTTTGACGTTCATCCCGTTGATGGGGCAACCAGTTATCGGTTTGATTACAGCACCGATATCGGGAAAACCTGGACAAAATTAAAAGAGCAGCCAAAAACTCAAATACTCCTGAGGGCCTTAAAAAATGAAGCAAAAGGATATATAAGGGTGGTTGCCCTGAACAAAGAACATGAAAGTCTGCCGTCCGTAATTTATCCGTTGTATTTCACCTCAGAAAAACCACATTATCCCGATGGTTTAAAAGTGAATATTGGTATCGGAAAGATTGATCTGACCTGGGGAAAAGTACTTGGTTGTATGGAGTTCAAACTCTACCGGAGGATTCAAGGATCAGAAAAATTTAAGGTGATCTACCATGGAAAAGAACCCCTGTTCAATGACAATTCATTACAAGCCAACAAAATATATGAATACACCGTTACCGCTGTAAACGGGAATGGAGAGAGTGGTTTGTCGAATAGTTTGAATAATGATCCTGCCAGTTGGATGAATTTCAACCCGATGCCAGGTGAACCTTTCAGGAGAAGTGTCAACCTCTACGATGGTAGTCGCGATAATTCCGGCAACCCGGTCGATTTGTATTATCCAAGATAAAACAAATATTCCGTAATACGATGTATAAAAATCTACATTCCTTTATCAAAAAGGGCTGGGATTATCCCTATAATTTAATTTGACACCAGGAATAATATCATTCATCTGGTAAACAATCACTACTGCCCGGGGAAAAATCAAAGATTCTTCGCTATTCTCAGAATGACAACAAGTTATAGTAATGGATAGGGTAACAGGGTGTCCAAAAAGGCACCCTGTTTTTTCATAAAAATAATTCTGTAAATATTTGGACATTCAGTTGATCTTATGTATATTAGTTGCATAAATCATTGATTATGCAACCGATATTTAAACCGTACAATCAAGGTCAGATAGAGCT
>Ga0118677_10007537_pt1 | contig 17914 bp, 23 predicted proteins | sample AliMusrvi5mmetaG_FD_86154 | JGI IMG/M metagenome (GOLD analysis project Ga0118677, IMG submission 86154) | reverse complement strand
ACTAACTTGAGATACCTGACCTTGACCACATAACCATATTGAAACGCCACCAGATGTATAGTTGTTTACGACTACCATCCCTGAATAAGCGGCCATGTCAAAAAAACCGCCATTTGCAAAGGTTGCCGCACTTGGTGTTACGTCAATATTTGATTCACCATTGTAGTTAGTTCCTACTGCTAAAATCTGCCTACTCTTAACTCCTGAGTTGTCAATCCTTGCTTGTTCTCCAGCTGGCGTATTAAAAATAAACGTATTAGATGGTGACGCAGTGCTACCATACAGTAATATTGCTGCTCCACTTACTGAAGATGCACCAACAGTCCCAGCAGATGCTGTAGATGCCCCTACAAATATATTTCGGGCTATTAAAGTACCTGCTACATCTAACTTGCCAGCAGGACTACTCGTCCCAATCCCCACGTTTTGCGAGGCATCTATAGTTACAGCGGTTGTGCCACCTGTTTGTAATTGAAGTATTTGGCTTGTATCTGCGGTTGTTACAAGTCCAGCTGAAGCCGCTGCATTAATCGTTGTAGCCATTACAATACCACCCATCGTTGTGTACTAGGTACGGTTATTACCACACCACTATTAATTGTTATAGGCCCAACACTAGAGACGTTATATCCAGTGGGTAATATGTAAGAAGTTGAGACTGTGGTATTGTTTAACACTAAGCCATTTGAGGCCGCTACTTGAGGCACATAAGCCGTTAAGGTCTGGTCTTGGTGCACAGAACGCTCTGATGGGTATGTACAAAATACATCCTTAGTACCAGCAGGGAATGATACCAACGCACCTGCGTTAGATGATGACAAGACAGTAGTACGAGCAAGTGTTGTTCCACTTAAGGTATAAGTTCCTAGTCCAACTTCCCAGTTAGCGCCACCTTGGTCAGCAATGCAATAATAAGTGGTATTACCATCGCCTATTACTGCAAATGATTGGAAGCCTAACGCAGCACCAAGCAGAGTTGCTGTACCTGTACCTGTTACAGTAGTTGTTTCTTTTACTCTGTCAAAGACCACGAGTGCCATGAATAGCCCTTACGCTGCGGTAGCAGAGTAGGTAACACTTAATGTATCGCCTGACGTTACAGATTTAGACCCAGCAGTAAAGTCACCCGCGCTAAACAGTATTCCTGTAGCACTATCAATAGTTGCCGAACCGCCTAAGTTAATAAAGCAGCCTGCCACTGTACCAGAACCCGTCATTGTAAATACAACAGCAGCTGAAGTAGATTTAACGCCTGCAGCTGCCGCGCTAAACGTTGGTGTTTTACGAGTACCAGAATAGGTAGGTGCATTAGCAAGCCCTACTTCTGACCAAGAGGTGTGTGATGCTTGAGTATCAGCTACAAGAGCTGTGCCTGTACCTTTAAGTCCCATAACAACAGCGCCTACAGCTACGTTACCTAACATAGTATCCATAGTAGAGTTCTTACCAACAGTGGTTACTAGGTTTTCAATATCAGCAGACCACTTAAGAAGACCAGATACATCATGACAGTCAATATGATATGAACCTTCTAAACTCATTGCTTCTTCATGGCTTGCACCACGACCTACAGTAGCTGAACATATATCACCTACATTTGTTTTTTCAATATGCATATTAATTCCTTAAGATGTTCGTATAACAGCTGTTGTAGCTGTAGCTGGTGGAAATGTTACTGTAAATGTACCCGATGCAGTTTTATCTGAACCAAAGTCTAGTATGGCAACTGCAGCTAATGTGGTTGCATTATATATCAAGGCCCCCCTAACAACAAACGAAGTGGATGTCCATACTTCATTATCAAAACTAATGTAAGCTGTTGTACCTGAAGTATCGGGTGGAATTGGCGTAAGTATGTTCCCACCTGCAGTATAGCCAGCACCTACAACTTCATTATCTGTTGTATAAACAAGAGTTGCTGCATTCAGATCAGCGTTAGCCGTATATAAAGCTATCTTATACACATAGGGTGTGCCTACAGCAAAGTTCTCTAAGCCGCTAAGTAGGCTCTGTTTGAATATTGTAGTCTGACCTTGCGCTATCATAATTGACTATAAGGTAGTTTAGTTTGGTTGTTTCTGTAACTATCTCCGCGTTCTAGGCCATCACATAGACGTTTTAGTTGACCAATAGCTTCTTGATACTTTTGTTCGTAATAGCCAACCATATCAGATTCGCCTTTCATAAAGATCATTGCTTCACGCATAGCGCCGTATAATAGTACAGGGTCGTAGTTATCACCAATCCAACTAGTGCCCGAAGTATTAGACAGTGTGCTCACAGTAATAATAAGTCCTGCTCCGCCACCAATGACCCCTGTAGATACGCCCAAAACATCACCAACAACATAAAGAGACCCTGCATTTACTAATGTCACTGCGGTAACAACACCCCCAACAACATTTATATTTGCAGTAGCATAAGACCCATTGCCGCCAGTTAAAGGTACACTGTAATATAAACCATTGCTATACCCCGCCCCACCAGATGTGATGGTAGAACTGCTGATAATACCTTGCACAATAGTGACAGGGTCATAAAAATAATGTAGTTCTACACTATATGGGCTGTTAGGTGTTGGTGCAACTAAAAGAGATAGCTCGTTTTGTGCAGATAACTGTGGTCCAAAAATAGCGTAGTATGCAGGTAAACCTGTATCTGTAGGTGTTGGATAACACTCCCTAATAAAACTAACATCTTTATCTATTAGAAAACTATATGCGCCTGTACCATCTATAACTGCTAGTGAGTAAACAGATAAAAAATCATCAGGACATGACAAATAAGGGTTAGATGTAGTTACATTACCCGTTACGTTTTTTCTTAAGATAGGCACCTGAACACTGTTATATATTCTACTCTCAGCCTGTTGAATAAACATAGGGATGTTAGCAACGAACATGCTTTCAGTGTTTTCAGCATAATCTTGGATTGTTTGACGAAGCGAAATGTAGTTCATTGGCCTATACTACGCAAGTGGGCCGCGAGCGACTAAACCTTTTATAGCAGCACCATTACCACGAGTTTTTATGCCTGTAGTTTTAATATCTTTTTCAGGTACACCTGCACCTTCTACTGGAATAACTTTTACGGGTTTAATTTGTGGGTATTTGTCAGATAAAATGCTCATACTTTTCTCTATGTTGTAGTTACTGAACTAACTTGTCCTACTGCAACTAAGGCATTAGGTGTTAAAACTGCGTCAAACTGTGAAGCTCCACCAACAGGTGCCCAGCTCCATTCTATAATTCTTGAACCACCAGCAGGGTAATTACTTGTATCAAGCCCTGAAGCTACATAACTGGTATCTCTACGTGGATTACGTAAAGCCTGTGGATCGCTCACAGGGATCATACCGATCTGTAACTGTGGTTGATCTGGTTCCCAACAAGAAGGACAAACTAGGATATTAGTTATCTTAGTCTTTATAGTAAGCGGGCGCAACCTTTTAAGCAGGTACTCCATACCACAAACATCGCAGGTTCCAAGGGCTATTTTACCTAATGCGTATTTAGAGCTCATTAGTTAAATGACATTCTTGGTACCATCCTCACTGGCGCTTTTTCCCTATTTTCGTCACTTGCAAGTTGAAACTGCTCGTCATACACACCCTTTAATGCCATGGCTCTTTGCATATCCACATTAGGTATCTTCATAGACAGGTAATAAGCTAGTCCAGCAACAAGCGCAGGTAAGAATAGGTACGGTACATCTTGGGTATTAGCGCCATTGCCTACATCTTGCATTCTTCTTAAACGCCAGTAAACAAATGTATACTGATTGCCCGGAGATTGTGGAGTAGGCCATACGTTAATTGTTGAGTAGGCAACACCTGTTGGTGTTGTTGCGCCTGTTTGTCTGTTTATCCATACTTGGATAGGTTTACCTAACGCATTCTTATTAGGGATTGTCGAATAAGTAGAACCTGAAATTCTTGATATTGTTATATCTGATTGGTTTTGGCCTGAGCCTGTGCGAATGACTTGGTCGAGTAAATCTACTGTATCTAAAGGCAGGTTATATACCGCTTGTCCTGTAACCATAGGTATTTCAAGCTGCTCTACTTCCCATAAATTCAGCCCCCTATTTTGCCACTCTATTAATAGAAGGTTTAATGATCTACGGGCTGTTTTTAAATCGTAACCCGATCTTAGTTCTGAACCACATCTCTCGAAGGATTCTTCTGCTAATTCCGCAAAATTAAGATTAAATAGTGTTGTGCCCGTAGTTGTCATTTCTTAACCCGTCTATTTTTGGTAAGAGGAGGGAAGCTTTTTACAACTCCCCCTTTCTTCTTAGAGATTTTAGCTGGGTTAATATCACCCACACCTCTACTTGGACGCATTAGCAGTACTTACCTTTAGTTCTGCCTCTAATAGCACAACCATCACCACGAGAAGCTCCTGACTTAACTGCACCGCCTTTTTTATACCCTTCAGGACGTACAGATGCATCGCTGTTATATATATCACGCATACGAGCTATCTGTGCTCTAGCTTTACTACCTTCAGTTTGTGCAGGAGCAGCTTTAGAAGACATACTTTTATAGGGTACCTTACTATCTGCAGCTAATTCTTCTTTAGTTAACCCAGAAGATTTAGCTTTAGGATCTTCTGTAGGAATTGAATCCATTACACTCGTAGATGCTTTTTTATAAGGGTCACTCCCTGTCATAGATAAATCTGACTTTGCACCCTGCACTTGTCTAATTACTCTACCTTTGTCAGCCTCTCTTTCTTTAGTCGCTTGAATATCTTGTTTGGCTCTACCGGGATCGCTCGCAATACGCTCGTCTAGTGAAGGGGTTTTTTCTTTGCTTTTAGCTTCAACACCGCCACCACTAGCCATTTTCTTAACAGCCCCACCAGTTTTCATGCATGATGTTTTACCACCAGCTTTCATTTTTTTCATTGGCTCAGACTGTTCACCTTTAGCATATTGCATAGGGGTAATCTTACCAGACTTAATAGCTTTAGCTTCTTTAAGCTCTTCGCCTACAGACTCTTTACCTTTAAATAATTTCTTTGGGTCAAACTTTCTATCAGCCATTTCGCCACCTTGTTTAAATTTCTTACCTTTGTCAGCGGCAGCAAAGTCTTTTCCTACCGATTGCGGAACACCCGCTTTTTTCGCCATTTTAGGAGAATGTGCAATCATCTCCATGAAGTTATGTTGTTTAAGATTTTTACTTGGCATTAATGCCTCCGCTAAAATTAGTACCTCGATATGAGTACCGTTGCTTCAGCAATCACTAATGCTTAAATGTATCTAACGCCCAAGCAAATATAGCGCCTATACTTGCCCCTACTCCACCAACTACCATAAGCATGTGCCACCCCCCTTTAGCAGCTGATAATGTGTGACTTATCTCTCTGAGCGCTTCTTTTACCTCCTCCATATCCTCTACTAATTTGTCCATATCTTTCTGCAAGCGTTTAATCTCAGTATCATGTACAGCTAGTTTAGCAATATCATCAACCATATACTATTGTTACACCTAAAGGTGCAGTTGTAGAGGGGACATAAAATACCCCAATAGTATATAAAATACCTTCACCGGGCAAAAGTACATTTGTTAAGTTAGAGTTTGTGCCTGTATCTAATATTAATAAGATAGGACCCGTAGCTGAACCATCTCTAAATGTAGCCGTTCCAGCAAGTGCACCACTAGCAATAACTACAGATTTTAATCTTCCTCTACCTGATACCACTAACTCACCCCCCGATACTACTGAAGCACTGGAGTGAGCCGATTTTACGTCTGTTTGCATACCCATATTTAATCTCCTATTCTTTAAAGAAAGGGGCTTTCGCCCCCATCAGATTAATTATTGAGCGTCAAAAGTTGAACGATAATCAGGCTGTGCGTAAACTAAAGTCACAACAACAGAACCAACAGTAGGTTGACCTACAGAAGTAATAGTAGTAACGATAGCAGAACAAGCTGACTCACCAGTAATGGTTGAAGAGATGTCTAAAGTAGTAGATTGCATAGCAAGAAGCTGTGCAGCTGTGAAAGTAGGAATGATTCGACCAGCAGCTGTTTTAACATCAATACCAGAAACGTAGTCAGTTCCGCCAGCAGTTTTACCGATAGACAGTGTGGCAGAAGTAGCTGAGTTAAATACAGTTAAGACATCAACAAAAACATTAAGCAACTGACAACCAGAAGGTAAGTAGTTAGTAACAGTTGAAGTTAAAGTAGTATTGAAAGGAACAACTTGGATTTGGTTTAGAATAGTGGTACCAGTGTTTTTGTATTGGTTGTACTTGATAGTACCTGATTTAACTGGGCCTGAGAATGTGGTACGTGACATATTAGTTTCCTTCATAGAAAGTATAAGCTCAGTAGGCTTCTATGCGTCAGCGGGGGCTGTCTACTAAGCCGAGATAATCCCCGGTATGAAGGTACTTATACTACGTATTTAATATTCGTGCAAGTTTATTTTATTTGATTTCTCTAAATATATTATGGCCTTTTTTAGTATATCAACATCATCTTTAAAACTTCCTAAAGCCCTATTGCATGGGCCACACAATACCCCTCTAACTTTACCAGTCGTATGACAGTGGTCTACAGGCATGTGTCTAGGTAACCCTAAACTATCTACGTCGGTTTCAATCTTATTACATATTGCACAAGTATAATTTTGATCTACGAGCATTTGTTTATATGTTTCGTAATCTATACCATACATTTTTTTTAAATCTGCATTTTTTGCTTTTTCTGGATTATTTTTACGCCACTCTCTAGCGTAATCTACTCTGTCTTTAGATGGGTATGTTTCTTTCCACTCCCAATTAGTTGGACCAAGAGGGGCGTTTATATTTTCTTTACGAAGTATACATCCTTCGGGTTTATCCCCAACACAAGCTACAAATTTCCAAAAATCTTCCGCCCATTCCTCTACAAGTGCGTTGTTAGTTTTTCGTTTATGCCAGTGATATGTTTGGTATAAAGGGTGTTTTTCCCTAGTCCCCCAATCTTGTTGTCGAGTTTGCTCAACACTACCGTGCCGTGAATACCTAAAAAGGTGTTTTGCACATAATTCAGACGTTAATGTTTTTTGTTTGTCTGTACAGCCCGGAACTTTACATTCAGGACGTAATGATTTTATATGTGATCTATAGTGAGAACAGCATAGTGTCCCCCTATATACTTTTGATGTGCAGTTTAATATAGAACAAAAAGGGGCCAACATGGCCCGCTCTTGTTCATAATGTTTCCTACATAACCCTTTTGAAAAAATAGAGTTATTACAACTTTTTTCAGAACAATCTACGTACCCCATAAAACCTCCTAAGAAACAGTATGGGGTAGTGTATCAAGTTATCCCTTTACTGTCAAGCCCCGGTCGATCCGTACATAGAAAGTGGATCCGAGTACCCGAAAGAATATCTCTCGCGACTGCGGTACCTTACATTTCCGGTGTCGAAATCTCCTGACATGTCATTTGTGATAGGAGCACGAACAAAATGCTTCATACCATTAGGTACATCAGTAGTTAAGAACCAACCATTAGAATCAGTCAAGAAATGGTTTATCGCGTAGCCTTGTGGGATAGCACCGTTGCTCTTCAATGCGTTCAAGTCATTGTCAGCAGTACCAACACGTTGTTCAGTTTCTAACAAGCGAGTAGCAACGAATTGCAATGCAGGTGGAACGATCAACTTTTTAGGTTTAGCAGCAATCAGTAAACCACGTTCATCAGTCCAAGCAGCGATTTGAATAACAGCCGCTTCTAAAGAAGTTTCGTTTAAATCAGCAGGAGTAGAAGGAATATTGCTGTTAGTAGCGCCATTAACTAAAGGATGAGCAGAAGAGAATAAAGCAACACCATCACCACCAGCATAAGCTGAAGAGAAACCGTTGTTTAAAACAGCAGCCGCTTTAACTTGTTTAGTGTAAGACATAGCGCGAGCCAAACCTTTAGTATAACGAGCAGACAAAGAGTCATACAAGTTATCTTCAATAGCTTCTTCAGTTAAAGAGAAACCTAAAGCAATTGTTTCGTGGTTGTAGCGAGCAGTCCAAGCTTCTTGAGCATTGTCATAACTAATGGCTGAGCCTTCGTTTTTGACAGGAGCTGCAGAGAAACCAGATAGTTTTGTTTCTTCTTCGAAAGAACGTTCTGATGATTCAGTTTCATAAATTTCTTTATGTTCTTCACCGTAACGAGCATATTCTAAACCGAAAAGAGCGTTTAGACCCGGTAATAGTTCTTTTAAAAGTTGTGCACGTGAAATAGCCATATATTATTGCTCCTTAAGCGCCGTAATATGAATGAATACCGAAGTTAATTTTTACTAATACTTCAGGGTATTGAGTAATAACTAGGGTAGCAGAAGCAGGAATTGTTACACCTGAAGCTGCGTTCATAACAAGAGATGTTGCACCAATAGCATAGCTAGCAACTAAGAATGATCCAGTTTGTACTAATTGACCGTTAGCTGCAAGAAATGCAACGTCAGAACCAATAGTTAAAGCTGAAGTCAGTGCTGGTACAGTGATAGTAACAGTAGTAGTTGAAGTGCTAGGAACAGATACAGCAACTGCAGATTCTTTTACTGTGTCAATAACACGGTAAGCCAAACCAGTAGAAGGAGTAGCAGATGGAGTAACAGCACCAATAGTAGAGTTACCAGTGTTTACGTTAGCAGCAGCATCAGCGCCAGCAACGTTCAAGCCAACTAAAGCTTGTGAACCAGAAGTAACAGTACCAGCAGCAGCAGACAACATAACTACCTTAAAGATAGTATCAGGATCATCACAAACAATAGCAACAGCATCACCAGCTAAAGTATTAGCGGGCCAGTATTGAGCAAACAATTTTTGTTTGGTTAATGGGCTAGTGTATGAACATCCTAAGAAAATACCAGTGATTTGCTTAGCAGTAGTTGCCGCGGCAATAACAGCTCTAGTAATAGTACCAGAAGCAATTACAACAGCATCGCCGTAACCAATGCTAACATTATATCCGTATTGAATAGGGATGTTACGAGTAGAGCCAGCAAAAACCTGACCCCCAATCAAATTTACGGGTTTTAAGCCGTATGGTGCACTTACAATAGGGTAAGCCATTTAAACCTCCAAAATTAAAATTAATTTCTGCCAAATGATGTTGTGGATTTACGCTCATTAAAGAGTGGCATCCTTGGATCGCTTTGGCGCATTAGATTATTATCTACTGCTTCTGTTTGAGCCTGTGTTTGGTTATTGAAATGCTGTGTGCGTTGTTCAATAAACTCTGTAGGTGTCTTACATAACAATAAACCACCGATCTCTATGTTGTCTCTAAAACGACTAGTAGGGTCGATTAACAGTTGCATTCTTGGTTGCTCAGATACATCAACAGGCTCCCAACCTTCTCTCAGTTTTGATGAAAGATTGCGTGGATCAGCCGAATTTAATGTTGATGTTCTAATCCATCTATACGCGTAACCCGGCTGTTTATCAGGTTCAGGTAAAAGTTCAGCTGGTGCCCACTGCTTAGGACGGGCTGAAGTATCGCGTGTAGCGGTTTCTCTAGGTATTCTGTTCTCAGCCATCTTAGGCCTCCAATTTTGTTAGTTCACGGGCATATTGTTCGTTGGTCAATCCAAATTTTTTGGCTAACGCAACCTGTGTTTTACTTAGCGTCACCTTTTTAGGGGCTGTGCTTCGTTTTACAGACGCTACTACCGTGCTAAGTTTTGATGTGCGTTGAGTCTTTGGCTCATCGCTTTGATCCTCAAATTCTTCTGGGAATCTGCGGCTTACTTCTCTATCAATATGCTTGTAGTATTCATCCGTTCCAATGAACTTTTCCCCATATGTTTCAAGTAAGTCTTCATGTACACCTTTAGCATACCGAGTCATACTCTTTTTATCAGGGTCTACAAACCACGGATTTTCGGCTACCCATTCCGCTACCTTCGGGTCTATCTGTGCAGCTTGTTGCTGCTTTCGGGGCAAAACTTGTGCATCACTATCGATGTTTTGTGCAGTAGGCCTGAAATTGTTGGCCTTGTCAAGTTTATTTGTTGCTTTCATCAATTCTTCTTGTGCTTCGATGATCGCATCAGTATTGCCGTAGTCATAAGCTTCCTTATAACTACGTTTTGCTTTCTCTACTTCTAACTCAGCTTGAGATTGGTACGTGTTAATTAATTCCTTTTCACCAGACTCAAGCAAATTCTTTAAGTGCTTGTTTTCATCCAATAATTTTTGAGCTATAGACAGTGCCTCATCTTGTTCTCTATAGGCTTCTTCTTTAGACCTACGTTCATCATGCCAAGCTTTCTTATACTGTTTAAACTTAGTTTGCACTTTGCCAGAATAATCATCTGACTCATCTGCATCTTCTAGTTCTTCAACTACGGTTTTTGGTAGTGGTGTTTTACCTCGATCTGCCGCTGGTGCGTCATCTTCAATATCAATTTCAAACTCATTAGAATATGTGTCTTCTGTTGCTTCATCTGGAAATTCAAAGTCTTTATCGTATGCCATGTCTATTCTCCATTATGCTCGTGAGATGCCGCGTGGGTCAAGTACAATACCCTCAACAGAATCATCATTAATCATGCGCATTTCTGTGCCATGGATCTTCATGCGTGTGCCTGCGTTAGGACGCACTAACACAAAATCCCCAACCTTACACCAAGGTCCAGTAGGGAAACGCTCTTTGTCAGCATAGCAATCAGGGCCCATAGCCACAACAAACAACACAGTAGCCAATAAACCCTCATAGCGTAATGTCTCATCCGCTTTGATAATTCCACTTTCGTACTCCTTATCTACCTCTGGTAATGCACATAAAATGCGAAAGCCAGAAGGTATGGGCAACTGTGTTGCTTTCTCTTCATTAGTAGCTGTTAGGTCTATTGAGCCAACAACCGTAGGGTTCTTCGCATTAGTGCCTATTAAGATTTTACTCATTAGTCTTCAAACTCCAGTTTCTTGGTTAGTGTTTCTATAGCAGTTCGTGCTTGGATTAACCCGTTGATTTGCCCACATACATATTTGTATTGGGCGTAGTCTTCAGGTCGTCCGGCAGTTAGTGCTTGTGTTAATAACGATACTCGGTCATCAATTTGTTTAAACAGAATTTCTGCTTCTTTATCCATTACTTAGTTCCTTCAACAAGATGGCCATTAGGGAGTACAACGTGTGTACCCTTCTTTTCTTGATTATGGAAATATTCCCCCAATTCGTCAGGCGATCTATTTTTTAAGTTGTACTCAGAAGGGTGGAAATAATATCGTCCTTCTTCGCCTTCTTGCCATTTGCCACCTTGAGTATCAGCATTAGAGTATTTACTTTGTTCTGAAAAGGTAGGGTGGTTAGGTAGCTTATAAGTATCTGGATAATGATCTTCTTCCCCTACACGAGGTTTTATCTTTCCACTTTTAACAGCTGTCTTATACCCTTCCATATCATAATCAGAGTGTTCTACCTCACCACCCTCTTTAAACCCTTCAGGCTTTTTTCCACCTACCTCTCCTCCATGTTTAGCCTGTCTCTCTGCTTGAGCAGCTTGCATTGCAGCTAGTTCCCGTTGGTGGTTATTTTGTTGATTACTCTGGTGTTTCTGGTGTGCGTGTTGTTGCGCAGTTTGATCTTTCTGATGTGTACGTTCACCTTCTTTAAGGGCTACATCTACACCTAGCTTTGCAGATAACTCATCTTGTTTAGCAGTTAGTTGTTTGTCAATATTTTGCATACTAGCTGCTACATTAGCTCCAGCTGATACTTGACTTGCATTAATACGTTCACGGTCAACTTGTATCTTCATTACTTCTAACTGAGCATCAGACTGATCTTTAGCTACTTTACGTTGTAAGTCCTGTTGTTTAATCTGAATCTCTTGTTGTTGCATTTGAATCAGAGGGTCTTGAGTTTGTTGCTGAGCTGCTTGTTGTTTAGCTTGTTGTTGACCTTGTTGTAATAACTGTTGTGAAGCTTGAGCTGCTAGTTTAGATATTTGTAACTCCATCTCTTCTGGAATAGTTACTTGGTTATCTTCATCGTCTTCACCATAACTAGGCAGGTCATGACCCATTTGCTTTTCAATCTGTTTGCGGTACTCGTATCCAAGATGCTCATTAATATGAGCAGACATAGCCGCTTGTAATGCTTGTAGTGCTTGTGGGTTTTGACCCATTGATTGTTGCAATACTTGCTGTACTTCAGGAGATTGCATTGCCGCCATATGTACTGTGATATGTGCTTGATGATCTTGATATAGAAATGCTTTTACAGGCTTACTCTTAAGGATGTTTTGATTCTCTGTAACTGGGTCACGAGGTTTCATATCATCATTCATAGGTACAAGCTTTTGGTAATTAGGGATACCTAGTACTTCAAGCATTTGTCTGTGCAGCACAGGCATGTTATATAGTTGTGGAGCTTGTTGAGCTAGTGCGAGTGCCGCTTGGTATTGCACGACTCTTTGTGCCATTGTTGCTGCATTGGGATCAGATACAGGAAGTACGTACACCAAATCATAGTCAGCTTTCTTAGCGTGACGACCCCCTTCGGTTGGTTCATAATCATATTCATCTGGCGTGTAATCCCTAATAATATCCCTAAGTAGGATAAATTCTTGTTTCATAGAGTAGTGAACACGAGACTGCACTGCACTCATTACTTTAAGAGTTCTTTCTAAAATAGCTAGAGTTGTTCCTACAGGTGCATTGGCAGACATATCAGAGGCAGACAAATCATCCGAACCTGCAAACTTACGACCTTCATCAACAATATTTCCTAACAATGTCAATAGCGTTTGGCTAGGTTCTTTATAAGGTACGTTAAAAAAGTTGTCTCTAATCACACCAGACGGTACATCTACATCACGCCATTCACCCGGAGATATCGGTGTGTCGTCGCCTTTAACTCTTAAGCCGCGGGTTTTGAAACCGCCCGGTAAATTGCTAAGGGTCCCTGCATCAACCAACTGACGAAGAATTGAAGTACTAGACTTGGCAAAACCACCAATAAGATGAATAAGGCCAAGGCAATAAAAGCCAAAACCCGGCACATACCCATAGTGAACGAAGTGATTACGTTTTTTACATGACTCATCATCGGGGTTCCAATTTCTACGAATAGATAAAATGCTATTAGTGCCTTTCTCAATAGTTACTATATAAGGTAGGGCAATATCTGTTTGCTCGCCATCATGATCTTCATGTTCAAACCCTTCAAGATTTATTTCAACATGCATCTCAAGTAGTTTAAAACGATCATCTGTAGATGCTCTAAAACCTAACTTGTCAGCAATCTTCTTCTCTATGTCATCCATAGTATTAGAAGGTTCGCCCAAATCAATGTCTCTATAGAACCCTTCGTACTGAAGTCTACGTATTTCATTTTCAGTCTTACGCATTACATGTGTTACACGTTCTGCACTTTGTAAGTCTGCCGCGCCGTAAGGAACAACCATATCTTCAGCAGGTACGTACATGGATACCTGACGACCTAAGTAAGGGTCATAATATACTTTCTTAAAAGCATTACCCGCTAAACCAAGACCCCATAACATACGCTCATGCTCAGGCCTATACTCAGTCATTACATCAGTAAGCTGGTAGTTCATATCGTCTTGAACACGCTGAGAGGCTTCTTTTTTCTCTTGTGTTTCTTTACCAATGATCTGTGTTTTAACAGGACCAGATGCAGGGAATGTTGCAGTAATAGTTTCTGCTTGGAACTTAATAACAGCTTCAGTTAGCAATGGGTGATATACACCACATGCACCTTCCCAAGGCTCCGAGCGATCTTCCATATTAAGACCAAGCAATTCTAGCCCGTCAACGTAGGTTTGAACCCAGTCTTTTCTTGCGCTTATATCAGACTCGAAATCATTAATAAGATCAGAAGCGAGAGATTCCAATATGTCATCTGAAATTTCCTCTGCAAGGTTAGCGTTAAATTTTTCTTCATCTACTTCTTTTTGGATTTGTAAAATAATGTCATCGCCGTGTCTTATGGTGACGGCTTCTGGGTCTTCTATCTCAATTTCCAGAGGCTCTTCATTCTCACTTAATGCCGCTAAACCTTGTGGGGCCGGGTTTAAACTTTTCTCTATCATCTATATTCCTTACTTACAATTAAACACTTGTCGTGTTGGCGTTGAGTTCTCAGGGGTACAAAATTGTGCTGCACCAAAATCTGTGTTTTCTATTCTATCTTTTGCCTTGCTTTCCGCAATAGTCTGGTACTGCATATTCTTAGGATCGTCTATACCACCACGAACAAGGGCGCAAACATGATCAACAATATAATTTTTACGCCCATGAGGGTATCCTTGTTGTTTGTCAAATTGATGTTTTACTGCAGGGTTTCTACATGTAGATGCATAAACAGCATCAGTACACGATGCAACAGCTAAAACAATCATTACACTTAACCAAAATCTTTTCATTCTATACTCCTTAACCGTATAAATATTGCCAATACTCATCTAACGATATGAGCACCAAACCTAATAATAAAAAACTAAATGCTACTAAAGCGAGTGTATCTATAATTTTATGTAAAACTTTCTTCATTAATAATATGCTGAACGGTTGTATGAACGTCCTCTGAACTCTGTAGGATCATCAGGTTTATCTAGGTTAGTTGTTAGGAACCCACCCTTACGAAATCTTGCCATTGCCATAGCAACGGTATCTACATAGTCATCATGCTGACCTGCAGGGAATGCGGCTACTTCTTCTACTACCTCATCAGCCCAACGTGTGTTGGGTACCCATACTCTACCAGATGCAAATATATCAGCAATGGAATTAAGCCTAGATATTTTATCATTTCCTCTAGTAGGTGTAAATTCCCCAACAGGAATACCCATAGCCCTAAGCTCATATATTAGTGGCGCACCGGAAGCTTTCTTCTCTATTATAATGCTGTCAGGTTCCCAGTACTTATACTCATCTAATACAATCTGTTTTAACTCAGGAAACTCGTATCGCCCACGTTTAGCATCTAGCATTATAATGTTTGCTTGTGAGAGTCCAGTCTCATCAGGTCTATAAAAAACACCCCATGTAGTACACGCTGAGTAATCCGCTCGCTGACTCTTCTCAAATGCAGTATCCCAAGTCTGGAGTACAAATTCTGTTTGTGGCGGTGTATCACTAGGCCACTTCTGCCACCATTCTCTTTTTATTATGGCCCCTTCTTCAGCCGTAGGGTTCTGTTGGTACTGAGCTTGCCACTTGGACACATCAATAGCATCGCGTGTAGCTTCTAACTCCTCAATACTCCAGAACTCAGGCCATAACGGTTTTCCGTTGGGCAGTACTGCAGGTAACTCAACAACCCTCCAATTCTCATTACCTCTTTGCGTTGCTGCATTTACTACTTGCCCCGTTAAATCTCGGAGACTCCAGCGTGTCTGGACGATAATAATGGCTCCGCCCGGCTGTAGGCGCTGTCTAGGCCCCGATGTATACCACTCATATACCTTATCATACACTTCTGGATTACTTGCAGCCATAGCTGCTTCTTGTTCTGAATGAGGGTCATCAATAATGAGTATGTCTGCACCTTTTCCAGTTACACCACCACCTACCCCAATAGCGAAGTAATCACCGCCCGCACTTGTGTTCCATCTACCAGCCGCTTTAGAGTCAGTTTGTAGACCTACGCCCGGAAATATCTCTTGGTATGCAGGAGAACCTACTAAGTTACGTACCTTACGACCAAAACCAACTGCAAGCTCTGCTGTATGAGAACACTGAATAATCTTTTTGTCTGGGTAACGCCCTAAAAACCATGCAGGTAATAAATATGAAGCAAACTCACTTTTGGTGTGTCGAGGGCCAAGGTTTATAATAAGCCGCTTACATTCGCCGTTAACTACTCGTTCAAATTCTTGTGCAATACGTGCATGATGTCTACCATATATAAAGCCGGGCCATACTGATTGTACAAACGCTAAAAACTTTACTTGGGATAACTCTCTATTCTTACGTCTAGTTAGTTCGTTTATGAGATTGCCAAGCTGTTCTTTTTCTGCATGAGATAGTTGGGCTAATTTACCCTTCATAGTATTTATAGTCTTCATGCTTCATCAAACTCTATGTCGCCACGGAGTTCTTCATCTGTTATCTCTTCGTATATTGCATCTTCAACAAGGTTGCTACTTAACTCACCTAGCGAATAAGTTTTTAAAAGGGTACTGAGCTCTCCCTCTAGTTCTTTTGTAGGTTTATCGACATTAGCTATCTCAATCCTAGTTGTAAACAGTCCGATCTCTGAAACTTTACCTAACATCTCAAGGGCTTTAATAGCTAACTTAGGGTCTTCGTTTTCCGCAAGTTCAAACATCTTGAAGATAAGGTATTGCCGCATTTTATTAGTGGCATTGGGGAGATTGTAATCAAATCTTTTTAAGAGTTTTTCGAGGGCTTTCGCGGCACCGGATGTAGTAGGTGCAAGAGGTGCATCAGGCTGTTCTAAGAAAATACTTAGCGCCTCTGTCTTCTCTTTGTGGGTATATTCTGGAATATTTGCACCGTTCTCACGAAGGAAATCAGGATTAGCAAAGGCATTTAACGCACAAGCACGTGCTTGCGTCATCTCATCAAGAGTTCTATGGGGATTGTATGGTAAAACTTCCGGCTCGTCTGGATGCATGTAGTCTGTTTGCTGTGGTGGGCAATAGGTTTGGAGCTTAGCACGTTTCGTAAATTTTTACAAATAATTTTTTTAGCTAGGCTGTTTATTTTAGGGGTGGGGGGTGTTTTGAGGTGGAAATTGGTAAGCTGTGTGCAGCTTACCAAAAAAAGATTTGGGTGTCAATAAATATATTAAATTTTTTAGGGCCTATTTGAAAAAATAGGGGGCTTAGTGAGCGGAGTGCTATGTAAGAGAAAGGGACTCCTTGTTTGAAAAAAGGGGTGCCAGGGTATCGATAACCGCTAACTAGCTGATTTATATCGCTTTTTCACCTACAACGCGCGCCCGCTTCATTAAATACGCCAAACCTTTTCGACAATAGTTGACAACTACCGACAATGAGAGGATAATGTATACCAGTTGATTGGCACCCAACTAAACAACTAACTCAGGTTATTCAGTATAACCATCTACAACTTAATAGGTAATGACATGACAACTTCAATCAATATAGAATCAACTACAATAAATGCGGTTACTTTACTCACTAACTTAATCGTTGTTATTAATACTCATGACTTAGCATGTGAGGGTATACATAAAGCATTTAATGCTAAACAAGCCGCGCTTGAAGCTATCCGTAAAGCTGGGTACATTGATATACAGTCAGGTAAAGATAAAGATAAAGAAGTATTAAAAGGGTTCTACCCATACAGTCTAGCTGCTGATACTTTTAAGGCTGCTTTTTTAAAGAAGACCCCAACGGCAACGGATACCCAAATAAGTGCTAGGTTAAAACAAGATATTATCAGCCTAAAACGCATGCTTCAAACAGGTAAATTCGTATCTAATGTGGGTAGGGAATCGCCTAAAAAAGAGCTTGACTTTGCCGTTAGTGCGTCTGCCAATGCTGATATGTTAGCTTTCACGGCTAAACTATTAGCGCGTAATACAGAACAAGCAAGTAAGGCATTAACTAAAGAGGTAACAGATATTAAGAAACAAACTGTTAAGGCGTTCGAGTCCGCTGCTTTTATTGCTGCCTGTAAAGATAGCACAGAGGAACAAAAACAAGCGGAGCAAGATAAAGCGGAGGCTTTAGCAGAAACCGCGCTATTAACAGAGCATAAAGCAGCGCAAGCCGTTAAGGCTGACATTAAAGCGAAAGCAGAACAAGCGAAAGCAGAACAAGCGAAAGCTGAAGCGAAAGCGAAAGCAGAACAAGCGAAAGCGAAAGCCGAAAGTAAAACAACTAAAATTAAAATGGTAGCTGTCGACGCGGTAAAAAGTGATAGTAAACCAGAGCTTGCA
>Ga0118677_10007536_pt1 | contig 17915 bp, 26 predicted proteins | sample AliMusrvi5mmetaG_FD_86154 | JGI IMG/M metagenome (GOLD analysis project Ga0118677, IMG submission 86154) | reverse complement strand
CGCCGGGGCCTTGACGGGCAGGAGTCTCGAACCGTCGGCCTCCACGAGGACGAAATCCCGCGAGAGCCTCAACGAGGGAATCCAGGTGGGATGGATCCCTTTCACCTTCCCTGGCTCTTCGGCCTCCCGGGAGACGAGAAGCGCGAGACAAGGGAGCCGATCGAGGTCCGGCTGCCGCCCGGTCCAGGTCGGCGAGCGTATTTTGCGCGTGGAAACTTTGCAGAATGATTCAGAACGGTAAATTTGACATGAGCGATACCGAATACGATCCGTGCGAAATTGACACAACTAAATATGAAGATGAGGAAATTGAGCGATGAGAAAGCGAACTAAATACAAAAGCAAATTTGATACTATCGTGATTAATAACCGATGGAAACGACCGTATTATTCACGCGGTGATTCATGGGTGTACTTTGGATTTAGCAAGCGATATTTCAGTACTAATGATTACGAGTATGTAATTAGCCTATTTGGTATTGATATTCGTATTTGGATGACAAGAGAACCAGCAAAGTAAAACATGTTTAAAAACATCTTTTGTCGAATCGGTTGTATCTTTACAATGTTATCAGAAACGAATCTGAAACTAAAAAACGAGATTATGAAAACGATAAAAATTAAATTCGATGAAAAAGCAACTGATTTTATTACCCGTAATAATTATCAAGGTGCTGGATTTTACGAAATTGAAGGATTTGAAAAAAACGGTCTTTATTATGTAAGGGCAAGTAATCAAGGATTCAAATACCTTGCATCAAAATCATTGAATCGCGTTTCTGGAGATAAAATGCAAAAAGGAGTATTGAGTTTTTAATTCACACGCCGGAATAACCATCCGGCTTAATTTTTTTATATTGTGAAAATATTTACTATTTTTGATAAAAAGAATCGAATATGAAGTTATCCGAAATTAAACCGAATCCAAACAATCCACGATTAGTCAGGGATGACAAGTTTAAAAAACTATGTCAGTCGATAAAATCGTTTCCCGAAATGATGGCGTTACGTCCAATCATAGTAGATGAAAACAATATCATACAGGGCGGTAACATGCGGTTTAAGGCACTATCTGAAATGAACTATAAAGATGTACCGGATGAATGGATTAAGCAAGGAAAAGACTTAACACCGGAACAATGGAAAGAGTTCGTCATTAAGGATAATGTAGGCTTTGGTGAATGGAATTGGGAAATAATTACAATTGACTGGGAGACTGAAACCTTAAAAGATTGGGGGTTAGATGTACCAAATTGGAGTGCAGGAAACGAAATGAACGAGATGTCGGACGAAGATGTTGACATAACAGATGAATTTGACCCGATAGGAGAAGCCAAAAATCTGATTAAGATTATTTTTATTTTTGATAACGATATAAAAGCCAGTGAGTTTTATAAAAAATACAATATTCCATACCAGTATAAAGTAATGAACGGAGGAACCGGTGGGGATTCCAAAGTTTGGTAAATTAATTTATCTGAAAATTATGGAAAATAAATTTCCGGTGTATATAATTTCAAAAGGAAGAGCATACAACCCAATAACGGCAAAGATATTTGAGGTCGCAGGGGTGGATTATAATATAGTAGTAGAACCGCAAGAAGAGGCTGAATATATCACTGCATTATCAAAAGAAAGGGTTTTAGTTCTGCCTTTCTCGAATTTAGGATTAGGTAGTTATCCGGCTCGCAATTTCTGTTGGGAACATGCAAAGCTGAACAATCATAAATATCATTGGCTATTTGATGACAATATTTTTCATTTCAGAAAGTGGGTAAATGGCAAGAGGGTAAAATACGAAAACATAAACGAGGCTTTAATTTACGTTGAGAATTTCGCTTTGAAAAATAGTATTGATATAGCAGGATTTGAAGAACCTAATTTTGTGGTCCAAATGCCTAAAAGACCATTTAAAATAAATTGCCACGTATATTCTGCATTACTGATTAAAAATGATTTACCATATCGTTGGAGATTAAAGTATAACGAAGATGTTGATTTATGTTTGCAAGTACTTCATAATGGCGGGAGTACGGCAAGTTGTGTTTATTATATGGCAAATAAAGAGACAACAGCAAATAAAATGAAAGGAGGTAATCAGACAGAATTATACAAAGGGAACGCACCCGAAAAAAATCTATTAAAAGCAAAGATGTTACAAGCTGTTTGGCCGCAATACGTAAAGGTAGTAATACGTTTTAATCGTCATCATCATTTGATTAACTGGAGGGTATTTAAAAAGAAAGTAACAACATAAAGGAATTAGATAACAATTAGAAAAATGCCAAGAAAAGGAGGAGTACCATCGAATCTGATACCTGCAAGAAAAGGGGAGATAAGAAACCCGAATGGAGGGCCACGTAAAACGATTTCAATAGTCAATTCTGAACTTGAAAAGCAGGGATATACAGAAGCATCAAAGCAGGATATAACATCGTGCTATTTGCGCTTAATTCAAATACCAGTACCTGAACTTACAAAGATGGTAAGCGATAATTCACAACCATCGTTAGTTCGTATCGTTGGCAAGGCTGTTTTATCTGGTAAAGGGTTTGATGTGATTGAGAAAATACTTGACAGGGGTATTGGAAAGGCTGCAAACTCAATTGACGTTACCACGTTAGGCGAAAAGATTGAAGCAACAACAGTTGTAAAAATTGGTTATGGACCAAAAGAAGATTGAATTTAAATTTAATCCGAATTTATTTAATAATGTATATTGGCATTTAGAACGGGCATTTAATGACCCGTTAATTCGTTACATATGGATGTATGGCGGTTCGTCTGCATCAAAATCATATTCTTTCACTCAATTGCAGGTTATTAAAATGTTATCTGAACCGGATGAAAACGCTTTAATACTTCGCAAATTCGCAGTTGATATTCGGGATTCAATCTTTCAAGACTTCAAAACAATAATATCTGATTGGGGATTATCTGACTATTTTACAATTCAAATCAATTTTATAAAATGCAATTTGACCGGATCATATTGCAGATTCAGGGGCTTAGATGATTCTGAAAAGGTGAAAGGAATATCTGCATTTAAACGGGTTGTACTGGAGGAAATAAGCCAATTTGATGAAGTTGATTTAAAACAAATTAAGAAGCGATTGAGGGGGCGAATAGGTCAACAGATCATAGGAATATTTAACCCTATTTCAGAAGAGCACTGGATAAAAACAAATATATTCGATAAAGAAGAACTAATCGAAGTTGACCAGGTGAATGAGGCTGAATTAAACGGAATTGATCTGGAAGACTGGATAATTGATTTAAAACAGGTCAACAGCACGGGGAACACGGTTATTTTAAAATCAAACTACACTAACAATTATTGGATTGTCGGCAAATGGAGACACGGTAAATTGGTAGGCGGATTTGTTGATCAGCATGTAATTGACGATTTCGAAAAAGATAAAATAACCGATAACGCTTATTATCAGATTTATGGTTTAGGAAATTGGGGTAAGATCAGAACGGGTGGCGAATTTTGGAAAGACTTCAACGCTAACATTCACGTTAAGAATGTGAAATGGAATGAAGATTTGCCGGTTCATATCTCATGGGATGAAAATAGCAATCCATATTTAACTTGTTTAGTTTGGCAAATAGTCGGGAAACACGCAACTCAGATAGATGAAATTTGCCTACCAGATCCGCGTAACAAGCGTATTCATGTTTGTAATGAATTTAAAAAACGATACCCATTAGAGCGAGTTAAGGGATTGTTTATTTATGGCGACAGAACATCATTAAAAGAAGATACCGGGAAAGAGAAGGGCGAAAACTTTTTTACAGACATTCAGGGTTACTTAAGAGATTATCACCCATCGTTAAGATTGCAGTCGGTTAACCCATCGGTAAGGCAATCGGCCGACTTTATTAACGCTTCATTCGCAGGAAGAACAGATATTGAAATAACAATAGGATCAAACTGCTCTAAAAGTCTTTATGATTATCAATACGCTTTAGAGAATTCAGCCGGCGACGGAGTGGACAAAAGAAAGAAAACTAATCCGGTTACCAAGGTTAGCTATGAAGAGTTTGGTCACGTTTCAGATGCTTTTAGATACATTATAACGGTCGCTTTTGCAAGTGAGTATCAAACGTATTTAAGAGGTGGCAGACATTCAATTCCGGTGATTGGAAAGAATATTTCACGTAATAGTTACAATTAGGTATTTATTTATTTATCTTTACGCAAAATGTGAAAATATGGATTCATTTTTATTTTTAGGGGATTACATAAAGCAGATTCAAAGCGATAACCTACAACAGATTATAGGCGGTAATCAATCAGTTTTAGATGGTATTCAATTAGCGGCGGTCGAAGAATGTAAGAGCTTTTTAAAGAACAAATATGACATATCAACTGCTTTTCAACCGATCACACAACACGACAAAACAAAATCATACAATGCAGGGCAAACAGTTTACTTAAATACTTTGCCATATTCACAAAAAACATACACGCTAACTGAACAGACATTACAGGACGGAAAGGTTTATTCCTGCTCAACTGCGATAGTCACACCGGAAGTTTTTACAGTCGCTCATTGGTCTCTGTTAGGTAATCAATACGAAATATTTAACGCTGTTTATCCTGAATCACTTTTTAATCATAAGGCCATTTATCAGATAGGGGACAAAGTATTTTGGAAAGATAAGATTTACACTTGCCAGATTGCAACATCAATATTAGATCATTCTGCATTATTACAGATAGGCCAATCAGGCACTGAAAGAATAGTTAATCGTTTCCCTGATGATGTATTAGCAGGCGTACAATACTGGGGACCCGGTGAATCTTACACCGTCCCAATTGATACCCAAATAACAGACTCAAAATGGATTCAAGGGGACAATAGGGACCAGAAACTATTGGAAGTCTGTATCAACATTGCAATATTCAAAGCTCATTTACGCATTGCACCGCGAAACATACCGGAAACAAGAGCTTATATGTATTGGGGTAATCCAGATGATCGGGTTGCGTTGAATGGTCGGATAATTTACCCTACGTATTCGGCGTTAGGATGGCTGCAGTCTGCCAGTGCAGGAATAGATATAACACCAGATTTAGAAATGATACAGCCAATACAGGGATTAAGAACAAGTTACGGAGGTAATCAAAAAATGATTAATAACTATTGAAAATGGCATTAACCTGGAATAAAGTAAAAAACTTTGCGTTTGGTGGTGGTTCGATGAATCCCGAATTAGAAACAAAGGACAATAAAAACCTCACTAACTATCCGGCACCTGTTCAACTGCAAAGAATAAAGCAGGACATAATGAGTTGGCGGGATGCTCTGAATGAGGCAGAAAACGTCTGGTATCCGCACCGGGTTAAACTTCAAAAACTATTTATTGATACCGTTATTAACGGTCATGTATCTGCTTGTATTGACAGAAGAAAGGATTTAACGCTACTTCGTAAGTGGGAATTTGTCAACAGAGAGGGCAAAGTAGACCAGAAAACAACCGATATGTTTATGGACACCGTAAAAGGTCAAAGTCAAAATAAAGAATGGTTTAATAAGTTCTTAAATCACTCTTTAGATTCAATTTATTTTGGTTATTCGCTCATATCGTTGGGAGATGTTATTAATGGTGAGTTTCCTGATTTAGATATAGTTAAGCGGTGGAATGTTTCGCCCGACAGGATGAATGTAACTAACTTTACCTATTCAATTTCAGGGGCAAAATTCGAAGATGAACCGTACAGGAATTGGCATGTATATGTAAAGACTTACAATGAGATAGGAACATCTAAAAGTGGTTACGGACTACTTTATAAGGTAGCAAACTATGAAATATTTTTGCGTAATGTAGCCGGGTTTAACGGTGATTTTGTTGAGTTGTTCAGTCAGCCGTACAGGGTAGGGAAAACGACAAAGAAAGCAGGAGATCCTGATTACGATGCAATGGCAGGGGCTATGCAACAAATGGGATCGTCAGGATGGGCTTTAATTGATCCACAGGATGAAATAGAATTTCTTGAAACGGCTTTAGGCGGTACAGGTTATCAGGGTTATGCCGATTTTGAGTTAAGACTTGAAAAGAAAATCAGCAAAATCATATTAGGTCATGCCGATGCAATTGATTCAGTACCTGGAAAGCTTGGTAATTCAGGAGAGAAAGCTCCAGCCGAACGGGCAATGGAAGATAAGCAAACCAAAGACGGCGCGTTTATTGCTAACGTGGTAAATAATAGCTTATTAGTTAAAATGCGTGAATTAGGTTTTGCAATACCGGAAGAAACAATAGCAGTGTTAAAAAATGACGCTGAAATAATGGAGTTAAATAACGCGGTCATAGCTCAAGCAGTCGAGATGTTTAAAGCTAATCTAACGATGGATGGTGACTACTTTACAGAACAAACAGGCATCCCAGTAACAGCACCACCGGCCCCAGTTGTTCCTGCAATACCAAAACTTAACGAATCAGTAAAAAACAAACTCGAAAAAATATATAATCATGTTCACGTTCATTAAAGAATACTTTCGCAAAAGGTCACAGACTAAAGCGTATAAGAAACTTCATACCGCATTATTAGACAATCCACAATTAATGCACGATACCAAAAAGAGGTTCGAGTCTGCATTTGGGGTTAATCAAATCAATAGAACGCGCGTTCAATGGGTTCGATTAGTTAATGTTTACGGAGTTGAGACAGTTGCTAAAATGGAGTCCATGACACCGGATGAGGTAATGAGAAAGACAAAAGAAAATTACAAAATGAAAGTCTTGCGAGAATTAAGCAGGAGATAAATGGACTATCTTATCATAAGAATGAGGCAAAATACGGGGTTAAGACAAATAACATGGACAATTTTATCAAATGAGCGATAAATTCAAATATAGCGATTCGCAAATTAAAGATTTACTTAACAGAATCTATTCGGGCGAGATTACCGAATATGAAATACCGGAAAGTCTCTACTTTGCAATTGCCGACTATTTGAAAAAGGGTTTGTATGATGGCTTTGGCGGTAACTTAACTGATTTTAAGGGCAAAGATTTAGAGTTACTGACTGAATTAAGGGAAAACACTTTCATGTTTTCAGGTGGCAAAGCATATCATCAAATCAAAGAATACAGAACTTTACTTTTAGATGAATCAGGTAATTTAAGAAGCCAAAGAGAATTCACCCAATTAGCAGCCAAAGAATTTGAAACATGGAATGTGTCATGGGGATTAACTGAACGGCAGACTGCTATCGGTCAGGCTCAAATGGCTGTTAAGTGGAATGAAATCGAACGTAACGCGGATATATTGCCTATTCTTGAATTTAGCACGAATGGCAAACCGTGTGAGATTTGTGCACCGTATAACAACTTTTCTGCACCGGTTCATGATGCCGTGTGGAATTGGGCGACACCACTTTTACATTTTAATTGTGAATGCATAATTTTGCAACACGAAGACACTCACGCCGTATCATCAAAAGAAAAGTATAGTAGTATTCAAGATTTAAAAGAAACCGTACCCGAAGTGTTTCAGATGAACCCCGGCAAAGACAAAGTAATTTATTCTGAATCTCACCCTTATTTCGAAGTTCCAGCAAAAGACAAAGACTATGCTTTAGCGAACTTTAATTTACCAATACCTAAAAAAGACTAAACATGGAATATATTGATTTCGATCCGCGAAATTTTAATATGTCAATTCAAAAAGTGATTGATAAAATAAAGGAAGACTATATTGTTTCCGATTTTGATTTTACTGTTGAGAAAATAATAAACGATGCAGAGCTTTGCAGAATTAAGTTTAAATACATTAATCGTAAACCATGACACCACAAAAAGTACAACAGAAACTATTTGAGGCAAGAGATGTAATTCATTTAATTCACCTGAATACGACTTCATACAGCGAACACAAAGCATTAAATCAGTTTTATGATGGATGGCTTGATCAGGTTGATAAATTCATTGAAACTTATCAGGGCAAATATGGCAGAATTGGCGGTTATATGACCATCGAAGCGAACGCTGGAACCAATAGCCGAACATATTTAATTGATCTTATGGCGTACCTGAATGATGATATTTTAAACATCATCGAACCAGCCACTGATTCGGATTTAGACAATATTATTGCAGATATGAAACAATTGATAAATCAGACACTTTATTTATTAACTTTGAAATAAAAAACACAATGGGAAACGCACAAGACAATTTAATTGGACCATCCTCGCAAGATAAGATGATAGGCATTGAATCTATATTTGTAATAGGAACTGGACCATACACATTACCATCCGGAAAGGCTGCATATGCATGCAGTTGTCGTATTGACGATACTCAAGTATCATCTATCACACCGGCGGGAGGTTCTGCAATCACTAATCTAACATGGCAGAACGTGGCATTAAAAGCTGGGGTAGATTACATTCCTTTCCCTATTCCGATCACTTCAATCACAATTAGTACAACTCTTGGTATTGTCCTTTGGGTACAGTCTTATAAAGTCTAAGCAATGTCTAATCAATTTAATTTTGTGGACGTTCAGCAAAAACTGATTAAGGCAAAGCGGGAAATACTTGTTTTATTACCCAATCAGGCGCAAAATTATTTTGTCAGCTCATGGCAGAAACAAGGGTTTGACGGCAAACAATGGGCGGAAGTTCAAAGAAGAAAGCCAGGATTCGCAGCGTATAAATACCCGAAAACAAAAGGATTGCAAAGAAGAACGCAACCCATCTTAATCGGGTCCGGGTATAAAAAAAGAGGCGGTACACTTCGCCGGGCAGTTAGTTCGATGAGTAGAACGGCAACGATACAGAATGATGGGTTCAGAATGATTGTTGATTTGCCTTATGCAAGTTATCTGAATGACGGCACAGACAAAATGCCACAACGTCAATTTATTGGGCAAACCGTTGAATTGACACGGATGCAGGAACAGAAGATAAATGAAATAATCACACGAATATTTTAATCATGGCCGGAATTAAACAACCATTAACCGATATACTTACAAGACTTACAACTATTCAGGTTTTAAATCTCGATCATCAAACGGTTGGTCTTTATACCCGAATTTGGAACAATCAGATTAATTCAGAAAGTTACACATGGCCAACACCTGCAGCTTTTGTTGAGTTCGTTACTCCGGTGACTTTTGAGCAAATGGGGCAAGGATTATTAAACGCAGATTTAGGTGTTAAGATTCATTTGATTAATGTGTTTTACAATCAAGAGGGGACGTTTGAACAGGATTTGGACGTGTTTGGATTAAGAGATTCGATCATCTCTAAAATGTCGGCTTATTGTCCTACTGCATGTGGACCGCTTAATTTAATCAATGAATCGCAAGATTACGACCATGCAAACGTTTATCATTACGTTATGGAATTTATTTGTAACTTTGTTGACAGTACAGCAAATAAGATCGATCGTGAAGGAATGTATGAGGAAGTAACACCCGATGTAGACGCGACAATAATTAACGGAGGCGTACCAGAGCCGGGAATTGATGGGATAATGTCAGAATTAGATGAAGACCCATATTATATAATCAATCAAAATAACACACATAAATAATGAGCAGGTCAGTAAGTGATATTCAAAATCAGGTAGTTACCGAATTAGTATCGAATCTTGCGACAATCGGCGTAACGATTGACCCGACGCAATGGAGCAAGCGAAACATTTTAAGAATGATTTGCTTTACTTTTGCCGTTTGTGCTGCATATATCGAGCAACTAATGGACGCACTGAAATTGTCAATTGAAACAACAGCGAGCCAATCGGCAGCTGCTTCATCGCTTTGGATTCAGTCGCAAATGTTTGCTTTTCAGTTTTCATTAACAGACCCGCAAATACTTCAATTAATAGATACTGCACCTCAATACCCGATAGTTGATAATGGGTTAAAGATCATAACGGCATGTTCAGTGACTTCGACAGCTCCGAATGTTGTAACTATTAAGGTAGCTAAAGAAAATCCGTTTATTGCATTGACAGATTTAGAACAGGCATCAGCACAGGGATATATAAATCAAAAAGGAACAGCCGGAATAAAATACAACATTGAATCAAAAAACGCTGACAAGATTTACATAAATGCAGATATTTATTATCAGGGTCAATATTCAGCGGTCATTAAAAATAATGTAATTGCAGCCGTTAATACATTTTTACAAAACCTTTCGATTACTAATTTCAACGGAAGTCTTAAAATAACCGACTTGGAAGCGATAATCAGAAACGTTTCAGGCGTGAATGATGTAGTTCTATTGAATGTTAGAGTTCGTGAAGATTCAGTCTCATTTAGCTCCGGGATTGATTTGATATTAAACCAGACAACCATATCAAGGCTATGGAATTCGGTGGCGGGATATATCAGCGAAGAAACAACGACAAGTAAAACATTTACCGATTCAATGAATTTTATACCTGAATAATGAAATACGATCTTAATATTAATCCGGTTATTATTGAATTGTTACCACCTGACAAAAGGAAATCAAACACTTTACAGTTGGTTAATGCTTTGTTTTCTCCTTTGCAATGGGCCAGAAACTTACTCTTTGACACTTACTATAATGGATTGACTGTATTAAATTATGAGGTCAGGGAATATTCGTATTTGGAACAAGCCGTTTATCAGAAAAAAGTATATTCAAGTTTAATTGACGGCAATAATAACCTACCAACAGATTCGGTCACTTGGTTAATGATTCAAGATAATTTTATCGGAGTAAAAGAACGGCTTTTGTATAACGGTTCAAGATTGGTTTTGGAGTACGCTTTGAATAAACAGTTTGGATCTGTATTTAGACAGCCGGATAATATAAGCGATATCTACATTACTAACAATGATCCTATTTTAGATGGGTTTATTGTAGGTGAAACGGATGATTACTGTAGTTCAGTGGGACAAACAACATCATCGGACGCAATCGGGGGGGATTTGCCCTACATTTACATTAATAACTTCACGATCAATATTCCGACGGCTGTTTTAGATTTAACCGAAACCGGCAACACTGAATCAGTACGCAACTTTGTAAATAAATACATTCCTGCATCAATTAAATACGAAATAATAAACATATGAAAATACTTGACGTTACCGCTGTATCGGATGCGGCACAAATAAAGATTAAAAAAGGAACACTTAAATTCATTCAGGATGCACACATTGAAGCACTAAGGGATTTAATTACGGCGTTGATTGGTCCATCTTACAATCCCGACACTATTTATGTGATTAAAGGGCTTGTTAATTCTGCTACGCATCCATCTTATACAATTAGTCCAGGGACTATTTTTTATCAGGGTGAAATATTTGAAGTTGATGCGTTTTCGTTTAGTGTAACCGGTTCTAATGTTGCTGTACTTTCGATCTTAACAACGCAATATACAACAGATGCAGACCCCGTAACGTTCACCGATCTAATAACATACAACGTTCACAACATTCGGAAAATAGGAATATCCGCCGGTGCTTATGGTTCTACATTTGCCAATTATTCAGAAGTTAATTTTATTCCATTCGTCATTCAACCACCTATCACAATCACGGGAGACGGAGTGCTGGGTGGTTATCCAAACTTTGTTATTCCGGGAATATCAAATACTCATCCCATATTGTATGTTGGGAGTTATTCGGTAGGGGACGTTGCGGGCGGTCAATCATATTCAGTTACCTTTCCGAGTATCGGAGCCGTTGACTATGTTGTTTCAGGTTCGCTATTAGGTGGTGCAACTGATCCAGCGAATGATGCTAATGTATTTTGGACAATTCGAAACAAAACATCAACAGGGTTTACTTTGTATGTCCGTGAAAATAGTTCATCGGCTAATAGTTTAGTATTTGATTATGCACTAATTAAGAAATAAAATGAAGGAACCAAAACCAATCGACATCTACAATTATACGAGTGTTGGAAATCTTGCCGTGGACATGTGTGTAGCATGCATTCAGCATGAATTTAAGTTTAATAAATCAATAAAAGCCATTATTCTAAGCAAAGCCAAATACGAAACGTTTCAGAGATGGGTAGCTAAAGAATACGGAGAAGAATACGTTTATAAACAATTTGCCATTGAGGGCGTTGATATTCGCAAAGAAAATATTATCTTTGGAAGTGATTTAATGGTTGAATATTACAAACAATCTGAATTAGTATGATCCCAAAAGAGCGTAGATTTGTTGGTTATTTGCCGCCACTTCAGGCGCGATTAGTTAAAAATATGTCTGAACAGACCGGACAATCTGAAAGCTCGATTATAAAAGAAGCGGTTCAGGACAAGTTTAATAACATGCCACAACATGAGCGCGAAAAACTATTAGGAGTTAAAAGATAGTTTTCTTTCACTTTTCGTTTTTAGTTTTGCCGGATCATTAAATTGGTCCGGTTTTTTGCGTTTTATTAAAAAAGTGTTACACTTTTCATGCATGCAATTTAATAAATTTACTTTTATTGCATGAACTATTGTATCGACCCGACAGTTAGCGAGCCTATTATGCTTTTAAATAAGCACATCGGATTTGATGAAGATGAAGGAATGGGAATTGATGGAAGCATATTTCAGCAGGAACTACTTCTATTAGACACGCTTGGCAAAAAACGTATTCAAGTTTGGATTAATTCACCTGGTGGAGTAGTAACGGACGGTTACAACATTTACAGTGCTATTCTCAAATCAAATACCCCAGTTGACACTTATTGCATAGGTGCAGCCGCTTCGATTGCAGGGGTAATCTTTCAAGCAGGAAGAAAGCGGATAATGTCGGATTATGGTTGGTTGATGTATCACAATCCTTTCGGTGGTTCAGATGGAATTTTGAAAACAATGCAAGCAAGCATTATCAAAATGATTGAACAGCGTTGCGGAATGTCAGAAGATGAAGTTTCCCGAATGATGGCGCGAACTACCTTTATAGCAGCCGGTGAAGCTCTTAATATGAATCTTTGCGACAAAGTGGATGCCAGCGTAGATGAAAACACCAAATATCTACGCAAGATTACCGATCAAATGCAATTTCACAAAGAATGTAATTTAGTTTTAAATTCGATTTTAAATAATAACCCAAAAATTAATACAATGATTAAAGTATGTATGAGGCTGGGGCTTAATGATAGCTCCCCTGAGGACTCTATCGTTAAAGCCATCGACGCGATTGAGAACCGCGCAAAGAAAGCTGAATCTGATGTTGAAAACTTGAAAAAGGAAAAAACAGAGGACAAAGCTAAGAGTGACGATGAACTGGACAAACTAAAGGCCAAGCTGAAAAAATTAGAGGAAGAAAAAGCCGCTAAAGATTCAGCTTACAATGCTTGCAAAGAAGCACTTGACGCAATGACAGAAGATAAAGTTAAGGCCGAAAACGCAATGAAAGAAGAAGAAGCTAAAAACATGGTAAGCAACTTTGCGAAATTAGGGCGCATCAAAAATGAAGCTACTGTTATTCTAAAATGGACAAACTTGGCTAAAGCTGATTTTGAAGGTACAAAGGCAATGATTGAAGATTTACCTTTGAACAAGGACGCCGTAAAGATTACGGACGCAGTTGCTAATAAATTGGGCGAACATGATCTTCCATCGAACGCTATTGGATTGGCAGTAAAAAACAGGCTTAAACGCGAAGGCAAAATTTAAATCTTAAATTCTAATAATAAATCAAAATGGCATTAAACATTACAGATACAACCTACGCCGGTACGTTCGCATCATATTTCTGGTTACCGGCTGCCTTTGGAATGGATACCCTACAAAAAGGCGGAGTTTACGTACAGGATGGAATTAAGAAAACTCACACGATTGGCAGGATTGACTTTGCAAATCCTTTGCAGGCACGAACAGCCACTCCGACCGGTTCGGGAACTTTCACCGTTGACGGGCGTAGTTTGACACCGCTTGACATTATGGTTTATACTGAATTTAACCCACGCGATTACGAAGCTCATTGGTTGGCAGAGCAATTAAGTCCAACTCTTTTGGCACGCGAACTTCCGGTTACTGCCGAAAATTACATGATGCAGGTAGGACTTGAAAGAGCATTTGAGCAGATCGAGTTAGGATTATGGCAGGGTTCAACAACCTATACAGCCGCTAAAGGATCAGCCGGAAACGGTCAGATTTGTTTCTTTGATGGTTTCCTTAAGTTGATGGTCAATGATTCAGCTGTTCAGAAGGTTTCTTCACCTTTTGCATTGACCGCAGCCGTAACAGATAGTAGTCATTACAACATCGTGGATGCTTTTAACGCTTTGATTAATCTTTGCGCTTCAAATAAGAAAGCACTGTTAAGCAGACCAACAAGGTACAAGCGTTTGAAATTCTTTGTTTCGATTAATACCGAACAAATCTATCAAACGTATATCACTACCACCTTAACGTTTAAGGGTGCAAATACAACCGAACAGGGAATTAATAAATTCAAAGGTTACGAGATTATCCCTCTTGCCGGTTTGCCGGATGACACTATTTTGTTTTGCGAAGGGCTTGACGATGTTAGTTCTAACCTATATGTAGGTATGAACAGCACGGAAGATAATAACCTCCAATTACAAAGACTACAGGCTAATTCAGAGCTTTTCTTCCTTAAAGGTTTGATGAAGTTTGCCGTTCAGTATGGTTTCTCCGAACAAGTATTTTTGTTCACTACCTTAACATCAGGTTCGTTTAACGCATAATTAAAAATATAGGGGCGATTAATTTCGTCCCTTAAAACATATTCAAAATGAGTACACTTTCAAGATTTCCCAATGTTGCAGGAGCGGACAATACTGATAGAATCAGGAACAACGAGTATTTAACTCCAGCTTATGCCGCTACTATTGCACTACTACCGACAAAAAGCCGCACACTTGTAAACGTTGCCGCCTTAACCGGAGCATTGACCGTTACTATGGGCGTTGGAACTTCAACGACTGCCCCTTATGTGGGTGACGAAGTAATAATGTTATTTACCGCCGCCGCTGATCGAATCGTTACATTCGGAACCGGAACACTACCGACCGCAACACTTACAGTTTTAGCTGCAAAAACAGCAAACGTTAAGTTCATTTTTAACGGTGCTGCATGGTGCGAAGTTTCCAGAGCCGTAACTGCATAAGCCATGTTAAAGAGGCGTAAAGAGGAAATATTTGCCGCGTTGCCTCATGTTACAGAAATATGGGTAACGGATGACGGAGAGTTTCATTTGCACCCTCACAACGGAGGGGAAAGAGTCACAAATGAGCCTGAAATTAAAATAGCCGCTAAAATTATTTTGAAAGATTCTGATAAAGCGACTGAAAACATTTTAAATCTTAATGCAAAATGAGGCCAGACATTACATTTATAAAAGGTCAGGGATCGAGTAAAAGAGTAGGAGCCGGACAGGATTATATATCCGGCCTTATTTTTTATACTGCATCTTTGCCTTCGGGATTTACCACCACCGCGAACATTAAGCAAATGTTTTCGATTGTGGATGCTGAAAATGCAGGAATTAAATCGGACTATTCAGATGGAACAAAAGCCGCCGGAACTTATTTGATTACAGCCGCCGGAACTACTGGGGATTCAGTAACATTAAAATTTACTGAACCGCGTGGAGTCTCTGTTGTTTTAGGTTCTTATTCTAAATTATCAACTGACACTACTGTTTCGTTAGTTGGCGATGGATTAGCCGCCGCGATTAATGCAGGAACAAAAACCCACGGATATACGGCTGTTAATACGGCTGGTTCGGTTGCAATCACCGCACGACCCGGTCTTGGAATATATCCCAATTCAGGAACTCCATTTTCAGCAACATTAAGCGCAGGCGCGACACTTGCCGGAACACTTACTCAATTTACGGGGGGTGTTGCATCAAAACAAGCAATATGGCATTATCATATTGCTGAATATTTCAGAGGTAATCCAAACAGTTCGCTTTACGTTGGTTTCTTCCCTGTTCCTTCAACTTATACGTTCAGCGAGATTACATTATTGCAATCATTCGCAAATGGGACCATACGACAGGTAGGTATTTACAAAGATTCAGCTGCATATGCTTCGGGCGATTTAACTGCTATTGATGGGATCATAAAAACCTACAATGACGCAAAGCATAAACCATTGAGCGCACTTTACGCCGGTGACATGAAAGCAGTAGCTGACATTACCCAGGTTTCAGACTTGACACTATTGACTGCAAACAAAGTAAGTTCAATCATTGGACAAGATGGGGGTGCATTTGGTAATTTGTTGTTTTTGAATCGGCAAATCGTTTATTCGGTAATCGTTATTCGTTATTGATATATCTGTGTATTTTTTCTAAGATTCAAAATTCTTTTATTGCTTTATTTTTTACTCGCTATGTTCCATAAATTCAGACAAGTTGCCAACTGAAAACTTTTGTAGGCCACTATGTGTCCGTCCTTTGGATTCTCCCAGCACGATATCTTTTTGCTGTCATGAAAAAGGGATACCGATGATTTCCTCACTGGCATTGATGTCTGATAAATTATTTACGGTGACCGTGAAGCTATTTTCGCTGGTCTTTTGTACTTGGAAGTCTCCCTGTCCTGTGAGATCTTGAGTATCTAATGTAATGTCGGGATTGATATACAGGATCCCTTGAAATTTACTTAATGAGCCTGTGTATTTATCTGCTACAAATATTTCAAAATCTCCGCTTTGGGTCTTGTAAGCGGCATCTCGTCACTGTTCCCTGATGATCTGCTTCTCCTGGAGGGAGAGAATGCTCGTGAGAAAAAAATCTGGATTGCGTTTTATATAAAAGATAGCGATAGCACAAATCAATGCTAAGAGCAGTATTGTCCCATTCTGTTTGATCTTTCGGGCTATTTTTTTCATGCTATCACAAAATTATTTAAACAATGGTTTCTTCACTGTCCTTATTTATGATTCTCGAGAGGAAAATCAATTGAATTTTAGCGGAAAGCTTGAAGCATAAAGCTAGATGTTAGATGCTAGAAGTTAAAAGCTAGATTTGTAAAAGCTTGCGTTGATATTTCCTGTAAGGAGCGTTATCGAGCCATTAATCTGATAGTCTATTAGGACGTATCATCCTATTTTGGTTGCTGGAGGATCTTGCATGTCGAATAAAAAATTTCCCAGGCTGTAGATGATCGGTTTGCCTTGGTATCGTCAGATGTCTTGGGTCACGTGAGGATGTGTACCTATGATAATGTCAGCTCAACATTGGATAAGTTGTTTGGCAATACTCTCTTGCGAAGCATCATGCGTAGTTTGGTATTCCGTTCCTCGATGGACGGCCACGAGAGAAATTCTTCCTTCAGTTTTATTTTTTTTCAAAATATCGCAGTACCCGGAAAATAATCGTCTCGGCGTGATCGTAAAATCAAATCCCTCTCGAGCTATCGGGATGCCACGAATACTTGTTTTCCATTCATAATTTTTTTGGAAATAGGTGCTATTTCTTACATATCCGATGGGCTGAATATTGTTTTGTTTTAGGAGCTGAATGGTTTCCTGATGCGCCTGAGTACCTCAGTCAAAAGTATGATTATTTGCGACGTTGGCTATGTTGAATCATAGCTCGCTGAGATATGGAAGTATGATATCAGAGGAACAAAACTGTACTTGTTTGTGTGATGCAATGCAATCTTTTGCATCCTGTACGATGGGTGTTTCCAGGTTAAAACCAACGAAATCTATACCAAATAATTTTCTATGTGGATAGATTTGTGGATCCAGATCTGTATTTTCACTCTGGAAAAATGTTTTGAAATGATTTTTTATCGATGCATCGGTAGAGAGAAATTGCGCTACCTGTCTATCAAATATGAGATCCCCGAAAAACGCCAATGTGAACCCATTCGCCTCTGTTTTCTGATCGGAGTAAGAGATGAATTGTCTGGAAGTATTTCCTGTACCTAAATTCTTCCCTACGATCGTGCTGCTACTATCTCTCAGATATAATTGCGGAT
>Ga0118677_10007535_pt1 | contig 17915 bp, 17 predicted proteins | sample AliMusrvi5mmetaG_FD_86154 | JGI IMG/M metagenome (GOLD analysis project Ga0118677, IMG submission 86154) | reverse complement strand
ATATAGAGCCCATCAGCCTGGATGCCGAACCACAAGCGCTTGGCCATGCGCAGTGACTCGTCAGGATCCGAGCCTCCCGTGTCGAGGAGGAGTGTCCAGCCATGGAGTTGTTGACTTATTCCCGAAAGATGCAGCGCGAGGCTTCGTGCGGCTTCCGCAGCCCGGAGCCTGCAGGGTCGCGAGGATTCGTCAAAGGTCAGCAGAAACGATTCTTCGGTCTCCCGTTTCGATGCGGCGAAGGCGGTGACGACCTCCTTAACCACCCTCTCCAATTCCTCCGTGAGCACCGGGTCGGCACTTCGCAGCTGGGTATGAAATGGAATTTTAATAAAGAGTCCTATCACGCTATCCCCCTCGGAATGCTCTGCCCATCCTGTATAATTGTCACCATTCCGACGCTTTCGTCCAGCGGTAAAACTTGACTCCCTGTATGGTGAATGCTACACTGCGGTTCCAGGCAGGCTCGATAGGCCCGCTCTCACTGATTGATCGAGGATTTCCATGGTATGGGATAGCATTATCCAGGTGCTGAGCGGTCCACTACTAGCCAAGTTCTTCCTTACGGCGGTACTCATCGGTGTTTTCGTGTTCCTTCGGAGGAAGGATACAGAAGGCGCGATGACGGGTTATTCATTGCTTGCCGGTTTTCTGGCGCTCCGGGACCTCATTTTCGCTTTCCTGCCCAATGTGGCGCTTTTCAACGCCAGCGACCTCCTGCTCTTCACCTGCCTACTTTTCATCGGGCTCAAATCCTTTAGGTTGGGTTGGTTTTTCTGGATAGCCGCCATCCTTGATGGCTCTGCGCTGGTTTTTCTTGTTCTTGAAGCCTTTTTCATGGATTTTGGTTTTCCGCCCGATAGTGTTCGCCTGGTTGCCCTCGTCCCCGCCGTCCTTCTCTTGCTGCCTCTTCTTTTCCGTGCCGAGGCGGACACAAGCACACGTCGCCTTTCGCTCAGATCCGCCATTCCGCTGGCGATCGGGTCGGTCGCATACATCATTGTAGGATCTGTCATCGGTACCGACCATGCCCTTTTCCGCATGTTGGTGATTCCGGCTTTCTATGGTCTTCTCTTCGGGCTTGCCCTCATGTTCATCAACATTCTTCAGAACCAATTGATCAGCGCTGTCGATTACTACGAAGAGTCGGTGGATTCCCTCTACGACCTTCTGCTCTCCACCGGCACTGCCATGAGGAGCGAAACGTTTCTCCAGGAGGTCGCCGACAACATGATCCGCACCGTGGTCGAACGCACGGGCGCGGACGGTGGCGTCCTTCTCCTCGCCGATGAATTTGAGGAAACCGTTTCCGTCAGGGCTCTCTGCGGGAAATATCCACCGCCCTTCAAACTTCCCGAAAACCTGCCAAGGACACAGGAAAGCGTGGAGTCGTTCGTCCGGCACGCCCGGTTCAAACTCGGTGAAGGCATCCTCGGAGAAGTGTCACGGACAGGAAAGCATGTATTCCTGTCCAAAAGCGACACTGGCTCACCCCTGCCCGACAATGGTGATGAGGAATGGCTGCGGGCGAGCGCCTTCATCGCCTCACCCCTCATCGTGCGTGACCGGATCATAGGGGCGGTTTCTGTCGTCAAGTCCGGTGTGGGGAGTTTTTCCGAACGGGACTTCGACCGCTGCAAGCTCCTCGCCAATTTCGGATCAATCGCGGTGGCCAATTCCTTTTCTTTTTTGGAGGCGTCCGAACGCAGTGACATCGAACGGGAAGCGGATATGGCAGCCAGGATTCAGTCCAACCTGATGCCCAAGCGCATCCCCGAGGTGCGGGGATTCTCCTTCGGAGTCTTCCAGAGTTCGGCCCGCGGAGTCTGCTCGGATTACTATGACGTCATTCCAACCTCAACCGACAAGGCGGTTCTCGTTGTTGGAGATGTCGCTGGCAAAGGAGTGGCGGCCAGCATAGTTCTTGTGATGGTGAGGGCGATACTCCAGCTCATCACCGCCTCGACCAAGGATGTGGCCACTCTTCTCCAATGGGTCAATCGTGGAATAATCGGAAAAGTCGACCTCGATCATTACGCCACCCTATGCCTCGCCGCGGTGGACTCGTCCTCCGGTGCCGTGGAGCTCGCAAATGCGGGTCACCAGCCCTCGCTTGTGTGTCGGGCGACGGACGGAAACCTCGAGGCGGTGGAATCAGGGAGCATCCCGATAGGAGTCGAGCGTGGCACCGCCTACGCGTCCAGCCATGTGGTTTTTGGAGAGGGAGACCTGCTCGTCCTTTACACCGACGGAATTGTCGAAACGATGAACTCCCAGGGAAAGCAGTACGGAAGAAAAAACCTGGGGGCCGTTGTTCAGCGATTCCGTGAACTCGCCCCGAGCGTGATAGCGGAGAGGATAGGAAAGGACGTGATGAGTTTTGAAGGGCCGGCGAAACCCCATGACGACAGGACCGTACTCGTCATGAAGCGAAGCAAGGCATGACAGTGGAGGGACGCAGCGCATGGAATTAAAGATACGAAAAAGTGAAACGAACTATATCATCGATGTCAATGGTGAGATGGATCTGTATAATTCGTACAAGCTCAAGGAATTGGTGATGAAGATGATCGAGAAGAAGGTCGAGCGCTTCATCATCAATCTGGAAAACGTCGACTATATTGACTCGAGCGGAATCGGGGCCCTCATATACATCTGCTCAACCATCAAGAAGATGGGCTTCAAGCTCTTCATCACCAATATCCACGGCTCGGTGAAAAAAGTCATCGAATTGACCAGGCTCATGGGCTATTTCCCGATCACTCCGACCATCGATGACGCGCTCAGACGGATGGGAGCCTGAAATGGCGGCACAACAGTCCAAGGACATCAGGGTCGACGAGAATTCCCCGCACTTCGACAAAACGGGAATGCTCCACAAGGAATTCTCATCGGATTACCGCCAGATTCGATATTTCACCCTCATCATCGTCCAATCCGCGCCTCCCGACATCAAGGAGATCAACCTACTTGAACAACAGATCAGCGAGATCATAAAGAACGCCGTCAAGCACGGCAACGCCTGCGACCCCGAGAAAAAAGTCCGAGTCTGGTATGACTTCAGCCCTGAACATGCGCACCTCATCGTTGAGGATGAGGGCCCGGGCTTCAGGGACCTGGAAAAATGGAATGAGTTCAATCACACACGGCAGAAGATCCTTGAAGGGAATGATATTGAGGCCCTATCCGAGTATGTCTCGTTCCGAGGTGAACGCGCGGACGAAAACGATGGCGGCAATGCCCTGTTTGCCGCCCTTGAGTATTGGGACGGCGGTCTGGTGTTCAACTCCAAGCGCAATTGTGTGTCGGTCCTCAAACACTTTCCAAAAAAACGGCGTGGGGTGAAGATCGACACCGAGTAGCGTGGGTTTTTGAACCTTCCTTACTCAGGCCGTCGTCCTCTCCTTGGCGAAGACCCTGGCCAATACGGTGCAGGCCATGGCGGTGAGGACGGCTATCAAGGCATAGCTGGCGAACCCGATTTTCAGGCCATAGCCTTGGGATATCCAGGACATCAGGAAGGGAAAGGCGAAGAGGCCGGCGCCTCCACCAGCCACCGTGAAGGAGATCGCCTCGGCCTGCGCCTTCTTGCAGGAAATGCCGACGAGGGAGATCACGGTGGGGTAGATTATGGAGCAACCGAGGCCAGCGAGGAACGTGCATGTCGCCGGCGCCCAGAGAGGGCTTCCGGTGGCAGCGAAACCCATGGCGCACAACGTCACCATCGAGGCCACGAGCAGCAGGGAGCCGGCGATGAGGACTATTTCCTGCCGATTGCCATGATAGAGGGCGGGGACGCCAAATCGCCCAGCGACGACGCCAATCCAGAACAGTGAGACGGTGAGGGAAGCGAAGGCGGGACCGGCGGAGAATATGCGGACAAAGTATTCGGCGATCCAGTTGGAGATGCCGATCTCGGCCCCGACATAGAGAAGCAGGCACACAAAGCCCAGATAAAACGCTGAGCCACGGATCACTTTTTTCCCGGCGGTTCGGACTTCCATGCCCGCATCCACACTGCCCAGACGCGAAAAGGGCATTGCCATGAGCGCCACGGCGAGAATCGCGAAGAGTACTGCAATGGCGCGGAAGAGGATGGTCCATGACAGGCCCATGGCCATCATCACGCCGAGGACCAGGGGGCCGGCGACGGCGCCGACCGAGAATGCCCCATGCATGAGGTTCATCGCACGGCCTGAACCGTCCTCATCCATGCGCAGCGCGGACCAGTTGACTGCAGGTTCAATGAAGCCCTGACCGACACCGATGAGGATATTGAGCAGGAAATTGACCAGGAACGATGGGCTGGATGCGAAGAAGGCGAGGCCGATGACGCAGGTGGCAAGGCCGGCGACGGTCGTACCCTTCGCGCCTATGTACTTGAGCAACTTGCCCGCGAAAAGGCTCCCTATGAAGTATGCGCCGGCGCCGGCGGCGATCACCGCCCCCGCAGCGGCATAACTCCACTTGAAATCGCCCAGTATCTTGGGCAAGGAGGCACCGACAATGGTCATCGAGGTGCCGAAGAGGGTAAATGCGCCGAAGAGGCTGAAAAAGAGTCCACGCATCGGTCTGGAGATGAGAGCCATCGCACTTTATCCTTATTTCCGAGGGTTTTTGAGGTTCAGGCCTTCGATGCCCACGGCGTCCTCATCGGTGAAGTTGCGGCCATAGAGGCATTCGAACAGGAAACGGAAATCCTCGGGGCTGATGTCGGAGTATTCCACACCGAAGTAGCTTCGCGCGGCGTCACGATACACTCGCTTTACCTTCGCGAGCACCTTGACCACCCGGCCCTTGGCCTTGATGGATATCTCCATCTCGCTTCCGGGTAGGAGTGACGAAGAGAGGTCGCGGGAGGAGTTTGAGAACAAGAGGCCTCCAGCACTTATATCGATGACATCGGCGGAGAAATCCCGTGCTTTCTTGGGGGCGTTCTTGAAGTATCCGTTGACTTTGAGTGAGTAGGCGAGGACTTTCGCGAATTGGAAATAGGTCTCGAGCACGGGGAGATCGAATGGAGTCTTGCCCGGAAGGTTGTTGACCAGATAGACATAACCGATCACATATTCCTGGAAAAGAAGGGGTATCATGAGTTCGGATAGGATGCCTGTGGTTTTCTTGTTGCGTTCGAAGCGAAGGACCTCATCGGTTATCAGATCCTCGCGCACGCCGTCGTACCGCAGGAAATCGGCGAAGATGTCGCGGGTGACGATCCGTGATTTGACATACGGGTCGACAAGTGGCAGGCCCCCAGCCACGGTGGGCAGGTAGTATATTTTGCCAGTGCGGACGATGAGGCGCTCTTCCTGCGTTTCAGGAACCCTTTCCTTGAACATCCGCACAGCGCGTTCGCTTGCGAACTCGGATGCCCGTTCGTTGAACGTTTGCACCAGGGATCGTATGTCCCGGGGATCGAAGGCTGAGTTTGGCTCGGGTTCGGTGACGAGTTCGAACTCACGCGTGGTGGGGAAGGCGAGTTCATACCGGTCCCCCTTGAAGGAAAAGGAAACGTCGAGTTCGGTGGGAGGGAGACGGCGGCTGTAACGGCGGCCAAGGTTTTTGTATACGGCTTCCGGCAACTCCGTTGTGACACTCGAATCCTTCACCTCAAGTATCCTCGCGCGGAAAGCCATGGGCTGTTCCCGGTACACGAAGCGGAATTCATATATCTGGCTGCGCCTGAGCAGGCGAAGTGGCATCGCATGGGAAAAAGTGAGACCTTCGGCGGCAATCGCGGTGATCAGGCAGGGCCATTCGCCTGAGCCAGCTATTAGAAGGAAAGGAATGGTATCATCCCGAGCCGAGCCCAGGATGAACTCCTTCTCGATTCGCTTTAGGTTTGTCGCCATGGTTTTTCCTGTTGCGTCCGTGCTAACGCGGTTGTGCACTCGAATCTGGATTGAAAGCCATGGCGCCGGAAACTGGTGGATCGAGGGCAAAAGCCTCGATGTACCAAAGATCCTCACTTTTTCTGAGTGATAGGAGGCCTTCCTGGCGAGTGGCATCCACGGCGGAGGACAATCGGAGCCTGAGCGAAGCGGAGGATCCTTCGAGGGAGATGGCGCCAAGCCTGTACGGTTTCATGGTCGGCGATCCGGGATCCGGAGACGGGGGAGTGAGGAGCACGACGAGCGCATCGCGGGCTTCGGGGAGGAGGATCTTCTTGTCGAGCTTGCCTGAGGCAATTCCCTCCACGAAGGAACGGGCGACCATGAATGCGTCGGATTCGTCCCCTTTCTCCGGGTGGTGCGACTGGAGGGGACCAAGGGAATAATCCTGTGGCATGCGGGGAATCGAGGGAACCTTCAAGCCGAAGCCGTGCATCGATGCCATCAAAGGCGCCGCGAAGGCCTTCGCGGTCTGAGGCGGGACTGGCGATGAAATCCGTGCCGGGGCGACGATGTGCACCGGAGTGGATGTCTGTGGCGATAAAGGTTGAACTTCGACCGTCTTTTGAGGACTTTTGGGGGATGTTTTTCGTGTGCAGGAGATCAGGGTCACGATCGGCGCAGTTGCACTAGCCACGGTTGCCATCACGCAGACCGCGAACAGAAACCTCTGTCTTGTGGGCGCGCTGTACTTTACATGCATTTCATGTAAATATGTAACATAAATACGGGTACAGGTCAAATGAGGTGGAAATTCGCATGAGCTCTGCCGACCTACTCCATTTTCTTGCCTCCACATTGACTGAGCCTATCCGCGATCCAGTATGGGGCAATGTTTTCCTGAGCCCCGCGTTGGAACGGCTGGCTTCTTCAGTTCCCTTCGCCAAGCTCGGCCGGATCAAGCAGCTTGGGCCAGCCTATCTTGTCTATCCTGGCGCCACGCATACACGGAGGGCGCATTCAATCGGTGTGTTCCACATGGCCCGGCGAATAGCTTCGGCCTTGTCCGCGAAGGGGCAGCTCGATTTTTGCTCGCGAGAAGGCCTTCAGTCATACCTCGTCGCCGCCCTTTGCCATGATCTCGGGCACTTTCCTTATGCGCACTCCCTCAAGGAGTTGCCCCTCGAGGCACATGAGGCGCTGACAGCGCGGGATATCCGTTCGGAGCCACTTCGCAGCCTCGTTCTCGAGGCGGGAGCCGACCCTGAAGCGGCGGCTGCCATCGTGGACCAGGATACCGACGATGGGGGTAATCGGGAAATCCGCTTTTTCCGTGGGCTGCTTTCAGGTGTCCTCGATCCTGACAAACTTGATTACCTCAATAGGGACGCCTTTTTTTGCGGTGTGCCGTACGGACTCCAGGACAGCGATTTCATACTTCAGCGATTGGCTGTGGGACCCGGGGATACACTCGCCATGGAAGAGCGTGGCCTGATGAGCGTGGAGAGCCTGCTATTCTCCAAATATCTCATGTACCGCTCGGTGTACTGGCACAAAGGCGTGCGATCTGCCACCGCGATGATCAAGAAGGCGGTGCTGATGGCCTTGAACGAAGGCATCCTCCAGCCAGAAAACCTCTACGGCCTTGACGATGATGGCTTCTACGCCAAGCTCCGGGGCATTTCCTATCCACCATGTGCCCTGGCGGCCTCGGTGTTCGAGGGGAGAATCTACAGCACCGTGCTGGATATCTCCTTTTCCGAGCTGGACGAACGTCATCATGGGCTTCTCAACCTCAACAATAGATTGAAGGCAGAAAAAGAGCTTGCCGCCGAAGCGGGGAAAGGCATTGGAAGTCTCGATCTCGTGATCGACATCCCCGAGGCGATCTCCTTCGAAACTGATCTGCCGGTGCTTCTCGATGGACCGGAGCGATGCGCCCTGCCTTTTCCCCAAAGTCCAACAGTTTTCACCGCCCCTGTAATCGCGGATTTCGCCAGATCACTGCGCCGCATCAGGGTTTTCGCCCGAGAGGGCTCCGTGGATCTCGCGGCAGCGGCCATGGGCATGTTTGGCTAGGCTGGCGTTGCGAATCCTGCCAACATGCATACACTTCATAAATGATGAGGAGGGGACATGATGGATATACGCAACATCATGGAAGATGCTGTGAAAGCCATGGTGGAAGAGCTGTTTGAGCGAGAAGACAGGGAAAAACGCCTTGATTTCTGTACCTGCGACCAATGCAAACTCGATGTCGTGTGCTACGTCCTCAACCGGGTCAAACCCGAATACATCGTTTCCAGCCGCGGCCTCGCCTACAGTGAAAAGGAAGGCCTCGACAAGGTCCAAAGGCAGGCAGACCTCATCTCCATGGTAAAAGAGGGCTGGGGCAAGGTTTCGCACTTTCCACGGCTCACCTCGGACCATGTGGGTGGTGGCCCTCTGAATGTCGATCTCAAGGGACCGGTCTTCAATTTTCCGACAATAATGGGAAGGGTGTTTGACGGCCGGACCTTCGCACCACTGGGTGAAGGGGCGGTGCGTCTCCTGACAGGGGGAGCGGAAGTTGCCATGGTTGACCCCAATTGGCAGAATCCCTTTGTCCTCGCCGGAGCCACGGGAGGAACCTATATCTTCTGGCCGCGGTCGATCGTTGCCTCCCCTCAGGAAGTGGACAGGAAAGTGGTATTCGAGATCAAGGTTGAGGTGCCTGGTCTTGAGGGAATCTCGCACTACATCGAGATCACCAGCATCCCCGAATCGAGTGCGCGCCTCGATTTTTCCCTGCAGAGGGTTTTCAAGGTCCCCGACCTCTTCCTTTTTCCCGAAGGTCAGGCCGACGAGGACGAATAGGAGAGGAGTTCGTGGGCTGGCACGAGTTCGACATAATGGAAGACTGAATGCATACCGCGCTCTTCAGTATGGCGAATCTTGACCACGCGATAGGCAATTATACGGGGGCTTGGCAAAGGCAGGGATAAATGGCGTCCGTTCAGGTCGACGAGTTCGTCGATGCGCAACGGAGCCTCGAGTTCCTGGCTCGCACCTTCAGGATATACAATGTAATACTCATCGATCGTCATGACGTGGTCAGTCTAATCCCCCACAAGCGCTTTTGTAAGCACCTCAAGTACAGGCTCAAAAAATTCTCCAATCCGCATATTCTGGTGATTCCTTTGGAAATAAACCAATAACACCTACACAAACGTCTAGCTCAACCTCAATAAAAAGTGGTTCTGTCGAGTGTTTTCGAATTTAGCTTCGTTGACAGCTCACTGGGACGAAGTAGTATAAAGTTCATTGTGGGAAAAAGTGGAAAAACGTAGGAACTAGTGGAAATGAATCTACTTACCGGTGAGTTCAGGAATACCCTGGACGAAAAAGGACGAGTGTCGCTCCCCGCAAAACTCCGCGGAGAATTGCCTGGGAACGAGTTTGTCCTCACACAGGGAGTTGATGCCTGTCTCTGGCTTTTCCCCCCGGAACAGTGGGCGGTCCTGTCGAAAAAACTGATGGAGTCGACAAGTCTTTTCGCGGCTCGTGCCCGTCTGGTCCAGAGACGGATCCTCGCCCCCGCGCAGGAAGTTGAGGTCGACAAGCTCGGTCGGATCGCCATTCCACAAAGCCTTCGAGAATTTGCTGGTCTGACCAGGGATTGCGTGATCCTGGGCATTTCCAAGTACATCGAAATCTGGGATGGGGACGCATACCGCAAGTATTTGGAGGATAACGAGTCGGAATTCCTTGCCGCAGCCGAAGAACTGGGAGGCCTGACGCTTTAGGGCGTCGGGACGGTCATGGCCGGAATTGCCCACATCCCCGTGATGCTCGCTGAGCTGTTTTCTTTCCTGATCCCACCGCGGGACGACGCGCTGATGCTCGATTGCACGCTGGGGGAGGGAGGCCATACAGAGGCCTTCCTTGCGCGCTATCCGGGCATCAGTTGCGTCGGCATCGACGCTGATCCTGCCATCCAGGCAAAGGCGCGGGAACGCCTCCTGCCTTTCTCGGGCAGGGCATCCTTCCGAATCGGCTACTTTGACGATGTCCTTGCGGATTGGGGCGATTCCAATCTTAAACCGGACCTCGTCCTCTTCGACCTCGGCCTGTCCATGTTCCACTTCGCCGAGTCAGGGCGAGGATTTGGCCATGGCCGGGACGAAGGACTCGACATGAGGCTTTCACCCGAGGCTCCCCGCGGCGCAGCGGAGATCCTGGCGGAGGAAAAAGAAGAGGAAATCGCCCGTATCATCTATGAATACGGCGAGGAACGGATGTCACGGCGCATCGCACGGGCCGTGGTCGATGCGAGGAGGAAGGGCGGTGTCACAACGACGGGAGCCCTGGCGGAACTTGTGTGGAACGCGGTGCCGCCAGCCTATCGACACGGCCGCATCCATCCAGCCACCAGGACTTTCCAGGCTCTGCGCATAGCCGTCAATGACGAGTTGGGCAGGGCTGAAAGGGGAATAAGGCGTGCGGCCGGTCTTTTGGCGCCGGGGGGGATCATCGCCGTCATCTCCTTCCATTCACTTGAGGACCGGGTGGCCAAGAACGTCCTGCGTGAATTGGCTGGGCGCGGCCCACGATCGGCAAGTGAATCCTCTTCACCCTATTCGAATTCTCCGATATCTAGTGGTGGGGATGGCGCAACGCATCCGCTCCTCGAGCTTGTCACGAAGAAACCCGTGGAGCCAAGGCCCGAGGAGATACTGCGCAATCCCGCCTCGCGGAGCGCAAAACTTCGCGTCGCCCGGAAAACGGACGACGATGCCCCAAGGACAGTTGCATGAAGCGCGTGGCCTTGTTCGCGATCCTCTTGTCCATACCTCTGTTGCTTATCGCGGTCGCCTGGCAGGCGGGCCGCTTCGATTCCCTCGCCGCTGAGGCCAGACGACTCGAAGCCTCCCAGGAATCCTGGGTTCAGGAGAATCGAAAGCTGGAAGCGGGCATTCGCGTGCTTTCGAGTCGGGAACGGGCACAGGCGCTCGCCGAAAACCTCGGCTTGGAAAAGGCCGGACCAGAACGCCGCATCCGCGTGATTCTTCCAAAGGCCGTCAATGAGGTTTCAAGGTGACAGAAGACCGCGCGCCCTTGTTCTCGGCCGCCGAGCTTGCTTCAATCGCGGGTGGCCTTCTTGTCGGCGATCCGGGTGCCCGCATTGATTTCGTCGCAGTCGACTCCCGCAAAGTGAGGCACGGTTCGCTTTTCATCGCCCTGCCCGGAGAACGGAGCGATGGCCACCTGCACTGTGAAGCAGCCTTCAATGCCGGTGCCTCCTGTGTGGTGGCGCGCGCTGACCATCGCCCTGCGGTGGAATCCTCTTTGGGCATGTTCGCCGATTTGAATGATGGCACGGCCACTGACACCGCCCTCGTTTTTGTCCCCGATTGCCTTGTGGCCTTGCAAGCGCTCGCACAGGCGCACCGCGCCCGTTTCCCTCGATTGCTCCGCATTGGCATCACGGGGTCCAGTGGCAAGACGACGATAAAGGAATGTGTCGCCGCGATACTCGGACGATCACGATCCATAGTCCAGAACCCAGGAAACCTCAATTCGGACATCGGTCTCCCTTTGTCCATATTCGCGATGAACAAAGGCCACGAAGCGGGAATCTTTGAGATGGGAATGAACAGGATGGGAGAAATCGGCGAACTCGCCGTGATATATGAACCCGACATCGCTCTCATAACCAATGTCGGTACCGCCCATATCGGATACATCGGATCGAGGGACGCGATAGCTGAGGAAAAAAAGGCGATTTTCTCTCGCTTTGATGGGCACCAGGCCGGATTTGTATGGGAGGACGATGCCTACAATGTTTTCCTCAAGTCCGGTGTCCGGGGCGATGTTGTCGATTTTGGACCGAGAAGCACAACGGGCCTGCGGATTGTGCGCAACTGCGGCCTGGACGGTTATGACCTGTCCTGGGATGCGTTCGAGTTCCGTTTTCCCTTGCCTGGACGGCATAATCTGCTCAATGCGATAGGTGCAGCGGCGGTTTCTTCCCGCGCCGGCGCGTCCGCCACCGAAGTGGCCGAGGGTCTCTCCGCGATGAAGTCACTCTTCGGCCGCTCAGAAATAGTGAAGGGAGATTTAACCATCGTCCGGGATTGCTACAACGCGAATCCCGACAGCACCGCTGCCGCGATGGCGCTCTGTGATTCCGTCGCCTGGCGCGGAAAGCGTGTCTATATCTTCGGCTCGATGCTCGAACTGGGCAAGGAATCCCATGCCGCGCACCACGAAATGGGGGAGATGGCAGGCAAATCCGCGGCCAACGCGCTCTTCTTCTTTGGCGAGGAGACCAGGCCTGCCTTCGACGCCGCGACGCTCACAGGTTTCCCTGGCCTCGTACTTTTTGAAACGAATTTCAACCGGCTCCTTTCAGCCGTCCGGGGGTATGTGACGAGCGGTGACTTGATACTCCTCAAGGCGTCTCGAGGCATGGCGTTGGAACGAATCGCGGATGCCCTTGTCCCAGGTTCTCCGCGATTTGAGGCGATAGGGGAGGGACAAGATGTTTCTTGAATTGTTCCGGGCTCTGGTGAAGTACTTCTCGCCACTCAACGTCTTCAAGTATCTCACGTTCCGTTCTGCCTATGCCGCGGTGACGGCGCTTCTAATCGCCTTTCTCGTCGGACCCGTGGTCATCGAGAAACTCCGGCGCCTCAAGTTCGGGCAATCTGTCAGGACCGATGGTCCCGAGTCCCATCTTGCCAAGGCGGGGACACCGACGATGGGCGGCATCCTCATCATTCTGGCAGTCTCCGCGGGAGTACTTCTTTGGGCTGACCTGTCCAACGCCTATGTGTGGATATCCCTCGGCTCACTCATTGGCTTTGGCGCGATAGGGTTTGTCGACGATTGGCTCAAGATAAAGCGCCACAGTTCCGACGGAATACCCGCATGGGTCAAGTTGGGTTTCCAGGTGATCGTCGCGACAGCCGCGGTTCTCCTCATATATGACCCGAAGAACTCCGCGACGACGATGCTTTATGTGCCATTCTTCAAAGCCCCAGTGCTGGACCTCGGGGTCGCCTGGATACCGATCGCTGTCATCTATGTCGTGTACTGGTCCAACGCGGTCAATCTGGCCGATGGCCTGGATGGCCTCGCCACGGGGCTCACCATCATGGCGCTCATCGCCTTTTCCGTGCTCACCTACATCACGGGTCGCCCTGACTGGTCATCCTATCTCAACATACCCAACGTGAAGGGTGCTGGAGAGCTCACCGTATTCAATCTGGCCCTACTCGGAGCCTGCGTCGGTTTCCTGTGGTTCAACGCTCATCCCGCTGAGGTCTTCATGGGTGACGTGGGGAGCCTCGCCCTCGGCGGCGTGTTGGGAGTGCTTTCGCTCATCGTGAAAAAGGAGCTGCTCCTTCTGCTTGTGGGAGGCGTGTTCATGATGGAAGTCCTCTCCGATGTACTCCAGGTTGGGTACTTCAAAATCACGAAGGGAAAGCGGCTTTTCAGGATGGCGCCCATTCATCACCATTTCGAACTCAAGGGCTGGAAAGAGACAAAGGTGGTGACCCGTTTCTGGATACTGGGTGGGATATTCGGAATCCTTGCCCTCTCCACACTGAAGATACAGTAAGGCGGGAATGATGTTGGGATTTGAGGCTGAGAGGACGAGCGCCGGCAGGCGCGGAGACAGGGGCTTTCTCGCCGCTGTCTTCCTCCTTTCCGGAGTGGGCATCGCCGTCCTTTGGTCGGCCTCCTCCGAGTACGCTCTTTCCCTTGGACGTGCCTCTGGATACTTCGCGCTCCGCCAGGCGTTGTTCCTCGTTCCCGCGGCACTAGTTTTCTGGGCCTGCGCCTCTGTCAACCTGGACTCACTCCGCGCAAAGACCGGGACCCTGACCTTGATCGCCCTTGGGCTCATGCTCCTGCCGTTCATCCCCGGCCTCGGGGAAAACCGAAATGGCGCGACACGGTGGATAGACCTTCGGTTCACCACATTCCAGCCATCCGAGATTTGGAAGCCCACGTTGGTCCTCTACCTTGCGCATATCCTGGAGAAGAAGCGCGAACGCATGGAGGAGAGCGCCGGCGTTCTCATCCCACCTTTCCTGCTCATCACGATTGGCTGTTTCCTTGTCTATGCGCAAAACGACTTTTCGACCACCGTGATCGCCGCGCTCACCGCCATCGCGCTGTTCTGGCTGGCAGGTTCGCCGCTGTCTTTTTTCCTGGGCTTGGGCGCCGCCGCGATCCCTCTCACCTTCCTCTCGATACTCACTTCTGATTTCAGGTTGCGGCGCATCCTGGCCTTCCTTTTCCCCGCCTACGAACCACACGGCCAGGGATACCAGATTCTCGGCTCGATAAAGGCCATACGGTCGGGCGGCATCATCGGGAAAGGTTTCGGCCTTGGTTCGCTGAAGCGCGGATCCATTCCTGAGGTGCAATCGGACTTCATTTTCGCCGCATGGGCAGAGGAAACCGGCCTTCTCGGAGTCCTCGCAGTCATCGGCGTCTTCGGCTTTGTGGCATGGCGCGCTTTCCGGGTGTCGTTCGCGGAGAGCGACGGCTATCGATCGTACCTCGGCATGGGAATGGCATTCCTCCTCAGTCTGGAGATCCTTGTAAACATCGCGGTGGCCGCGGGAGCCGTTCCTGCCACGGGCATGGCCTTGCCCTTCTTCTCGGCTGGCGGCTCCTCCCTCATCTCCACCGCGATATCCTGTGGCTTGATCTACAACCTGAGCAGGAGCCCGAGCTCCATGCCTCTTTCACGCGCCTCCGACGGCGTGTCGGGCTTCTCGTCCAGGGAGGAAAGCAATGTCTGATTTCGCTGCCCATGCTCCGGTGGGGCATGAACGCGCACTTGCGGCTTTCCTGGTCACGGCGGCCATCTTCGCGCTTGTCGCGGCCGCGTTTCTCCTTGTTCCTCCCGCCCTTCGCATCACGCGCTATGACGTTTCTGGCATTGTCTCCATGACGAAGGAGGACGTTCTCTCCGCCGCCCTCATCCACGAAAAGGAGTATTTCTTCTCACTCGACACAACGCGCGTCAAGGCGGCCCTGGTGGCCGATCCTCGGGTCGCCTCTGCCTCCGTGTCGAAGCTCTTCCCCAACGGGTTGCGAATCGTGGTCACGGAACGCAGGTCGGTCGCGGTTGTCAGCGTTGTGATCGACGGCGTGGCCTCCGCCGTCTGTCTCGATTCGGAAGGAGTGGCCTTCGTGGCGGCTTCATCGAAGGAAGCCATTTCGGTGCCCGTGATTTCGGGCCTGCGCTTTGAGGGTTTTCACTTTGGGATGCGTCTGCCGCCCACACTCACCGCCCTCGTCGCTTCCCTCGGTGAGATACAGTCGACCGAACCGGCGTTGCTCTCCGCCATATCCGAAATACGGATGTTGAAATCCGCGGACGAGCTCATCATCTATCCATTGAACCAGCGCATACCGGTCCGAACGGGTGCATCGTTGGACGTCCCAACGCTGCGATCCATCATACTCGTCCTGGACGTCCTCGAAAAAAAGGGACTGACCTCCTCCGTCCAGGAATTGGATTTCAGGACTGGCACAGTGGTGTATCGCAGCAAGGAGGGACAATCTGGCTGACAATCTGATAGTCGGCCTCGACATCGGCACGACCAATGCACGCGCCGTTGTCGGGGAATACAATGAGAAGGGGATACTCGAAATCATAGGGGTGGGTGAGGCGCCATCCGTGGGCCTGCGCCGCGGCGTCGTGGTGAACATCGAGGCCACCCTCCTCGCGGTCGCGGCGGCGATCGAGGCGGCGGAGTTGATGTCCGGACGGGAAGTCCGTGACGTCTACTGTGGCGCCGCCGGCGCCAGTGTCGAGGGGATCAATTCCCGAGGTGTCGTCGCGGTGACTGGCAAGGGTCGCGAGATCACCCGTGAGGATGTGGACAGGGTCATTGAGGCGGCGCGGGCGGTGGTGATACCCATGGACCGCGAAGTCCTCCACGTGATCCCGCAGGCCTTCATCGTGGACGACCAGAAGGGGATACGGAATCCCCTGGATATGATAGGCGTGCGCCTCGAGGCGGAAGTGCACATCATAACCGGCTCGGTGACCACCGCGCAGAACCTCGTCAAGTGCGTGAACCGGGCGGGTTTCAAGGTGAACAAACTCATGCTTCAGAGCCTCGCCGCCGCCAGGGCAGTTCTCAACTCCGACGAGAAGGAACTCGGCTGCCTTCTCGTGGATATGGGCGGTGGAACCACCGACGTCCTTGTGCATTCGGAGGGCGCGCCCTATTTCTCCTGCGTGATACCCGTCGGTGGCGCACAGGTGACCAATGATCTATCGATAATGCTGAGTGTCCAGATGGACGTCGCCGAACGCCTGAAGCGTGAGTGGGCTTCGGCATGGCTGGAAAACGTGGAGAGTGATGCGAAAGTGACCGTGCCCAACGTGGGGGGAAGGGCGCCCGCGGAAATTCCGCAGCGGCGGCTCTGCTCCATCGTCCAGCCGCGGATGGAGGAGATATTCGGGATGGTTCGCGAGCGGGTTGAGAAGATGGGGCATTGGAAGCGGATGGCCAAAGCGACGGCATCGGAGGTGCGGGAGTCAATTTCTTGGGTCCCGAAAGCGGATTCGCAGAAGAGGCTGGCATGGAAAATGCCTTCTTGGAACTTGGTGATTTGAACTTCGACGATGGTTATTCCAAAAGCTAGGGCGAAATTGTGGAAAAGGTCGTGAGTAAGAGGTCGGGAAGGCCTCATTTTTTCGATTTCCAAGGCTATGGCCTGTGCTTCGTAATGGCCAATAACGATGGGGAGCCTACGTTTGCCGTTGGCTTCGCCAAGGACCAGCGCATAGGAGCTTGATTGCGTCTGACTGTAGCTCAGACCTATAATATTGAGTTCTATTTTTTTCAAGGAGGTTATGAGAATTATGGCATTTCTAATTCCTATGCGACAGGAAATGTAAGCGGGAGTCTTGATATCGGTGGTTTGGCGGGATTCAGCACCGATTCATCGATTTCTAACTCTTATGCTACCGGTACGGTCAGTGGTAATAATTATACGGGCGGTTTAGTGGGATATAATCGTTCTCCTATTACCAACTCCTATTCTATCGGGCTAGTTACGGGAAGTACCAATACGGGCGGTTTAGTTGGATACGATGATGGCACGGGCACGCTGACGAATAACTACTGGCTGAAGGACACGGGGCACAATAATCTTTTAAACGGTGTGGGAAATGCTACTCCCACAGGCGTCATGAACCTGACCGCAGCTCAAATGATGAGCTCCTCAAATTTTACAGGCTGGGATATTTCAAATAGTGCCTTGGGGCACACGTGGACGATGGCGGGAAACCCGCATCTTCAGATGGAATACTCCACCAATATTTCCAATGTCTACCAACTGCAAATGATGCAGCTTGCCCCTGAGGCCTCTTACACACTCGCTAACAATATCGATGCTTCGGACACCGTGAACTGGAATGCTGGTGCGGGGTTCAGTCCCGTGGGGAGTCCGTACACCACTATATTTTCTGGAAATTTTAACGGAAATGGAAATACCATCTCTAATCTTACCATCAATCGTCCCAGTGAGTTCTTTGTAGGTCTTTTTGGGTCTACGAATGGTGCGACAATACAAAACGTAGGGCTTAAAGACATTTTTGTCAGCGGTAATACTTATGTAGGAGGCATGGTGGGTGATCATTCTTTTTCAACCATAGACAATTCATATGTCTCTGGCACAGTCAGCGGTAGTGTTTATGTTGGAGGATTCGTGGGTTTTAATGACAATACTGGTTCCGTCGCGAACTCATATTCAACAGCGGCCGTGAGCGGTAGCGGCGCAGGTGGAATAGTTGGTCTAAACAGTAGCGTCGGTTCTGTTGTTAACTCTTATGCCGCCGGACATGTAAGCGGAAACGGCGGATTAGTTGGAATCAACGCGGCTGGTTCGGTTACTAACAGTTATTGGAACACAGAAACCACAGGCCAACTTCATAGTGATGGTAGTGCTGATAGCTATGGCAAGACCACGGCCGAAATGAAACAACGGGCCACTTATTCGGGGTGGGATTTTACAGATGGGACCGGCAAATGGAATTCTTATAGTAATTCAGCGCCTCATCTTCAA
>Ga0118677_10007533_pt1 | contig 17918 bp, 18 predicted proteins | sample AliMusrvi5mmetaG_FD_86154 | JGI IMG/M metagenome (GOLD analysis project Ga0118677, IMG submission 86154) | reverse complement strand
CGAGCTGCTGCTTGATGCGCTCGATGTTGGCGTCCGGCTTGTCGATCTTGTTGATCACGATGACGATCGGCACGCCGGCGGCCTTGGCGTGGTCGATGGCCTCCACCGTCTGCGGCATGACACCGTCGTCGGCGGCCACCACGATCGCGGCGATGTCCGTGACTTTGGCGCCGCGGGCGCGCATCGCCGTGAAAGCGGCGTGGCCGGGCGTGTCGATGAAGGTGATCAGCTGCCCGTTGTGCTTGACCTGGTAGGCGCCGATGTGCTGCGTGATGCCGCCGGCCTCGCCGGCCGCCACAGCGGTGTCGCGGATGGCGTCGAGGAGGCTGGTCTTGCCGTGGTCGACGTGACCCATGACGGTGATGACGGAGGCCCGAGGCTTGAGATCCTTGGGGTCGTCCACGGCCTCGAGCTCGAGCTCGGCCTCTTCGTCGGCCGCGCGCGTGATCTCGACCTCGCGCGAGAAGTCGGAAGCCAGCACTTCGATGGCCTCGTCGCTCAGGGTCTGCGTGATGGTCACCATCTCGCCGTAGCCCATGAGTGCCTTGATGATCTCCGGCGTGGGGACACCCATCAGCTGCGAGATGTCCTTTACCGTGGAGCCGGACGGGATCTTGACGAGGCCCGTCGGCACGACGGGCGCCGCCTGCTCCTCGCGCTCCTGCCGGCCGCCGCGTCCACGACGCCTGTCGCGGCCGCCCTGAGGGCCGCCGCCGCGCCGCGAGGCGCCGGCGTCGATGATCACGCGGCGCTTCTTGCCGCCCGCCGGGCCGCCGGCGCGCCGCCGCACCGCACCAGCGGGGCTGGCCGCGTACGCCTTCTCGATAGCCTCGTCGTCGACGCTGACTTCTCCGTCAACGACCTCGATGCCGGCCTTCTTGAGGTGGGCGAGTACGTCGTCGACGCTGGTCCCACGTTTTGTCGCGATATCCGACACCTTGCGTTTCGCCGCCATTCACCTCACCGCCTTTCGTCGCTCGTGCGCCGCGTCACTGCGCCGCGCACGGTAGGGTCTACGGTCACTGGGGCACGGAACGCGCGCGCAAAGGCGCGCTTCTTCTCCGCACTCTCCAGACAGTCCACTTCGGGGCACACGTAGGCGCTGCGTCCCTGCGCGCCGCTGCCTGCCGGCACCACGCGCCCCGCCTCGAGCGTGAAGCGCACGAGCTCGGCCTGGGCGCGCTTGCGCCGGCAGCCGACGCAGGTACGCTCGGGCGCCGCCATGGGCGTCACTCCCCGCCCTGCTCCGCGCCGCCGGCGTCCGGCGCCGCGTCGGGCACCTCAGCGTCTGCGGTTGCTTCAGACTTCGCGGCCGGTTCCGGCGCCACGTAGTCCGCGTGGATGCTGCAGTACCGCGAGCCCGGCTCGGCCTGATTGGGGCAGCGCTTGCCGGTGCGCATCACGGCCATGCACTGGCCGTCCACGCCCTCGTCGTCGCCGAACTCCATGTTGTCCTCGGCTTCGGCCATCTGCTGCTGACTCTTGATGTCGATGCGCCAACCGGTGAGCTTGCTCGCGAGGCGCGCGTTCTGGCCTTCCTTGCCGATCGCCAGCGAGAGCTGGTCGTCCGGCACGATGATCGTCGCGTTGCGCTCCTCGTCGTCGACGATGACCTCGCGCACGCGCGCCGGCGAAAGCGCCTTGGCCACGAAGCGCGCCGCGTCCTCGTTGTACGGGATGATGTCGATGCGCTCGCCGCGGAGCTCGCTCACGACCATGCGCACGCGCGAGCCGCGCGGCCCGACGCAGGCGCCGACCGGGTCGACCCCGTCGGCATTGGAGATGACGGCGATCTTGCAGCGGCCGGGCACGGGCTTGCCGTCCCTGCCGCGGTAGCCGGTCTCGCGCGCCACCATCTTGATCTCCACGAGGCCGTCGGCGATCTCCGGGACCTCGAGCTCGAACAGCTTGCGCACGAGGTCCTCACTGCGCCGCGAGAGCTTGACCTGCGGACCCTTGGCGGACTCCTCGACGCGCACGATCACGGCCTTGATACGGGCGCCGTGATCGTAGTGCTCGGTCTCGATCTGCTCGCCGCGCGGCAGCTCCGCCTCGACGCGGCCGAGCTCGACCAGCGTGTTGTGGCGCGGGTCGCTCTGCTGCACGATGCCGGTGACGAGCTCGCCCACACGGTCCACGTACTCCTCGTACATGAGGTCGCGCTCGGCCTCGCGGATGCGCTGCAGGATGACCTGCTTGGCGGTCTGCGCGGCGATGCGGCCGAAGTCGTCGGGCGTCACCTCGACGCGCTCGACCTCGCTCATGTCCACTCCGCTGAGATCGAGGCCGATCTCCTCGCCGGTCTCGTCGTCGTGCACCTTGAGCGCCTCGACGTCGATGTGATCCGGGAAGATCAGCTCGTAGACCCGCATGTCGCCGGTCTCGGTGTCGACCTCCACCTGGGCGTGCTCCACGGCATTGGGAGTCTTCTTGTAGGCGGAGAGCAGCGCGTCTTCGAGCGCGACCACGAGGGCATCGAACGCGATGCCCTTCTCCTTCTCTATCTGCCGCAGAGCCTCGATGATGTCTCTACTCACGTCGGCCTCCGTCTTTGTCAAAGTTGTAGACCACGTGCGCCTTGGCGATGTCCGGCAGCGGCAGCGTCGCGCTGCCGTCGCCCAGGTCGAGCGTCACGGAATCCTCATCGGCCGCGACCAGGACGCCGCGGAAGTTGCTGCGCCCCTCGCGCGGCGCCGCCAGCTTGACGGCGACCTCGCGCCCGAGCGCCGCGGCGAAATGGGCGGGCTTGCGCAGTCTCCGATCGAGGCCCGGAGAGGACACCTCGAGGCTGTAGCGGGCGCGCAGATCGTCGAGCGCGGCGCTGACGGCCCCGCACAGTTCGAGGTCCACTCCGCCGGGACGATCGATGAACAGCGTCAGCGTCCCGCCCGGCCCGCCGCGTACCTCCAGGTCGACGAGCTCGACCTCGGGGAAGCGTCCGGCCAGGGTGGCCTCGATCATGCTCTCCAGTTCCTCCCTGCTCTCCCTCATAAACGACCCCTGACAAGGCAAAAGTCGGTGACCCACCGACTTTTCGCGCAAGAGTCCGCCTCGTGGTGTGTTTCCAGCCGGAGAAGTATAGCACCCGGCTCGTTCACCGTTCAAGGAACGCCGGCGTGGCCTCCTCAACCGCGCTGGGAATCTGCCGATACTCACTGGGACACACACCGTCCCGAGAGGCAGGCCATGGGAGAGTACACGACCTTCGAATGCCGCGAGTGCGGCTACACCGCCGACCGGATCCGCTGGGGCGTCAGTGTGCACGATCCACGGCAGCGTTTCATGCCGGCGTACTGCGTGGAGTGCGGGGCGATCGTCGAGGTCGACATGACCGGCGCCGACATCCACATCGACGAGTTCAAGTGCGTCGTCTGCGGCGCCGAACTGTTCTTCCTCGAGAAGGCCGCGTCCTATACCTGCCCCAAGTGCAAGGCGCACGACATGCTCATGCACCAGGGCGAGTACTGGTGAGCCCTACTTCTGGATGATGACGGGGCTCCCGGTGGGCACGAGCCGGCTCACCTCGAGGATGTCCTTGTTGTGCATGCGCACGCAGCCGTGGCTGATGGCCTTGCCGATCAGAGAATCCTGATTGGTGCCGTGGATGCCGATCTGCCCTCCGTCCGGCCAGCCCGACAGCTTGGGCTGGAACGCGCTCGTCCCCAGCTGAAGGGCGCCGTAGGCGCCATACGGCGACGGCGGCCGCAGCTTCTGCGTGACGTAGAAGAACCCCGTCGGCGTCGCGAGGCCCGGCCGGCCGACGGCGACCGGGAAGCTCATCACCTTGGCGCCGTGCTGGTAGACCGTCAGACGCCGCTGTGAGAGGTCGACGACGATCTTGGACGTCGTCGGGAAGAGCGCCAGCGGGCCGTCCGGCACCCATCCCCGCGTACCGTTCGGGGCCTTGTCGAGCCAGACCTTGCGCCACGTCTGGCCGCCGACGTCCTTCGTCACGTCGACGAGGACGACCGTGGGATAGCGGACCGAGTTGAACCGGGGCAGCTGCGTGAGGACCCTGGCCGCCCGGCTCGGCTTCCTGTAGACGGTGAAGGAGCGGATGGCGACACCCACCATCCAGCGCTCCTGCAGGGCGGGGTCCGCGGACATGGTGGGCACCGCGCTCGGCGTCGCGACCGGGGCCAGCGACTGCCCCCCGCCGCCGGCGGCGGCACGGGCGTGGATCACGGCGTAGCCGCCGACGGCCACGCACAGCACGACCACCAGGCCGGCACACAGGAGCAGGATGTCGCGCACACGAGGACTCATCTCCTCAAGAGGATAGAGGAGGCGCGCGGCCGTGTACACTTGCAGGTGCACCTCACCGCCAGCCTACGGAAGGAGTAGCGCGTGATCGCGATCATCGTCATCATCGTTGTCCTGGTCGTCCTCGCAGCCGTGTTCGCGGGGATGTACAACAGCCTCATCGGGCGCCGCAACCAGGTGGACAACGCCTGGAGCCAGATCGACGTCCAGCTCAAGCGCCGACACGACCTCATCCCGAACCTGGTCGAGGCGGTCAAGGACTACATGTCCTACGAGCAGGAGACCATCACCAAGGTCACCGAGGCACGGGCCGCCGCCATCAACGCGGGCCAGCAGGGGCCGCAGGCCCAGGCGGAGGCGGAGAACGCCCTCACCGGGACCCTGAAGTCGCTGTTCGCCGTCGTGGAGAGCTACCCCGACCTCAAGGCGAACCAGAATGTGATGAGCCTGCAAGAGGAGCTCACCGCGACCGAGAACAAGATCTCGTTCGCGCGGCAGTTCTACAACGACACCGTGCTCACGTACAACAACAAGCTGCAGATGTTCCCGTCGAACCTCATCGCCGGCATGTTCAACTTCACCGCCCGCCAGTACTTCGTGGCGCCCGAGGCCGACAAGGAAGTCCCCAAGGTCGACCTGCGCTAGGCAGCGCGTCCGGGGGCACAGACGATGTACGAGCAGATCCGCCGCAACCGCCGGGCGTCCTGGCTTCTGATGGGCATGGTCGTCGCGCTTCTGGCCGCGCTCGGCTACGCCATCGGCGCGGCCTGGATCGGTGGCACCAGCGGAGGGCTCGGCCTTCTCGGCGTGTTCGGCATCGTCGCCATCGCCTGGAGCCTGATCGGCTACTACACCGGCGACCGCCTGGTGCTCGCCGTCAGCGGCGCCCGCCAGGTGACGCACGACGACGCGCCGCAGCTCTACAACGTCGTCGAGGAGATGACCATCGCCGCCGGCCTCCCGCAGGTACCGGCGGTCTACATCATCGAGGACCCCGCCCCCAACGCCTTCGCCACCGGGCGCGACCCCAAGCATGCCTCGGTCGCCGTCACCAGCGGGCTGCTCGGCATGATGGACCGCGAGGAGTTGCAGGGCGTGGTCGCGCACGAACTCTCGCACGTGCGCAACTACGACATCCGCTTCGCGACGCTCGTCGGCATCCTCGTGGGCATGATCGCGCTGGTGGCCGACTTCTTCCTGCGCTTCAGCTTCTTCAGCGGGATGGGCGGGCGCGGCCGGCGGGACAGCGGATCGGGCGGCGACGCCAACGCCATCTTCATGGTCGTCGCCATCGCGCTGGCGATCCTGGCGCCGCTCGCCGCCTACGCGGTCCAGTTCGCCATCTCACGCAAGCGCGAGTACCTGGCCGACGCCACCGGCGTGCAGCTCACGCGCAACCCGCTGGGCCTGGCGCGGGCGCTCAACGTGATCGCCTCCGACCCCGACTCGCTGCGCACCGCCAACCGCGCCACCGCGCATCTCTACATCGCCAATCCACTGCGCGGCAAGAAGGCCAAGGAGACGGCGGGCCTCTTCGACACGCACCCGCCGATCCAGGAACGCATCGCGATCCTGCTGGCGATGGCGCACGCGGGGCCCGAGGCGCTCACCGCAGGGCCGCGGCCCGCCGACGCGACGGCCGACGCGCAGCAAGCCGGCCGAGCCGTGCCGCCCCCGGCTGCCTCTTCGGGTCTGCCCGGCTTGCCCGGCCTGCCGCCGATCCTGCCGCCTTTGGGCGGTATGCAGGCGGCGTCCGGGGAGGCGCCGGCTCAGGCCCCGAAGGCTCCCGCTCCGCCCGTTCCGCCGGCGCCACCTTCCGCGGGCTGAGAGGGGCCGGCCGCACCCGCTCGTCGCGACGCGGGACCAGCTGCGACGCGAGACGGCCGCGGCTCGGGACGATCTCGTCGCGTCGTCGCCTCAGCCTCGCCGCGCGAGCGCCTCGCGGTAGAGCGCGCTCGCGGGACGCAGGGCGCAGGCCAGCCGCAGGTGGGCCTGCGCCTCTCCCCCGCGTCCGAGCATCAGCAGGCTGCGACCGAGGGCGTAGTGCGCGTAGTCGTTGTCAGGCGCCTCGGCGACGATGACCGCGAAGTGCTCCGCCGCCTCCGCAAAACGCCCGGCTGCGTATTCGGCGCGGCCGAGGGCCTCGCGGATGGAATTCTTGCCGGGTTCGAGGCGCAGCGCCCGCGCCAGCAGCATCGCCGCCTGGGCCGGATGCTGCTGGCGCAGGAACGCGAGGCCGCGCTGGAAGAGCGTGTAGGCCTCGCTCTCCTCCTCGAAGGCCGGTTCGCGCGGGACCGCCTCCACGAGTGGCTTCCCTACAGCCCCAGCTCGGGAGCGATGCCCTGCATGGCGGCGAGACCGATGCCCATGAAGTCGTCGAGTTCGAGGCCGAGGTCGGCGCAGCGCGCGATCGAGTCGCGATCGACGCCGCGCGCGAAGGCGCCCTCGCGGAAGCGCTTGCGCACGGACTTGAGCTTGACGCCGGCCAGGTCCTTCTCGGGACGCACGAGCGCGGCGGCCGTGATCAGCCCGCTCAGCTGGTCGGCCGCGAGAAGAGCGATGTCGAAACGGCTCTCCGCGACGACGCCGGTCGCCGCGTTGTGGGCCTCGACGGCGTGGGCCGCCTCTTCGGGCAGCCCGAGCTGCCTCAGGGTGGCGGCGGCTTCCACCCCATGGCGCGTGGCGTCGCCGTCGGTCTCTTCGGTGTCCAGGTCGTGCGCCAGACCGGTGAGACCCCAGACTTCCGGGTCCTCGCCAAGCCTCTGCGCAAGGCCGCGCATGATCGCCTCCGTGGCGAGCATGTGGCGACGGAGGTGCTCGTTGGCGACGCGCTGCTCGACGAGGGCGACGACCTGCCCGCGAGTGGCGGCGCTCACGACGCGCCGAACCCGGCTTCGATCTCGTCCACGATCGCCGCTGCGCAGGCGGCCTTGCTGGTGCGCGGCACGTGCGTCTCGCCGGTCCCGGTGATGATCGTGATCTCGTTCTCGTCCGAGCCGATCCCCACGCCCTCGGCAAGGATGTCGTTGAAGACCAGCATGTCGACGCCTTTGGCGGCCTTCTTGGCCCGCGCCCGCTGCAGCTGCGGGCCGGCTTCGGCGGCGAAGGCGACGCGGAAGAGGCCGGGCTTGGCCGTCTCGGCAAGGACATCGACCGTGCGTACGAGCTCCAGGGTGAGCGTGTCGCGCGCGGCGCGCTCGATCTTGCCTTCCTGTGCTTCGCGCGGCGCGAAATCGGCGACCGCCGCGGCCATCACGAGCACGTCGGCGTCGTTCACCTCGGCGCGCACCGCCGCCGCCATGTCGCCGGCGCTCTCCACCGGCACGACGGGATACGGCGTACCCTCTGCCGGCTGCGTCGTCACCAGGGCGACCCGGGCGCCGCGCAAGTAGGCCTCATCGGCGACCGCGCGGCCCATCTTGCCGCTGGAGCGGTTGCCGATGAAGCGCACCGCGTCGATGCGCTCGCGCGTGCCGCCCGAGGTGACGACGACCTTGCGGCCCTTGAGCGGCCCGGATGCCGCCCCGGCGAGCGCGCGGCGGACGGCCAGCCGGATGGCGTCGGGCGAGGCCATGCGGCCGGAGCCCTCCTCCCCACAGGCCAGCTCCCCCTCTTCCGTCGGGAGCACCTCGACCCCTCGCTGCGCGAGCACGCGCAGGTTCTCGACCGTCGCGGGGTGCTCGTTCATCGCCCAGTTCATCGTGGGCGCGACGATCACCGGGCCGCGGAAAGCGAGATAGATGGCGGTGAGCAGGTTGTCGGCCATGCCGGCGGCCATCTTGGCGAGTGTGTTGGCGGTCGCCGGGGCGACCACCATCACGCGCGCCTGCCGAGCCGCCTCGATGTGCTGGAACCAGCCGCCGCTCGCCTGCCAGGCGCTCTCGTCGTCGAGCACAGGCGCCTGCGAGACGGCCGCGAACGTGAGCGGCATGACGAACCTCTGAGCCGCGGCCGTGCTCACGACCAGCGGCTGCAGCCCGTCCTTGACGAGCCCGCGCACCAGCTCCACCGCCTTGTAGATGGCGATGCCCCCGGTGACGCCGACCAGGACGGTGCGCTCGGGGCGGGAGGCGGACGGCGAGCTCACGACGCGATCACTCCGGCGTCTTGTACTCGATCTTGTTGTCGACGATCTCTTCGAAGGCGATCGTGAGCAGGTTGGTGCTGCGCGTATTGATGAGCGGCGGCGTGAGCGAGTCCTCGATGCCCAGGGTGTTCTCGCCCAGATTGCGGTAGTAGTCGTTGATCTGACGCGCGCGCTTGGCGGCGATCATGACCAGAGCATAGCGCGAGCCGCCGGCGTGCGGCAGGAGCTCGTCGATGCGGGGCTTGTCCACTTAGCTTCCCTTTCGTCGGTCTTCGATGATGGCGGCGACCTCGGTCGCCGCTCGTTCGGCGTCGTCGTTGACGATCACGTGATCGAACTCTCCGGCCGCGGCTACCTCGGTGTCGGCGATGCTCAGCCGGCGCGCGATGGCTGCGTCGGTCTCCGTGCCGCGCCCGCGCAAGCGCTGTGCCAGCTCTGCCATCGACGGCGGTGCGATGAACACCGCCACCGCCTCCGGCAGGACCTCGCGCACGGCCCTGGCGCCGACGAGCTCGATCTCGAGGATCACGTCCTCGCCGCGAGCGAGCTTGCCGTCTACCTCGGCGCGAAGCGTCCCGTACAAGTCACTACTGTACCTTACCCACTCGAGGAACTCGCCCGCAGCCACAGCGGCCTCGAACGCATCGCGCGTGAGAAAGTGGTACTCGCGGCCGTCGGCCTCCCCGGGCCGCGGGGCGCGCGTGGTAGCCGACACGGACGTCACGACACCGTCGAGCCTCTGCCTGACGAGGGCGATGACGGTCCCCTTCCCGGCGCCCGAGGGCCCCGAGATCACGAAGACCGAGGAGATGGCGTCACCCGCCGAAGTGCGTGAGCAGTTCGGTCCGCTGCCGCTCGGAGAGTCCGCCGATGGTCTTGCTGGGGCTGATGCGGCACTGCTCCATGATGCGCGCCGACTTGACCTTGCCGCACTTGGGGGCGGCCATGAGGAGGTCCGAGACCTTGGCGGTGAGCAGATACTCCGGAGGCGCCACGAGGATGTCCCGGAGGCTCGCGGCGCCGCGCTTGAGGTCGGTCTTGAGCGCCGCCCGGCGGCTGCGGACCTCGTTGGCCTTGGTCAGCGCGTCCATGCGCTGGTCGAGCGAACGCTCGGGGGCCGTGTTGAACTGCTTGGCGGAGGTGGACATCGCGCGGAAGTATACGTGAGGCGCGGCGGGCAGTTCAACAGCACCGGCGCCTCAAAACGCGCCCTTAGCTGGGTATTTGGCGCGCCCGCCGCAGCGGAGGCGCGTTGAAAGCGCGCATCAGGCGCGCAGCGCGAGGCCGCGCGCCTCGGCCGGCGTGCGCAGGCCGCGAATGGCCAGCTCGGCGCGCAACTCGCCCAGGATACGGCGCGGCGCCTCGAAGGCGGTGAAGTTGGCCGCGCCCACGGCCACCGCCGTCGCGCCGCAGGCGATGAACTCGAGCGCGTCGAGGCCCGTCATCACGCCGCCCATCCCGACGACCGGCACGTCCGGCAGCGCCTCGGCGACCTCCGCGACCATGCGCAGGGCGATCGGCTTGATCGCGGGCCCGCAGAGGCCGCCGGTGCGGTTGCCGAGGAACGGCCTCAGCGTGTCACGGTCGAGGACCATCGCCTTGAAGGTGTTGACGAGCGACACGCCGTCGGACCCGGCCGCGACGACCGCACGCGCCACGGCCGTGACATCAGTCACGTTGGGCGTGAGCTTGGTCAGGAGCAGGCGCCGCGTGAGCGGGCGCACGGCCCCGACGACCGCGGCCGCGGCCGCCGGGTCGGCGCCTATCTGCAGGCCACTCGAGACGTTGGGGCAGGACACGTTGAGCTCGTAGCCGCGGATGTCCGGGCAGGTGCCGGCCGGAGCGCAGGCGAGGTGCTCCTCGAGGGCCCTCACGACGGCGGCGTACTGCTCCGGCGAGTTGCCGCCGACGCTGACGATCACCGGTTGCGGGAGACGCGCCCAGGTGCCGAGGCCGGCGATCCAGGCCGCGATCCCGGGGTTCTCGAGCCCGATGGCGTTGATCATGCCCGCCGGCGTCTCGGTGACGCGCGGCGCGGGGTTGCCGGTGCGCGCGTCCTCGGTCACGGTCTTGGGCACGTAGGCGGCGTAGGGGAACTCGGCGTAGTAGTCGCCGTCGAAGCGGCGCGCGTACTCGAGGACGTCGAAGGTGCCGGAGGCATCGACGAGAGGATGGGCGAGCTCGACGTCGCCGAGCCGCACGCGCAGGTCGACCCGGTCCGGGGCGAGCGGCGTCGTCACGGGCGCACCTCGTCCAGCGCGAACACGGGGCCGTCGCTGCAGACGCGCAGCTTGCCGCGCGCGGTGTCGACGACGCAGCCGTGGCACGAGCCGCTGCCGCAGGCCATGTGCGCCTCCAGCGAGGCGTAGCCGCGCAGGCCCTCGGCGAGGCTCCAGCGCTGCACGGCGGCGATCATCGCCGCCGGGCCGCAGGCGTACACGACCGTCTGCGGCGGCAGGTCGAGGCCGGCGAGGATGTCGATCACGGTACCGCGCCGCCCGACGCTGCCGTCCTCGGTGGCGACCCAGAGTCGTTCGACGGCGAAGGCGCCGGCGGCCCTCGCGGCACGGAAGTCGCGGAAGCCGAAGGCCGCGGTGACCTGCGCGCCCGCCCGCGCGAGCTCCTCGGAGAGGAACTGCAGCGGCGCACAGCCGATGCCGCCGCCGACGAGCAGAGCGCTCGTCACGCCGCTCACGGGGAAGGCGCTGCCGAGCGGCCCTGCGAGGTCGACGGCATCGCCCATCTCCAGCGCGGTGAGTCGCTCGCTGCCCGGCCCGCGCGCCTCGACGAGGAGCCCGATGCGGTCGCCGCGAACGGCGAAGAGCGAGAGCGGGCGGCGCAGCAGAAAGCCGCCCCCCGGCACCGTGACCATCACGAACTGCCCCGGGGACGCCTTGGCGGCGACCTCGGGCGCGACGATCTCGAGATCGCTGAAGGCGCCGAAGTGACGGATGCCCGAGACGCGGCCGTGGACGGTCTCCGCCCACGACTCGGCGTGCGTACGACCTTCTGTCGAGGCGTCGCTCACGAGGTCTCCGTCGCGCGGTGCAGGTCCTGAAGGCAGTGTACCTGCACCCGCGGGTGCCTCGCCGCCTCGATCGCCGAGACGGCGGCCGACGCCCCGGCCAGCGTGGTGATGCTGGGCACGCCTTTGCGCAGCGCCGTCGTGCGGATCTCGTAGCCGTCGCTGCGCGCCCCTCGCCCGAAGGGCGTGTTGACGACGAGGACGATCTCGCCGCTCTCGATCAGGTTCACGACGTTGGGCTCGCCCTGGAAGACCTTGTTCACCACGCTGACGGGGATCCCCAGGCTCGTCAGCGCCGTCGCCGTGCCGCGCGTGGCGTAGATCTTGAAGCCGAGCGCGTGCAGACGCTGGGCGAGGATGGTGGCCGCCGACTTGTCGCTGTCGCAGACCGAGAGGAAGACACTCCCCTCCAGCGGCAGCGGGGCCCCGGCGGCGGCCACGGCTTTGCCGAACGCCGCCGGGAAGTTCTCGGCGATGCCCATCACCTCTCCGGTCGACTTCATCTCGGGGCCGAGCTGCGTGTCGGTGCCGGGGAACCTGTCGAACGGGAGCACGGCCTCCTTGACGCTCACGTGCTCGGGCACCCGCCGTTCGAGCGCCAGGTCGGCGATGCTCTCGCCCAGGATGACCCTGGTCGCCAGCCTGGCGAGCGGGACTCCCGTCGCCTTGCTCACGAACGGCACCGTGCGCGAGCCGCGTGGGTTCACCTCGAGCACGTAGAGCTGGTAGCTCTGGTAGGCGAACTGCACGTTGATGAGGCCGCGCACGCCCAGGCCCACGGCCAGCAGTCTGGTCTGCTTGCGCACCTGTTCGAGCGTCCCCTCCCCGAGCGAGATGGACGGGATCACGCAGGCGGAGTCGCCGGAGTGCACCCCGGCCTCCTCGACATGCTGCATCACGGCGCCGATGTAGACGTCCTCACCGTCGCTGATGGCGTCCACGTCGACTTCGATGGCGTCCTCGAGGAACTTGTCGATGAGCACGGGGTGGTCGGGGCTGACGCGCGCCGCCGAGGTCATGTACTTCTCCAGCTCGGCGGCACCGTACACGATCTGCATGGCGCGACCGCCGAGCACGTAGGAGGGCCGCACGAGCAGCGGGTAGCCGATCCGGGCGGCGACCTCGGCCGCCTCCGCCGCCGTGGTAGCGAGGCCGTACTCGGGACAGCGTACGCCGAGCTCCTCGAGCAGCTTTCCGAAGCGCCCCCTGTCCTCCGCGAGGTCTATCGACTCCTGCGGCGTCCCCAGGATGGGGATGCCGGCTTCGGCCAGCTCCCGCGCGATCTTGAGCGGCGTCTGACCGCCGAACTGCACGATCACGCCCTTGGGGCGTTCGTTGGCGACGATGTTGGCGACGTCCTCGAAGGTGAGCGGCTCGAAGTACAGGCGGTCGGAGACGTCGTAGTCGGTCGACACCGTCTCCGGATTGCAGTTGACCATGACGGCCTCGTAGCCGAGCTCGCGCGCGGTGAGGGCGGCGTGCACGCAGCAGTAGTCGAACTCGATGCCCTGCCCGATGCGGTTGGGGCCGCTGCCGAGGATGACGACCCGCTCCTTGTCGCCGGGCACGGCCTCGTTCTCCTCCTCGTAGGTGGAGTAGAAGTAGGGCGTCTCCGCCTGGAACTCGGCGGCGCAGGTGTCGACGGCCTTGTAGACCGGCGTGACTCCGGCCTCGAGACGCAGGGCGCGGACCTCGCGCTCGCCGCGTCCCGTGAGCTCGCCGATGCGCCGGTCGCTGAACCCGTAGCGTTTGTGACGCCGCAGGACCTCCGCCGTCAGCTGCGGCGCCCTCCGCAGCTCCCGCTCGAGCTCGACCACGTCGCGCAGCTCCGAGAGGAAGAACGACGAGATGCCCGTGAGCTCGTGGATCTCCTCGACCTCCATCCCCTGGCGGAACGCCTGCAGCACGAGCTCGTACCGTTCGGCCGTGGGGATGGCGAGCGCCTGGCGCAGCGCGCCGATCTCGCCCGGCAGGTCGTGCGGCGTCTCCAGCTCCCGCGAGCGCAGCGCCTTGAGGAAGGCCTCCTTGAAGGTCCGGCCGATCGCCATCGCCTCGCCCACGCTCTTCATGTGCGTCGTGAGCTCGTGGTCGGCCATGGGGAACTTCTCAAAGGCCCAGCGCGGCATCTTGACGACCACGTAGTCGAGCGTCGGCTCGAAGCAGGCGGGCGTCTTGCGCGTGATGTCGTTGTCGATCTCGTCCAGGGTGTAGCCCACGGCGAGCCGGGCGGCGATCTTGGCGATCGGGAAGCCGGTGGCCTTGGAGGCGAGCGCCGAACTGCGCGAGACGCGCGGGTTCATCTCGATGACGACGACCTCGCCGGTCTCGGGGTTCACGGCGAACTGGACGTTGCTGCCGCCGGTGTCGACGCCGATCTTGCGGATGATCGCGATGGCCGCGTCACGCAGCTCCTGATACTGGGCGTCGGTGAGCGTGAGCGCCGGCGCCACGGTGACGCTGTCGCCGGTGTGCACGCCCATCGGGTCGATGTTCTCGATGGCGCAGATGATCACCACGTTGTCGGCGCGGTCGCGCATGACCTCGAGCTCGAACTCGTGCCAGCCGGCGACCGACTCCTCAAGCAGCACCTGCGAGATGGGACTCAGCCGCAGGCCGTTCTCGACGATGCGCGCGAAGCTCTCGCGGTCGTAGGCGATGCCGCCGCCGCTGCCGCCCAGCGTGTAGGCGGGGCGGACGACGAGCGGGAGGCCGAGCTCGGCGGCGGCGGCCTCGGCCTCGTCCATCGTCTGCGCGAGGCGGCTGCGCGGCACGCGCAGGCCGATCTCCCCCATCGCCGTGCGGAACTCGAGGCGGTCCTCGGCGCGCTGGATGGCCTTCTCGTCGGCGCCGATCATCTCGACCTCCCAGAGCTTGAGCTCCATCGCCAGGTTGAGGGCGGTCTGCCCGCCGAGCGTGGGCAGCAGCGCGTCCGGGCGCTCGACCTCGATCACGCGCGTGAGCGTCGCGAGGTCGAGCGGCTCGATGTAGGTGCGCGTCGCCATCGCCGGATCGGTCATGATCGTCGCGGGGTTGCTGTTGACGAGCACGACCTCGTAGCCCTCTTCCAACAGCACCTTGCACGCCTGCGCGCCCGAGTAGTCGAACTCGCAGGCCTGCCCGATCACGATCGGCCCGGAGCCGATGACGAGGATCTTGTGGAGGTCGTCGCGGCGCGGCATCAGGCAGTCTCCGCCCGGAAGCGCGCGATCTCGTCGCGAAAGCGCTCGAAGAGGTACAGAGAGTCGTGCGGTCCGGGGGACGACTCCGGGTGATACTGCACCGAGAAGGCGAAGCGGCTCGCCGCTGCCACGCCCTCCACCGTGCCGTCGTTGAGGTTCACGTGCGTGATCTCTGCGCCTTCCACCATGTCGTCCTTGACGGCGAAGCCGTGGTTCTGGGTGGTGATCTCGATCGCGCCCGTGCGCAGGTCCCTGACGGGGTGATTGGCGCCGCGGTGACCGAACTTGAGCTTGAAGGTCGAGTAGCCGAGCGCCTGGGCGAGGAGCTGGTGCCCGAGGCAGATGCCGAACACGGGCACCTTGCCCAGCAGCCGCTCGACGGCCTTGACCGCGTACGTGACGGCGGCAGGGTCGCCGGGCCCGTTGCTGAGGAAGACGCCGTCCGGCTCGTGCTTGAGCACCTCGCGGGCGCTCGTCTGGGCCGGCACCACGGTGACACGAAAGCCGCGTTCGCCGAGGGAGCGCAGCATGCTGCGCTTGATGCCGAAGTCGTAGGCGACGACGTGCAGGTCGGGCGCCGGCGCCCCTTCGGGCGCCGGCGCCTCGTAGATCTCGCCGGAGGTGACGACCTTGGCAAGGTCGAGGCCGCCCATCTTGGGCAACCCCTGGGCGGCCCTGCGCAGGTGCTTCACGTCGTCGGTCTCCGTGCTGACGACGGCGCGCAGCGCGCCCTTGTCGCGGATGTGCCGCGTGAGGGCGCGGGTGTCCACGCCGCTCACCGCCAGCACCTCGTGCTCCGCCAGCCAGTCCAGCCAGGTCTGGCGCGAAGAGCGGTTGAAGCGATAGTTAGTGAGCTCGCGGGCGATGATCGCGCGGGCGTGCGCCTTGCCCGACTCGTCGCGCTCGGCGTCGGCCCCGTAGTTCCCGTTCATGGGGAACGTGAAGGCGACCAGCTGCCCGCAATACGACGGGTCCGTGGCGATCTCCTGGTAGCCCGCCATGCTCGTGTTGAAGACGATCTCGCCGCCCACGGCGCCCTGGCCGGTGAGCGCTTCGCCGCGGTAGGCGGCGCCGTCCTCGAGGACGATGATCGCCGGTCTAGGCAAGGTCCTCCCAGGCGACGCGGCCGGCGGCGATGGTGAGCTTGACCCGCGTCTCGAGCGACCTGCCGAGCCACGCCGAGTTGAACGAGCGCGACCTCAGCGTCTCGCGCGACACCGTCCATGGCGCCTTGGGGTCGACGACGCAGAGGTTGGCGACCGAGCCCTTTGCGAGGCTCGGCGGCTGCAGGCCGGCGATGCGCGCCGGAGCCGCGCTCATGCGCGTCACCAGCGTGGCCAGGTCGATCGCCTTGCTCCTGACCAGTCCCTCGTAGAGGACCGCGAAGGCGGTCTCGAGCCCGATGGTGCCGAACGGCGCCTCCTCGAACGGGACGTCCTTCTCCTCCGAGGCGTGCGGCGCGTGGTCGGTGGCGACGCAGTCCACGAGCCCGCTCTTGAGCGCCGCGACCAGCGCCTTGCGGTCACTCTCGGCGCGCAGCGGCGGGTTCATCTTGAAGTTGGGGTCGAGCGCCTCGATGGCCTCATCGGTGAGCGTGAGGTGGTGCGGTGTGACTTCGGCGGTCACCCTGACCCCGGCGGCCTTGGCGCGCTCTATGGCGACCAGCGAGGCCTCCGTGCTGACGTGGCACACGTGCACCGCCGCGTCCTCGTACTCGGCGATGTCCAGGGTGCGGGAGACGTCGAGGCTCTCGCAGAGGGACGGGATCCCGGTGAGGCCGAGCCGCGCCGAGACCGGACCCTCGTGCATCTGCCCGCCCTTGAACAGCGAGTCGTCCTGAGCGTGGATGGCCACGAAGCGGCCGCTCACCTTGACGTACTGCAGAGCGCGGCGCGTGAGCGCGGCGGTGGCCAGCGAGTGGCCGTCGTCGCTGAAGGCGACCGCGCCGGCCGCGCCGAGCTCGCCCATCTCGGTGAGCTGCTCGCCGGCGAGCCCGCGCGTGACGGCGGCGAAGAACCCTACCGGGATCGCCGCCTCGGCGCGGGCCATCTCGGCGAGCCCCTTGAGGACCGTGGCGGTGTCCACCACCGGGTCCGTGTTGGCCATGCCGAACACGGCGACGTAGCCGCCGGCCGCGGCCGCAGCAGAGCCGGTCGCGATGTCCTCTTCGTCCTCGCGCCCCGGCGTGCGCAGGTGCGTGTGCAGGTCGACGAACCCCGGCAGGACGAGCAGCCCGCCGGCGTCGACGACGGTCGTGTTCTTGCCGGGCTTGAGGCCCTTGCCGGTGTCGGCGATCTTGCCCTTGCTGATCAGCACGTCCTGGACCGCATCCACACCGGACTCAGGGTCGACGACCCTGCCGCCCTTGATGAGGACATCGGCGGCCGGCGCGCTCTTGCACCACGTGCGTTCCATCAGAGCACCTCCCCACTCGCAGCACCGTCGCTGTAGCCGACGATGGTCCGGTACAGGATCGCCATGCGTACCGCGAGCCCGCTGAAGACCTGGTGCGCGATGAGGTTCTCGTCGTCGTCGGCGATGTCCGAGGCGATCTCTACGCCGCGGTTGATCGGGCCGGGGTGCATGACCCTCTGCCCCGGCCGCAGGCGCGCCTGGGAGACACCCCAGAGCTGGCTGTACTCGCGCAGCGACGGCAGGAAGTTGGCCCCGGCCTTGAGGCGCTCCTTCTGGATGCGCAGGAGGTAGATGACGTCGGCATCCTTGAGGTTGGCGAGGTCGTACTCCACCTTGACGCCCATCTCCTCGATGCCGCGCGGCATCATCGTCGGCGGCCCGACCAGCGTGACCTCCATGCCGAGCATCTGGAAGCCCATGATGTCGCTGCGCGCGACCCGGCTGTGGAGGATGTCGCCGATGATGAAGACCTTGAGGCCGTCGAGGTCGCGGCCGAGGTTCTGGCGCATGCTGAAAAGGTCAAGAAGGCACTGCGTCGGGTGCTGGTGCTTGCCGTCGCCGGCGTTGATGACGCTGGCCTCGGTGTTGGCCGAGAGCGTCTGGCAGGCGCCGGCCGACGGGTGCCTCATGACGATGATGTCGGGCGAGTAGGCGCTCAGCGTGATCGCCGTGTCCTTGAGCGTCTCGCCCTTCTCGACGGCCGAACCGCTCGCCTTGAGGGCGAGAGTGTCGGCCGACAGCCGCTTGGCGGCAAGGTCGAAGCTCGACGAGGTCCGCGTCGATGCCTCCCAGAAGAGGTTCACGATCGTGCGCCCGCGCAGGGTCGGCACCTTCTTGATGTCGCGCTCGAGGACCGGCAGGAAGCTCTCCGCGGTGTCCAGCAGGAGCTCGACGTCGGCGCGCGAGAGGTCGTCGATCGAGATGAGGTCGCGCTTGGGCATGTCAGCCC
>Ga0118677_10007531_pt1 | contig 17921 bp, 16 predicted proteins | sample AliMusrvi5mmetaG_FD_86154 | JGI IMG/M metagenome (GOLD analysis project Ga0118677, IMG submission 86154) | reverse complement strand
GTCCGGTACCAATCGGGTTGTCGGTACCAGCATTGGGCGAGTTCAGCATTGACGGAGCCGCGACAAAGCAGATCTGCTGTTCAGCCAAGGTGTAGGGAAGAGAGACCCAGGGGTTCTTCGTCTTGATCATTACCGACAATGGTCCGGTTTGGGCGTAACTATCGACCAACGGATCGATAGCGATGCCGACAAGAGGACTTTTATATTGCAGCTCAAAGTTCGTTAGCAACGCTGCCCCGTCGCAGGGCGTTCCATCCTGGAATTTCAAGTTCGGCCGCAGCGTTACCGTCCACTCGGTGTAGTCACTGTTTGGGGTCATTGACTGCGCAAGATATGGCGCCACCTGCCCGTTGGCAGTGATGACCATCAGCGGGTCAAAAACGGTCCTGGCGTACATAAATCCGGCGGTGTCAAAACGACCGGAAGTCGGACTGAATCCTTGCTCTTCAGCATCGAGACCAATCGTGAGCGAGCCACCACGCTTGGGACGCTTGTTTGAGATTCCATTGAGTCCCGGACCGTTGGTCTGGACCGCCCCGGCGATCCCCTCACCGAACAGCTCCAGTGCTCCCCCACCTACTGCGACTCCCGCTGCGGTAACTGCACCGCGAGCGAGAAATGACCGACGGTCGAATTCCTGCGACATTGACTTCCCCCCAATCCGTGTGAGGAGTAGACCCCACAACCTGAATATTTTCTACCACTCCTCTGATGAAAATTCTTGTTGCCATAGAAATTCGTTACCTGCCGCCCTACGCAGCGGAGAAATGCCGCCGATGAATAGCTGATTCGCCACGCACCGGCGCCATCTCCGCTCCGCCAGGGTTCCTGCTCTATTGCGGAGCTGATCCTGACTGTCCAGGCATGGAACCAATTGGTGGCATTCCTAAGTGGCCACCGAGCATGATGACCGCTGCGGTCATTGACCCCGGCGCCGTGGGCCTAATCCGAATCATTGACCCGACCGTAACGTCGCTGGCTGAGGCGGCGGCTCCATCCTTCATGTAGGTCGTCGACGCATCAATCGTGAAGGTCTTCGACGCACCAGATCGACCTTGAACCGTCACTGACGCTGCACTGATCCCCGTGACCTTGCCACCGGGTCCGTGGTGATGTCCATTCGGAACGTGGCTGCCGGAGGCATGGACGCCAGTTGGAGCGCTCCCGACAGGCGCCGTTGGGTTGCTAGCAGCACCAGCAATACCTGCTGAAGCCCCAATGCCAACGGCAACAAATGCCGCCATCGCTCCAGCCTTCTTGAGTTTCATTCGTAGCGCTTGTCCGTTCATTGTTTGCTCCTTGTTCAATTCGTAGTCGCCGGAAATCGGCGGCACGACTAGGTTGGCTGATTAGGTCATGAGTACTGACAAAAGAAACTAAGACTGGATTAAAAATGCGGCGGTCCATTCGTCAAGCGAGCTGATCTTCTATTCCCAATGCTGGAAACTCGAGCCCTCACGGTGAAAATTCACACGGCGGAAACCATTCTGGGCACCATTTCCCTCGTTGAGAATTGTTTGTGCACTAGAGAAGATGGTGGAGCATTTGCAATCGTCATTTGGAGCGGAGGGAAATGAGTTCACGAGCGACACCAGACGAGTCTTGGGACAACGCCGCCCACCAAGGGCGACCCTGCAGAGCTCAGAAGCGGCCTTTTTGCCCAGATTCTGGGCGATCGGTACGCCGCAGAGTACTTCGCCCGAGCACGTGTCGCCATGAAAATGACAGCACCCTCCGCTTTGGGGCAGAATCATCCAGAGCTTCTGATCGGTCGGGGATCACGTTCTCATCGCAATATCCAACGACCAACAAGGAGGAGCAGTGACCGCAACCGTTGATCCAACGCCAGGACTTCCCGAAGGGGACCTCGCGTTTCACATTGAGCAACACGGCGTTGATTACATTCCGCCAAGCGAACGATGGGCAAAGCCCCGCGATATCGCTGGGATGTGGGCAGGAGCAAGCGTCAATATTGAGTACTTCATTTACGGCGCTGTCCTTATGGGCTTCGGCTTCTCCTTCTGGCAAGCAGTTTCACTGATTGTCATCGGTAACCTGTCCTGGTTTCTTGTGGGCTTGTGTTCGCTCCAGGGTCCTCAGACTGGGACGACCGTCTTTGGATCAAATCGTGCTCCCTTTGGGCCAAATGGTTCAAAACTCCCTGGCCTCTTCAACTGGCTGACGCAACTTGGCTTTGAAGTCGAAGGGCTGATTTTGATCGTCGGCGCTGGGCTGATTTTGTTCAATAAAGCAGGTGTACACACCTCAACGGGCCTGAAAGTGGCATTGGTAATTGTCGCTGTTGCCATTCAGGTACTCATGCCATTTTTGGGCCACGCAACCATGGTCAAGGTCTTGAAGGCTTTGATTATTCCCTTCATCATCATCTACCTTGTCCTCTTGGCTTTCTCGGTTACCCATGCGCACACTGGCTTTAAGCCAGAGTTCGGAGCAACGTGGCAACTATGGACCGCAGGTCTTGCATTCACCATCACGCTTTCTGGTCTCGGATGGACCGAATGCGGTAACGACTTTTCTCGCTACCTCGATGAAGGTGCACCAAAAGGAAAGATCGTTAGCTGGCTCTTTTTAGGCACTGCACTCCCGGAAATGATCATGATGACGTTGGGAGCATTGGTCTTTACTTTTCTGACGTCGCCAAAAACTGCAGTCGAGACTTGGAATGGGTCGAACCCATTCCAAGCCTTCCAAAATCAGACCATCATCCCGAGTTGGTTCGTCGTCATCTTTATGCTGTTCGTGATTGTTCAACTCTTTGGCATCAACAGCCTTGACCTCTACTCGTCCGGTGTCACCCTGCAGGCATTAGGTCTCAAGTTGAAGCGCTACCAGGCCGTACTCCTCGACAGCGTCATCTGTCTTTTCATTACCTTTTATGCAGTCTTGAACTCGAGTTTCTCGGCTTACTTGAAGGACTTTGTGGACCTAGTGATTATCTGGATTGCTCCGTGGGTCTCGATCTACCTCGTGGACTGGATTATGCGGAAGTATCGCTACGCACCAATGGAACTCCAAAAAACAGACCGGAGCAGTATTTACTGGGCTCAAGGCGGGATTAACTGGGCAGCAATTATTGCTCAGTTGCTCGGCATGGCTGCGGCAATGTCTGCCTTGAATACGACGTTCAATGTTCCAAACTGGATGCATCCCATCGTGGTTGCAACTGCCGGGAAAGGAAACCCCGTGTACTACGGTGCTGACTTCAGTGTCTTCATGGGGATCGCCGTTGGTGGCTTGGCCTACTTCATCCTGGCGAGGACGATCGTCAAGCGCCAAGTTGTGGCACAAGATGGCCTGCTCAGCGGAGCAGCCGTTTCGTAGTTCTGCGAATTGAATCGTCCTGACTCCGCCCGGTTGCATCGTTGCCGCCGGGCGGAGTCGCGTCAGGACGCTAGTTGATGGGCTCGTTGACCAGGTTGCCCAGGTCGTCTCGATGAAAGAGGGGGATACTCCCGAGAGGCCGAACCAAGGCCGCATCGGCGCCAAGGGCGGTCTTCCAAGCGTCCCCTTCTGTCACGAGGCAGCCAAGAGCTACTGGTTCTCCCCCGACTTTTCGGACCAGACGCAAAGCAGCGACGATCGAACCTCCTGTCGAGATCACGTCGTCAACAATGGCCACTCGTTTTCCCTGGACCGCACTGATGCGCGCCCGATCGAATAACAAGCGCTGGTCGGCATCGGTCGTAATGGACTTGACAGCCTCCCATTCACCATCAGCCAAGTGAATCTTCTGGGTCTTGTGCAGAATGACGTAGTCATCAAGGCCGAGTGCTCGGGTGGTCTCAATCGCTAGGGGAATCCCCATCGTCGCCACCGAGACAATGATGTCCACGTTCAAATCGTTCAGCTCTGCCGCAAGCTCAATACCAGCGGTCTCAGCAAAGTGCACCCCGTGATCAACGGTTATTAACAGGGCAATGGTCAAAGTCGATGACAGGTCAACCACGGGGAGGTCAAGAACCTGCGACCCCACGGTGGCTCGGTAAGTATCCTTTGAAGGCATGTACACCACTTCTTTCGGTTTCCGGCCATGACCAGTCATGCCAGAGCTCCTCTTTCTGAAGCGCAAGCTTCAGCAATGCTCAAGATAGCGCTCGCTGAAGCAGAGCTCGGACTTGCTGAAGGCGGTATCCCGATTGGTGCTGCGTTGTTCCATCGCGACGGCACGCTCTTGGGCCAAGGGCATAACCGAAGAGTGCAAGAAAACGATGCGTCAGTCCACGCCGAAACTGATGCGTTCCGCAAAGCCGGTCGTCGTCGCGACTACCCAGACTGCGTAATGGTCACTACCTTGTCGCCCTGTTGGTATTGCTCAGGACTCGTGCGCCAATTTAATATCGGTGCGGTCGTGATCGGTGAAGCGGTGACGTTTTCAGGAGGCCATGAGTGGCTAGCCGAACTCGGTATCGAAATTATTGTTCTCGATGACCCAACATGTATCGAGTTACTCAGTACCTTTACCCATGCTCATCCAGAACTGTGGAATGAAGATATCGGGTTGTAGGACGCTACGAGGAAGGGCGAACGGGCGCCCCGAAGAGACGATCTCCAGCGTCGCCTAAACCGGGAATGATGTAGCCGTGGTCGTTCAATTCTGGATCAATGGCGCCGACGACTACCGGGATAGTGGGATGCACGCGATGAAATGCTTCCATCCCCTCCTCTGAGGCTAAGACGCACATTGCAAGGACGTCGGTAGCTCCCCGCTCGAGCACCATTGCCGTCGCGTGCGCAAGCGACCCACCCGTCGCCAACATTGGGTCACAAATCACCACCTTGGCGCCGGTCATGTCTTCAGGAAGGGCGTCAAGATAGACCTCGGACTCCAGTGTTGTTTCGTTCCGACGTAATCCCACGTGGCAGACGCGGGTAACCGGCAAGGTTTCCTGAAGCGCTGGAATCATTCCAAGACCCGCACGCAAGATAGGAATCAGGAGCACTTCTTCTTCAATGACGTGGGCCGTCACTCCGGAGGCCACTGGGGTATCGATCGAAATTTCCACAGTCGAAAGATTTTGAAACGCGGTATAGGCCAAAGCCGTCGTGATTTCATGCACCAGCCGACCGAAAGTGATCTGGTCAGTATTCGCTGAGCGCAGCCCAGCAAAGCGGTGTTCCAGGAGTGGATGATGAGCGACGGTGATCACGGTATCCATGGTTTTGTCAGGCTACCCGTGCTCCCCTCACCATGCTGAGACTGTATTTTTCACAACTGGATAGTGGACCGGTATCTCTCAATATGCTGAAGAGATGCCTCTTGTTCCTTTCCGGCGCTGCGCTACTCGGCACCAAGTATCCGGGGCCTGCTGATGCGAGCCACCGGAGTTGGCGACAGTCCTCATTCGCCCTATCAGCCCGTTGGGGTGAACGCAGAGTACAAACGCCCGCCCGCCGGCATTGATCCGAACAGTACGAAGAAATGGTGGAGGCGTATTCTTCCGCTCTTAGGGGCACGCCGCTGGCCCTTCATATTCGCTATTGCACTCTCGTTCTTGAGTTTGGTTTTTCAAGTCCAAGTTCCAAACCTTCTCAATCAAGCCATTGATAAGTCAATCCAGAGCCATGCTGTTCCCTTAAGCCACTATGTCGAATGGATTATCGCCATCGGTGTTGCTGGCGCGATTACGGGCTTCACCGCTCGTTGGCTCCTTTTTCGTACTGCTTACGACTTTGAATTTGACTTGCGGAACTTGATCTACGAACACCTCTCCATGATGTCGTTCTCATTTTATGATCGCGTCCAGTCCGGTCAACTGATCTCACGAGCCAATTCGGACATTCGCTCTGTCCAGATGTACGCGACCTTCGCCCCTCTCATCCTGGTGCAATGTGCCATTGGCCTCGTTGCGTTCGGCTTCATGTTGGCAATCAGCGTTCCCTTGGCATTTGTTGCCATGGCAATCATGCCGGTTCTCTTTTGGGTCGGCGTACGGATGAGGAACGTCATGTTTCCCGTGTCGTGGATCATTCAAGCGCGCCTTGCCGACGTTGCCACCATTGTTGATGAGAACATCAATGGCGTTCGGGTTGTGAAGTCATTCGCCCAAGAGGGCCGAGAGATCAACAATTTGGCTGATGCAAGCGAGGGAGTCTCGTGGGCCTACGTCAAAGACGCTGATCTGCGGGCTCGCTACACCCCGGCACTGCAGAACCTTCCTCAAGTAGGACTCGCACTGGTCCTGCTCTTCGGCGGTGCGATGGTGATCCAGGGGAAGCTGGGAATTGGCGCCATTTTGGCGTTCAACGCATATCTCTTAATGCTCCAAGCGCCGTTCATGATGCTCGGTATGTTGATCATGATGGGCCAACGAGCGGCAGCCTCGGCAGAGCGCATCTTTGAAGTCCTCGATGAGCGACCAGACATCGTCGAGCGTCCGGGGGCCTACGACTTAGAACATCCCGAAGGCCGAGTGGAGTTCACCGATGTGCACTTCTCTTATGAGGACGGACCGACAATCTTGGACGGCCTCAATCTCACCATTCAACCGGGTGAAAGCGTTGCCCTGGTCGGGAGGACCGGCTCGGGCAAATCCACGTCGTTGTATTCCTTCCTCTCCAGCATCAATTCCGTGGAGCGGCGCATCGTCACCATCGAGGAGCCCGTCGAATACAGGTTGCCCGGCGTGTCGCAAATCGACGTCAAACCGGAAATCGGCCTCACCTTTGCCAGCGGGTTGCGGGCCATCCTGCGGCAAGATCCCAACGTCGTCATGGTCGGCGAAATCCGCGATGTGGAGACGGCCGAGATCGCCATCCGCGCCGCGATGACGGGCCACCTCGTTTTCTCCACGCTCCATACCAACGACGCCGTGGGCGGCATCACGCGTCTGTTGGACATGGACATCGAGCCCTTCCTCGTCGCCTCCGTGGTCCGCGCTTTCGTGGCGCAACGGCTCGTGCGCACGATCTGCCCCGACTGCGCCGAGGTGGTCGAATACCCGGAGAAGTATCTCAAGGAGATCGGGTTCCCGGTCGCGCCGGGTCAGCAGTTTCAGCGCGGGCGCGGATGCGAAAGCTGCCGCCAAACCGGCTACCGGGGGCGCGCGGCCATCTACGAATTTTGCGCCGTAGGCCAGGGATTACGCAGTCTTATCATCCAGAAAGCCACCGGCGCGCAGCTGAAGACGCGCGCCATCCAGGACGGCATGGGAACGCTGCGCCTGGACGGTTGGCGGCGCGTGCTGCTGGGGCAAACCACCGTGGAAGAAGTCGTTCGCGTGACGCAGTCCGACGAACGACTAGGGGAAACCGACTAGTTACACCATGCCGGAATTCGCCTACACCGCCCGCAAGCTCAACGGCAACCTCGTGCACGGGGCGTTGGAAGCCAACGACCGTCGGGCCGCCATCGCGCGCGTGGAACAGCAAATCGGGGTGCCGATCAAAATCGAGCAGACTGCCGAAGTTGCGCCCGCAGCGGGCAGACAACCGCCGGGAGAATCCCCCGCCGCCACACCCTCCGAACTGAAGAGGCTCCCCATCGCTCAACTCTTCCTCTTTACCGAACAACTCGCCCACTTGCTTTCCGCCGGGATGACGCTGGACGAAGCGCTCGGCATCCTGGTCCGCCGCCTCGAGCAGCCCAAACTAAAAGCCCTCGCGCGGGCGCTTCACCAGGCATTGGTGGATGGCCGCAGCCTCTCGCAAGCGATGCGCGATTTCCCCCGGATCTTCACGCCGCTCTACGTCAACATGGTTTCCGCGGGAGAAGCCTCCGGCGCGCTCCCGCAGATTTTGCGGCGCTTGGTGACGCACATCGCCGACATCAAATCCCTGCGCGACCGCGTCCAGCAAGCCCTTATTTACCCGGCCGCGCTCGTGGTCGTTGGCGTCGGCCTCATCATCATTTTCATGACGGTGATGGTGCCGCAGTTGACCAAGTTTCTCAAAACAACTGGGCAGGCGCTGCCGACCGCCACGCAAGCGCTCATCAGCGCCAACCACCTGCTCACGACTTATTGGTGGGCGGCGCTGCTGGCGGTGGGGGCCGGGTTCAGCTTGTGGAAAATCGCCACGCGCTCCCCCGAAGGCCGCCGCGCCTGGGACCGCTTCATGTGGACTTTCCCCGCGTTCAGCCGCATCCCGCGCTACCGCTTTTACGCCCAGTTCGCGCGCACCCTGGCAACGCTTTCTGAAAACGGCGTCACGCTTTTAAAATCGCTAGAGCTTCTGGAAGAAATCTCCGGCAACGAATCGGTAAGGCTGCAAATGGTCGAGGCGCGCAAGGCCGTCATGGACGGCGCGGGCCTTTCCAACGCGTTGCGGCAGCAGAAATTATTCCCGCCCCTCTTCCTCGACATGATGGCCGTCGGCGAACAGACCGGGCGTTTTTCCGAAACCATGTCGATGATCGCCGACATGCACGAACGCGAACTCGACAAACAAGTGCAATTCGTTTCCACGCTCGTCCCGCTGCTCGTCATCATCGTCATCGCCCTCCTCGTTGGCCTCATGGTCTACGCCATCCTCAGCGCCGTCTTCGGCCTCACCTCCGGCTTGCAAGGCCGCTTGCACTAAACACTAGCCATCCTGTCTATGCCTTTTCCAAATCCAGCAAGGCCGCTTCTCAAAGTTTGTGGGTTCATGATGGTTTGCCTGGGAACGCTCTGCGCCGCGCCAACGGCTCGCGGTCAGGAACTGGTGGCCCATCCGACCTCGTTTACCGTCCTGCTGGATTTCGCCGCATTGCGCAATCCCGCAATCCCCCGGCCGCTGCTGCCTATCTGGATCGAATCGGTTCAGATCCCTCCCGCCAGCACGGTTGCACCTTCCGCCGAACCCGCCACGGATAGCACCATCTCCGGCTTGCCCGAAGCGCCCCAGCCGCCCCACACCGTGGTGAGAGTCCGCCTGCGGTCCATCCCGGGGCTGAACGACCGCGTTTACCTCCGGTTGTTCTTTGACGACCGGGCTGATGCGCATCCTGTCGTCACGGCCTGGTCGGATACCGGCGGGTGTCAATTTACCTCCGATCCGCTCGGAGCCGGGCTCGATCTCCCCGCCTCGGAAGCGCTCTCCATCCCCACCCAAGGCGCGAATTATCTCGAAATCGACGTACCCGGAGACGGCAGCAATATTCGACAAGCACTCCTCACAACACTCAAAACGAGCACCGTGGAGACAGCCATCGACTTCTCCGCGCCCCCCTCGCACAGCGCCACCAACGCCGTCGTCGATCCGTTCGGCAACACGCCGTCCCAACCCGTCACGGAAAACGACACCTACCTTTTTGGCCGTATTCGCGCCACCTTGGAACCCGGCGTGATCAAGCTTTCGCCGCCGAACGCCGCAGCCCAAAGCGGAACTTCCGAACAACAGACGTTTGTTTCCTTCGACTTCAACCTGGAATCCGCGCCGCTCCTCGCCTTCGTTGCCTTGGATATCCTTAACGCGGACCCTCTTGCCCCCTTGCAAGCCTGGGTGAACGACCAAGCCGTTGGCCCGCTCGTTCCCCAATTTCCCGATCTGGCCGATCCCGCCTACCATGGGCTGGCTCAATCCCTGCAACCGATGCGTTTTTGCTACGCAGGCTGGCTGCACGGCCAGTTGGTCCTTCGCGGCTCCGCGCTACGGGCAGGGCAGAACACGATCACCCTGCAACTGCCCGCCGATGCCAGCCCCGCCGCAATCCGCTCCATCGAATTACAACTCAAACACAACTGGAAAGCCCTCGATTATACGCTAGCTCCGTAATATGAAACATCCCCATTTTCACCCGTCGTCCCCCCGTCGCGTCCATCGTTACCAAAGCGGCTTCACGCTCTTGGAAATGATCCTCGTCGTCTCCATCATCGCCCTCCTCCTGGGCGTCGCCATCAACAAAATGGGCGGCGCACTCGACTTTGGCAAAGAAGTGCGCGTCAAGGGCGACCTGCAGAGCCTTTCCACCGCGCTGAGAATGTACAACGCTCAAAATGGCTTCTATCCCACCACCGAGCAGGGCTTGAAAGCCCTCGTCGTCCAGCCCACCACCGAACCGCGCCCACGCCAGTGGCGCTGCGCCTTCGACGACGGCAAAGTGCCCCGCGATCCCTGGGACAACGAATACAACTACACCTGCCCCGGCAAACACAATCCGCGAGGCTTCGACCTTTACTCCGCCGGCCCCGACCGCATCGCCAATACCGCCGATGACCAGGGTAACTGGGAAAACGATTCCGCGCCCAGATAGGGAAATAGGGAAGCCCCGACGCCACGAGCGGGGCATTTTGCCATTGCCGCTCCCGCCCATTCTTGGAATCGTCGGGCATGCGACGGATGCTCACACTTCTCCTTGCCGTAGCGGGTCTGGCCGGAATGGGATCGGGGTGTGCCACCACCTGCCACCAGCGCGTTGCGATTCTATGCGAAACGCCCTACTGGCAAGTCGTGCTGACGGACTTCGAGGGCTGTTGGATTTCCGAATACATCGCCGAGGGCCACGTCACCCAAACGTGCAACGGCGTCTGCTTCTGGGCGATGCAGCGCCGGATCTTCCAACCCTTCACGCTGACCTTTAGATACCCCCTCGGTCGTCCGGTGAAAGTGCAAGGCAGCCACATCATCATCACCCCAACATGCAAGCCGCTCTGGCTGCGGAAGATAGATGGAGCCCTCCCGCCGCCTAACCCCTGCGCAAATCCAAAGGGCTGTTTGCGTGCAAAGTAATGGAGTTGGGGGTGGGCATCACTCCTGGGCTGACCCCATCGCCTGTCCATCCACGGTTAAGGCAGACCGTGAGGAAAACGCCCATCCTTTAGGCTCTGAATATTGGGTCCAGGGTCGAGGCGAGTGACTCTAGCTCCTTCAATTCCGCTGTTGTCACCGGCGTAAACCGGGGCGCTAAATCAAGCGCAAGCCGGAAGAGAGCTTCGTCGCCGGGAGGCAGAGCAGCAGTGATCGACTGGCTCAATGTGAACCGTAAAGCCAATTCAATCTGATGAGGATCGGTGAGCGGTTGATACCAGGATTTGGGGTAGTTCTTTCTCTCCTGGCATTGCTCCGGCCACTTTTGGCGCGCAAGTGCTTTGATCGCCAGTCGTGCGATGCCTTTGGATTGGGCTTTTTCCATGATCTGAGGCCCAAAATTCCCTGTGTAGTAGGTGGCAAAGTTCACGGGAAACAGAATCGAATCGAACGCGAAGCGATCCATCGCTGCAAAAGCGGCTTCGACCGAGTGAGCCGAAAAACCGAGATGACGCACCACACCAGACCTCTTCGCCTCGATTAAATACTCCATCGCCCCACCCCGTGCGAAGACAGCATCGATATCTTGAGCGACATCTGTCACGGCATGGAGTTGATAGAGATCGAAATAGTTCGTCCGGAGCGTCTTGAGAGACTTTTTGAGTTCCGCTTCTACTCCCTTGGCTGTGCGCTGGCCACTTTTACAGGCGAGAAAAGCGTTCTTGCGGTAGGGTTCAAGCGCTGGCCCCAGCTTTTCCTGCGCGTCGCCATAGGAGGGCGCAACGTCAAAATAGTTCACGCCACGTTCCACAAACTCCGCCACAACCCGGTTAGCATGCTCCTGCGGCGCATCCATTACGACAATGCCCCCCATTCCAATGATCGAGAGATGGATGCCGGTATTGCCAAACTCGCGGCGAGGGAGGGTACATGAGTTCGAGGAATGCATTTTTTCTATTCTAGGGTCAGGTAAATCGCCAGCAAGAGCATTCCGACGTTCTTGGTGATATTCGTCACCAGTCCTATGGAGGCTGTATTGAAGCCATTCCCAGAGTCTGAAAGAGATACCGGCGATAGGGGTCGAACCTACACGTCTTTAAAGGACAACGGATGACCATCCGATTAATTTTTTCAATTGCCAAATAAGGCATTGATATGTTCATGGTGCTGCATTCCTCTCGCTACCGCGAGGCAGCTTTGCTACGGCAGGCGACCTTGTTCGATTTGGCTGGTTTCGCGAAACTGATTGGAAGAGGCAAGAGCAAATGTAAATCGATGCATTCGACCCGCTGGTGCTGCCGAGAAATTGATTTCGCGCATCCGTGTATTCACGATGGAGGATGCATTGGACTTCCTTACTCAAAACCGGCCACGTGAACTGGCTGACGACGAAGGCTGTTTAATACTTCTCCGGCAGAGGTTTCACAAGGGCGGCAGCGCTCCCCAAGATCGCCTGCGCCGCAGCCTTGATTTGCTCAGTGAGTTCCTTTGGTTCCAGAACATGGGCGTGACCGCCCCCCAGCTCAAGACCCAGCGTTGACGAGAAAATCCTTCCCGCCGTAGAAGACTTGTAAATTTTGTACTCAAGGAAATCCTCATTGCCGCTGGCGTCATGGTAGGCGCTGCCATTATGGGACCGCCGCTGGTGCTCTTCGTCGTGGCGGTGTTGATTGATGTCGCATCCCTATTCACTTAAACGCACCTTGCTTTGACCGTATTTACGTGGGTTCCATCGTTTATCGACGGTAAAATGAAAATAATTCCAACACTCCAAAGCGGTGCAAAAGTCGTCATCGATCAGGATGGAACATTGCATACCGATTCCGCTGGAGCGCGCGGTATCGTCGAAATTTATATGAAGGACTTCGCGTCGTTCATGGTGCCAATAATGCTTCTGTTGGATCGAGGGAGGATCACCACGGTTTGGTTGCTCCCATCGAACCCCTTGCCGTGTTTGCCAAAAAGCTCTGCCACACGGGCCATCATCTGCGGCAAAAACACTTCAAAGTTCCTGATGCCCTTCAGCGGAAAGATGATCGTCGAAAGGGATGTGTCGTTCATCACCACCGCGTGATTGCCTACCTTTTCCATTTTGAAAAGATCGATGCATAAAGGAGCCAGATTGATGATTCCATTTTCGGACGCTTCCCCTGTGCAAGCGCAAAGGGGTGGGCTTTGCACTCTGCCGATTTTCTCTTGGATTCCTAGGAGGCAATATCTATGCTCGGCGGTTGTCGTTCTCCCCGAATTACACACAATCTCGGCTTCCCGTCTCCATAGGGAGCATCTTCACGGTGTGAGCAAAAAACCTTTCCCCGTCCTGTTTCGGTTCATTGTCTGTTTGTTGTTACTTGGCTGCGCAAGCAGTGCGAACGCGGCCAATGCGTTCATCCATTCGTTGTTTTCGAGCCATATGGTGCTGCAACGCGATGCGACAGATCCTATCTGGGGCTGGACGACGGCAGGAAACACCGTGACGGTGACGGTGAAGAACCAAGGCAACACAACGGTTGGAACGTACACGGGCGTTGCCGATTCGAACGGCCGATGGCAGGCTCAATTGGGGCCATTTGGGATAGTGACCAGTGCCACAGCCTATAGCATGACGATTTCCACAACCGGCACGTCGGCAACCCTTACCGACATACTCTTTGGAGACGTCTTCCTTTGCTCCGGGCAGTCGAACATGGCGTATACCGTCGGGCAATGGGCGGCGACGGACGCCCTACCTGGGCTTTTTGCGCAGGACATTATCGATTCGGCAAATTATCCCAATATCCGGAATTTTATGGTGCCGAGTGCCTATAGTCTAACTCCAAACCAAGCCCTCGGGAATACTACTGCTGCATGGGGAGTCTCTGGAACTGCCATTATGAACAGTTTCTCGGCAACCGGATACTTCACGGCGAGGGAACTGTCGAAACGACAGCCTGGGATTCCCATTGGAATTGTCTGCTCTGCGGTGGGTGGGACGATGATCAAGTGTTGGGTCAGTTCGACCAGCGCCGCTGGAGTATCGGATTTTACGCAGGCTCTCTTTGATCAATCGGTGCAGACGACCACCACGGGCACCACCGTTTCCGGTCTTTATAACGGGATGATCGCGCCTCTGGCTCCCTTCAGGATAAAGGCGGCTATCTGGTATCAAGGCGAGCAAGATGCCGGCTTGCCGGAACAGTATGGCAGAATGGTGCCGAGATTGATGAATGTGTATCGGACTGCTTTCGGACAGCCGAACTTGCCCTTTATCATTATTCAACTGCCCAATGAAGGGACCCCGGCCACCGCGGCCGTGGAAACTGGCAGTTGGGCGGAGCAGCGGGAATCTCAGCTTAATGCGGCGCTTGCGGATTCCAACTGCCGACTGGTGACAACGATCGACATCGGCGACCCCAATGTTCATCCGTGCGATAAGCCTGACGTGGGACTCCGCGTCTCATGGGCCATTGCCGACCTGGTTTATGGGCAAAACCAGGTCAGCCAGGGCCCATTCTTTACGACTGCCACCGTGTCAGGCAGCACCATTCAGTGCGCTTTTAGCAATGTCGCTGCTGGGTTAATGGTGGGCGTAAAACTTAGTGGAACTCTTTCTGGTGGTGGGACGACTCTCTTTCCAACGTCCCTCACTCCGATTCAACCGGTGGCTGGCGGAACCCTGACAGGCTTTGCCCTTGCCGGTTCCAATAAGACCTTCTACGCCGCCCAGGCTGTCATTACCAGCAACAGCACGGTCAGCGTTTCCAGCGCCAGTGTGTCGCAACCGGTGGCGGTGCGATACGGCTGGGCCAATAATCCCCATTGCAACCTCTATAGCAAAATCACCGACTCAAACGGAACCGTGATAGATGGCTATCCTGCGTCGCCTTTCCGCAACGATCCTGTCTATAGACTGAGCGTGAATTTGGGAACGGGGAGCGGCCTCTATACCCTCGGGTCACCAGTGTCGATCAGCGGAAGTTCGGTCACGGGAGAGACCTTTGATCATTGGAGCGGAGACACGGGGTTCCTGTCCGGCACCGCCAGCACACCAGTGACGGCGACGGTATCGCAGGTTTATGAATCGATGTTGGGTAACTACCGCATTACTGGTGCCCCCACGGGGCTGGCTTTTATTCCTCAAAACCATCAAGTGAGCCTGACATGGGCGCCGATGCCTATGGCCCATTACAATTTGAAACGAGCAGTCACCAGCGGCGGACCCTATACAACCTTAGGGGCCAACTTGGTCGGGGCTACGAGTTATGTCGATTCCACCGTCGCCTCCGGTTCCTCGTATTACTATGTCGTTTCGGCGGTCGGCCCCATGGGAGAGGGCCTGGATTCCGCTCCCGTTTCCACAGGCTCTTTGCTTTTCATCCAATCGACGGCGGGCAACGCCCAAGTGGCACTCACATGGTCTCCCTGTGCTGGATCTTCCTCTTATACTGTAAAACGGTCCACGACTAGTGGCGGCCCCTATACGACCATCGCCAGCGGAGTGGCCTCGACCAGTTATACGGACCAGAGTGTTGTCGCGGGCGTGAAGTATTATTATATGGTCCAGGGGGTATCTGCGAGTGGCGCGGAAGTCGGATCATGGATACAGGCTCTGGCCATTCCGTCGTTTCTGCCGGCCCCCCTTCAAGATCAGGACATAGGCGTGGTCAACCTTTCCGGCGGTGCGTATGCCAATACCTCTGGCACTTACACAGTCATGGGTGCGGGTGCTGATGTCACCGGCACATCCGATTCTTTTAACTTCGCCTATACGACCATGAGCGGCACGGGCACCATCATCGCGAGGGTAACGTCCCATGATAACACCGGTAACGTTCCCAGGGCAGGAGTCATGATGCGCGCAAGCCTCGATCCCAAAGCCGTGAATTCCTTCGTGCTCACCAGCACGTCGGGGTACATTTTCCAGGCGCGATCATCCACGGGCGCGAGTACCGCGACAACGGGCCTGACTGTTAGTACCAACAAGTGGGTGAAATTGACGCGCACTGGCAGCGCAATCTACGCCTACACCTCCCCCGACGGGACTACTTGGACCGCCCTGGGCTCCCCACAAACCGCTTCCATGGTCGACCCTATCTACGTCGGTTTCGCTGTTTGCTCCGAGGACCCCACCGTGATTCATACGGCCACTTTTGACAGCGTGAGCGCTCCCTGGACATCGCAGACAGCCGCCATTCCAACTGGACTGACGGCCACGGTTGCCGGCGTACATGCCTCCCTGAGTTGGTACGCTGCCGCAGGCGCAGTGGGCTATAACGTCAAGCAATCCACAATCAGCGGCGGCCCGTACACAACCGTAGCCAGCGGGAGCAACATCAATGCGGTCAACTATTCCTGCACCGGCCTGACGCCGGGCACGACTTACTATTACGTCGTTTCAGCGATCGGCACAGCGGGCGAAAGCCTCAACTCCTCAGAAGTTGCCGTCAATCTCGCCTCGGTGCCTTCACAGCCCATCGCCCCCTCCGGCTTCAATGCCACTGCGGGCAATGGCCAGGTGACCCTGGCTTGGACCCTCTCGGCAGTCGCCACCAGCTATAACCTCAAGCGATCGAGTGCCAATGGCGGCCCATATACCACTGTTATCTCCCTTCCGCCAACCACATCAACTTACATCGACGCGAGCCGTCCCAACCTCGTTCCGAACTACTACGTCATCTCCTCCCTCAACGCCTTCGGAGAAAGCGTCAACTCGCCGCAAATCGCGGCTACGCCTCAAGCATCCGCCACCGCAACAACCCCCAGCGGCCTCAGTGCCTCCACTATGCCCTCCACAGTGACACTGAGCTGGAACGAAGCGATGGGAGCTGTCAGCTATAACGTCCAGAGGGCGCTCAGCAGCGGGGGCCCTTATACCCAAATCGGAACCCCCTGGGTCAACTCCTATACCGACACAGGAACCAATGGTGTCACCTATTACTACGTCGTTTCGGGCGTCAATGGCTCGGGAGTGAACAGCCCCAGCTCCACGGAAGTCAGCGCCACGCCCCAACTTGCGCAACTTGCCTTCCCCACCAACCTCACTGCCACGGCCCTCAGCGAGTCGCAGGCGAGATTGACCTGGACCAACAATGCTCCCAGCGCGACAGCCATGACCTTACAACGCTCGGCTCACGGTGCGAATAGCTGGACCACCCTCACCTCGACCCTGGACCCAACCATCGTCACCTACACGGATGCCGGTTTGAACGCCTCGACCAGTTACGACTACCGCGTTCAATGTACCGGAAACGGAGGAACCTCGTCCGCCTACTCCTACATCACAGTCGCGATTCCCGCCGGTGTTGGCGATGGCATCCCCGGTTGGTGGAGGTTCCAGTATTTTGGCAACGGACTGACCGTTACCGGCTCATCAGCTCCCGCAGCCGACCCTGACGGAGACGGCATGAGCAACGTGAAAGAGTACCTTGCAGGAACCAACCCCACCGATGGAAACAACGTATTTTCGATTACGGCGATCACCAAGAGCGGCAATGACGTCGTATTGAGCTTCTCCACAGTGAGCGGCAAGAACTACAAGATCGAAAAGACGGCAACCTTGGGCACAGGGGTGTCGTGGACGACAGCCCTAGACAACGTGGCCGGGACCGGCAACGTTGTATCCGTTACCGATTTTGGAGCGGCCTCGCAACCTCAGTGTTTCTATCGCGCTACGCTAAAATAGAGGCGCTCTTTGAGATTTGGCCATTTGGCCCTCTGGAGCTCCAGGTGCGAGGCTGCGTTCACGAATTAGGTCTGTACAAAATTGAGTGCCGGTCCTGCTGGCTCGGGGGTTTCGAGAAGTGGAATGGGCGACGATGCAGGGGCAGCGGATGTCGCGTCGAGTGTCAAGAAAGTGTCAAAACTATCGGCCAAAACCCGCACTTTTTGAGTGCAATGGGCAGGAATGAGGACGAATGAAGTTTTCGTCCCGGTGTCTTCTGGAGGCTGTATTGAAGGCATTTCCAGAGTCTGAAAGAGATACCGGCGATAGGGGTCGAACCTACACGTCTTTAAAGGACAACGGATTTTGAGTCCGTCGCGTCTGCCAATTCCGCCACGCCGGCATTTCAGAGAGCCGAGAAAATAGAGGGGCTTTCCGCAGATTGCAAGCCCTTTGGTTCGCCTAAAATCTCCCGCAGCAGGATGGCCCGGCGTAAGGCGGCGGGATCGCCCAGTTGCTCACGCAGCCCCGCTCGCAAATCCATCGCAGGGGAGGGCGGTGCGAAAGACGTGAAGCCTCCCTGTTTCTCCGGGGT
>Ga0118677_10007530_pt1 | contig 17921 bp, 6 predicted proteins | sample AliMusrvi5mmetaG_FD_86154 | JGI IMG/M metagenome (GOLD analysis project Ga0118677, IMG submission 86154) | reverse complement strand
CTAGCAGCCTGTCGGACTTGTTAGGTCAACATATAGACCAAACTTGGAAACGGAAATCAACATTTGGGGCTAACAGTTATTCTATTAGATGTTAGTTAAACATTTGCTTGAAATTCAGCTAATTTGTGACCTTTGAAAATCAACATATTGTGGAGGATGACCTTGCGCAACGACATCTGGTGTCCTAAATTACGAATTTAAGTCCGACAGACTGCTAGCGGTCAGGGGTCAGGGGCTAGCGAAGAATTTGCTGCTCTTTCCTAGCCCCTAGCCCCTAGCCCCAGATCTCTCAGTTTTCATTGAGTCTCATTATTTGTTGGAAGTGGTGTCACTCCGTATATCGAGATGACCGCGCCTATTTCTCCTTGATTTCCACAATCCCGTTGATGATCGGTTCACCCGCATCCAGGCGTTCGAGGAAGAACCGTGACGGGCCGTCGCCTTGCGGGTCGCGGTGCCGGTTGACGGCGGCGAAGATCCGGCGGGCGGTGGTAAGATCGCCATCATCGAGGGCGGCGAGCGCCTGGTGATAGGTTGTCACCCATTCTTGTTCCGGCTGCGTGCCGGCCGGGCCTAACAACTCGTGGACGATGGTGGTTTCATGGCGGCCCTTGACGCGGAATTTGCCGACGCGGCGGGTGCGGAATTCGCCGTTGAGGCGGACCTGAACGGCCTCGCTCAAGAGCACCCGTGTGTTTAACAACTTATTGAGTCCTTCGAGGCGGGAGGCGAGATTGGTGGCATCGCCGATGAGGCTGTAATCGAGGCGGCGGGCGCTGCCGACGTTGCCAGCCACCACTTCGCCGAAGTTCACGCCGATGCGGGTTTTCAATTCCCTGCCGTCCACCAAGAGGTGGTTGCCGGAATGGATGTTCCATGCGGCGCGGACGGCCTTGAGCGCGGCTTGGGGATCGGCGAGTGGTGCGCCCCAGGCGGCATAGATCGAGTCGCCGAGGAATTTGATGATGATTCCCTCGTCATCGACGATGCCGCCGGCGACGCGCTCGAAGTAATCATTGAGGGTGGCCACGACGAGTTGCGGATCGCCGATGCGTTCGCTCATGGCGGTGAAGTCCTCGAGATCGGTGAACATCATCGCCGCTTCGATTTTCTCGCCGCCCAGACGGATGCGGAATCCTTCCGCGGTGAGTCGGTCTAACATTTGTGGTGACAAATACTTGGCGAAGGCGGCGCGGATGGCCACCTGCTCGGCGGTGAGTTTGATGCGGAAGAACCGTTCGATATAGGTGCGGGCGCCGATGCCCCAAACCATGGCGACGGGAACTTGCAGGAAGGCGACGGCACTCCACGGAAACCACCGGTTCTGATAGTGCATCGCAACCACCCCTGCCGTCACAAAAGCAAGAACCAGCACGCAGGCCGCGAGAATGGCGCGCAACGGGCGGAAATACGTCAGTCCGGCACCCGCCAGCAAACCGGCTGTCAGGACCAGCGCCAGTTCGGCGTTGTGGCTGGACCGGGTGAGCCAGCTGCCGTGGATCAGATTGACGAGGCCGTTGGCTTGGACTTCCACTCCGCTCATCAGCGGCAGCTTGTGGCCGAGATCGAACCGATGGAACGGGGTGCCGAACAAATCCTTGCCCAGCGCCTCGCCGACAATGCCCGGTTCGCCGCCGATGATTACCAGTTTGTCGCGGAACACCTCCGGGTTGAAACCATCAAGCAACACGCTGTCGGCGGAACAGGAAATAATGACAGCGTCTGTCAGGTATCCGTGGCGTTTCGGCGGCGGCGGGCCCGCGAAGTTGAGCCAGCGCGGATCCAGCCGGGTGGATTCGTCGAAGTGCGCGCCGGCCGCGATGGCCGCTTTCCAGATCAATGACGGTTCGTCGCGGGTGCCGGTGCCCAGTTTCCTGATGATGAACGAGTCGTCATCCACCGCCACCAAGCCGAAATCATCGGCCGCATCGAGTAACGTGTCGGTGGGCGGAATGAGTTGTTCCCCGGCGGCTCCTGTCAGATCGATGGATTTGCGGCCGCAGGCCAGGAAGACATGCCGTTGCGGTACGCCGGCGATGGGCTTGCGGTTGGCATCGACACCGCGGAACCTGCGGATGGCGGCCGCGAACTCGCGGTCGATTCCGGGGTCGGCGGACGGCTGGTCGAAGATGATGTCATAAACCACCGCCTTGGTGCCCGCCGCGCCCAGTCGGTCTAACAGAAACGCCTGGGGCCGCCGGTCCAACATGCCGTCGGCTAGATGGTTGAGATAGACGATGCGCACATCATCCTCCGAACCCGGCCGGTGGACGATGAACGGCATGTCATAACTCAGCGTGACGAGGGGTTCGCCGATGCGGCCAAGCGCCAGCCAGCCCGCGGCGATGGTGAGCGCGGCGCCGGTGATGGCGGCGACGATGCGGGTCGCCCGTTCGGTTTTGCGGATCATTCCCGCGGCTTGCGGCGTGTTGGGCATGGCTAGAATTTCAGAAACTCATGCGGGCAATCATGAAGAAGGTCCTTTCGCGGGGAATTTGCCCGTAGGGGGTCAGCGGACTCATCTGATAGTCGGAGTTGCCGATGTTGAGGATGCCTGCGGCGATCTCGCACATATTGTGATCGAAGCGGTAGCCGGCCCATGCATTGAACTGGACGAAGCTGTCGCCGGACCGGTTGAGGTGGCGTGCCGGATCGTCATCGAGCGATTGGTGGTAGCCATTCGCCTCGACATGGGCGAACAGGCCGGTCGGCGAATTCCAGTTGGCGTAAAGCGACAATTCCTGGAGCGTGGCCTTGTCGGTCAGGTCGGATCCCGACCAGCCTTGCAGTTGCGGGTAAACGGTATGCAATTCGGATCTTGTCAAATGATAGCCGAGACCGATAGCGAACTCGTCGCCGATCAGTTGATTGAGGGTGACGGCGAGACTCGCTTCGCGGTAGTCGAGTTGCTGGGTGGTGCCGCTCGGGAAATAGGCGAGTGTTTGATTCTGGATCAGGTTGCCCAAACCGTCATAACTGACGAAAGCCTGTGAATCATAGCCGGTGAACGTGCCGAGTGTGCGGGTCACGTCCTGTTTGATCAGGTTCACCGCGGCGCCCCACCAGGTGCGGGTATCGAAGTGGCCCTCGGCGCTCAGTCCGAACGTATGATAGTATGGCGCCTCCACCGAGCCGACCAGCGACTCGGAGATGACGGTGCGGTACGCCTGGTTGAAACCGGCCAGTTGGGTGGGTTCGAGCCGCACGCTTTCATCGAAGGTCAGGCCGCCCATGCCTGAGGCGGCCATTCCGCGCAGGGTGAAGTCGCGGGACGGTTGGTAGGTGAATCCGAATTTTCCGCTCAGCCGCTGGTCCTGCCGCTGTGTGTCATTGATCGGCGGATTGCGGAAATTGTCGGGATGGTTGATCGAGTCCCAAGTCAGGCCGCCGATCAGCGTCAATTGGGGAAGCACCTTCCAGTAATCATATAGGTAAAGTCCGATCCTGCGGAAGTCCGATTCGAAATGCTGATCGGACGCAGGCAGTGAAAACCCCCCGGTATAAGTCGGACGGATGAAGGTGAGTGTGGCGTCGGTCTCGATCCGGCCCTGCTGCCAGCGCCCGCCGAACAACAACGTGTTGGTGTCGGTTTGATAGATATGTTGGAGTTCCGCGGATGCGATGTCGATCTTGCGGCGGGTTTCGAAGCCGAAGGTGCCGTTGGCCACGGTTTCGAGGGCACCGGTGCCGATGTACGGGGCGATCGCACGCAGCAGATTGGGCGAATAGACGAGTGATTTGCCATCGGATCCGAGGCCGACGGAATTGCGCAACGCGGGATCGGTGAACTCCTCTTGTTGCAGCGCGTTGGTTTGCATGAATCCCGGATGCATGGCGCTGGTGTCACGCTGGATGAGGAGTTGCTGGGAGGCCGGATCGGACAGCGATTGGTCCACACTCAGCCAGCCACCGAGAAACAGGGTGTTGGAGCCCGGCGCCCAGCGGTGGTTCCAGCCTGCGAGCAGCAAACCCGGGTGTTGGTTCTCATCGAATCTGAAACCAGGGGATTCGGCTTTGTTGTCATAGCTCTGGAACATGTCGCCATTGGTTTGGGCCGACCATTTGCCGAGGAAATAGAAAATGTCATCTGGAGTCACCTGCCATTTCAACTGGCCGTACAGTTCCTTGAGGTCCATCGCCGAGTGCGGCCGTTCGCCAGGATCGTTCCGATAGCGCGCGTCGATGCCGTAACTCACATTGCCGTGGGTACCGAAAATGGATGCGGTCGAGCGCAGATCCGAGTTGCTGCGCCACTCCGTGGTGAAGCTGCCCCCGATGCCATCCGCTTCCAACAACTTCGAGTATTCCTGCTGGGAGACGAACTGGGACAGCGGGCCGCCGCCAACCGGTGACAGCAGGTTGGCTAACAGCAGCTCGTTGAACCACGGGGTTTCGTAGCGGAACAGGATGCGGTCCGGATCGCGCATCGCGTCAAACGAGTTGGCCAGAAACAGGTGCGCCGAACCGTTGGTGTAATCGCTTTCCACCGCCCGCGTCGCCTCGCGCACCGCCACATCCTTCATCCCTGCGTTTTGATAGATCCGCGCCAGGTTGGCGCTGCGCACCGCGCGGTCCTGATCTAACAGGAACTCGGACCGGTAGAGGCGGCGGTTATCATTGAGGCGGATCGATTCCCCGAGGTCGCCAATCGCGGTGTTGGTGCGGTTGTTGCGTTCGTTTTCGAGGGCCGAGTAGAGCGGCGGGGTGGGGTCATTCGGGTCGAGTTTGTTGGCGAGTTTGAGATCCTTGGCGGCTTCGGCTTTGCGACCGTCCTGGCTCATCGCCTTGCCGAGATAGCTGTGGAAAATCGAGACGGTCGGTTCCACGGTGGCCGCCGTCTGGAGGTCGGCGCGTCCGCCCGCCAGGTCGCCCTTTTTGATTTTTGTCAGTCCCAGGCCGAGCCAGCCGTTGCCGAACCCGCCATCGAGGCGGACCGATCTATCGAACTCGGCGCGGGCATCATCGATGCGGTTTTCGGCGCTCAGGATGAATCCGCGCAAGGCATGGGTGCGGGCGTTGTCGGGGGTCAGGGATTGCGCCTTGTCAATGGCCGCAAGGGCGGCCTTGTGATGAGCGAAGGAAAACTCCAACTCGGCCAACCGGGTCCAGGCGTAACCGTTGTGCGGAGCCACCTCGGTGGCGCGCACCGCCGCGACCCTCGCCGGTTCCAATTTCCCCTGCGACTGGAGATAATAACTCTCGGCCAGCGCGGCAGCCGCGGTTTTGATAGAGTCCGGTGGCCAATCGACCGCAGACCGGTGGAGCACCGCGGCGATCAAACGTTCCAGCGCCTGCCGCCCGGGGTGATCGCGCGGCACCCCGGCCAGCAACCCGCACGCCTCGTCCAGCCTGCCGACCGCCAGCAAAACCCCGGCCTGATAGAGACGGCCGGAGGCATCCGCCGGAGCGGTCCCCGGCAGGGTTGCCACCGCGTCTAACAAATCACCCCGGCGGTAAGCGGCCAGCGATTTTTCCAGATTTCCGGATTTCCCGGCAGCCAGGCCGAGTTCGTCCGGATCGAGCACGGCAGGATAATAGAGCGCCCATTGCAGGATGTTGTTGGCTTCGAGCACTGCGGTGCGACGGGGTGCCTGGCCTGGTGCCACCTCGCCGGCCTCGCCCGATTCTAACACAATTTTGCCGGCGGTGTTGGACAATTCGACCTGGCCCTCGAGCACCTGGATGCGGGATTTTCCGCCGGGCAGCGCCTGCGCGAAGAGTTGGGTGCCGCGCAAGGCCGCGTTGGCGGCGGGCAGGCGCACATCGATTTCGCCATTGCGTTCGCGGCTGAAGATGAAGGCCGCGCCGCCTAGCAGATCAAGCGTGGGTTTCCTGGCACCCACCAGGCCGGGCGTGATTTCGAGGGTGGTGAATTGGTCGAGGCGGACCATGTAGAGTCCGGTGAGGGCGACGGTGGCGCGGCTGCGCTGGCGGGTTCGGATGCGGTCGGCCACGGCGAGCGATTGGTTGGGTGCGGCCACGACCCACGCGGCCTTGCCGCCGGCCGAGGTTTGCACGACATTCTCGATCTCGACGATGGTGGCGTCCTGGGGCCGCGCCACGGCCGTTAGAGCCGCGGACACGAGCAGTCCGGCGAGCATGGTGGCGGTGGTTTGAGTTGTCATGACATCGGGAAGACCAACGAATCGCGCCAAATTGCGGAAAATCCGGGAAAATCACCGACACTGTCGGCAACCCGCCCATCTGTTCCACGTAAGCACAACATCGGAATTCCCATTTTCACGCCGCCATGGCAATCAGAATCATGCGCGGCCATGGGCGAACCGCAGCCGGACCGCGAGTCTCCAGACTCGCAAGTGAAAGTGGAGACCAAACAATGAGACGGATGCCGCTGTTCTTGGGCTTTTATTTCGCAGGCGAGTCTGGAGACTCGCGGTCCCAGGAGAAACTCGCGGTTCTAACAACTCACCACGGCCTGGTGATGCGGAAGAACTGGTTGCCGGACGCGGGCAAGGTCACGTTGAGCGTGCCGCCGTTGGATGCGGGTGTTTGTGGCACCCACTGCCAGGGCGACGATAGCCCGAGGTCGGGGCTGGATTCCAGGATGGTGTCCGCAGCGGTGTCGGGCCAGGACAGGGTGACCGCGTCGCCCGTTTTGCCGATGTCCAATCTAACAAGATCGCCGACCACGATGGTGCCGCTGCTGGTGGTGCTCGTTCCGCCCACAGTGATCACCACCGACCAATGATAGGTGCCCGACGCGGTGTAGGAGTGGGTCGGGAATTGGCTGGTGTCATGCGACGTGCCATCGCCGAAATTCCAATCGTAGGTGGGCGTGGCGGCGCTGTTGGTCAAGGTCGGTGCCACATTGAAGGCGACCGCCCAGCCGGCCGGATAGGACGGCGGGACCATGGCGGCGGCCGCGACGGAGGACGGGCCTTGGCTGACGGTGATCGTAACAGTGCTGATGTTGGAATTCTTCGCGCCGTCGTATGCGGCATAGGTGAACGTGTCGGTGCCGGTGAATCCGGGATTCGGGAAGTAGGTGGCAAGGGTGCCGGCCAATCCCACGCTGCCGTTGGCGGGCTGGGTGATGATCCGCAGGGTCAGGCCGGATCCGGTGGTCGGCAGGGTGATGGCCACGGATTGGTCGTTGGTCGTGGTGGCGGCGACGTTGCCGGTTGTCGGAGCGGTGCTGGCATTGCGGTTGCTGTTGGATGGACCGTTGTGGCAGCTATAACAACCGATGGTCGCTCCACGGGCAAAGGTGATGGTCGTGTTGAGGGCGGAAAACGATCGGCTGCCCTGCGCCCGCGACAACACCGTGCCGCGATAATCCGTACCGTGACATGCCCGGCATTGCGCGCTGCCGCCCGAACCTAACAAATCGTGGTGGTTTTCCACCCAACTCTGGCTGATGGGATGCATGCCATGCGGCCCGCCTGTCGCGGTGGTGGTCGTGGCGGCCATGGTGACGTGGCAAGACGTGCATTCGATCATCATGCCCACATGTCCCTGGATGGCGATGTTACGCACATTGTCATTGGCGTGGGTGCTGGGAAACTCCGCGTGCGTCGAGCCATGGCAGGCCGAACATTGCAGGCCTCCATGACCTGCCGAAAACCGATACAACGACAGCCCGGATGCCGGAGTGTTAGGCGTGGTGGCGAACGTTTGGTTCGCCGGAACCCGCACCGCGCCGGTCGTGTCAAACGCGGACGTGTAGCGGATCTGGCCGCTGTTGCTCAAGGCCGTGCCGGTGTGGCAACTCTGGCAGTTAGGTTCCTCGAACCAGCCGGTGCGGCCGGTCTTGCCTACGGCACTCATGTTGCCATGACAACTCTGGCATTGCATTTCCATCGATCCGTCGGCCGCGATGGCGCCACCCATCGCACCGCGCAGGCACCGGGTCGTCGAGCCGGGGTGGCAACGATAACAGGAATTGCGGTTGGCGGAGTTGTCGAGAGTGGTGTTGAGCACCGGATCCATGACATGGGCGTGATATGAATGCACCGAAGTCGTCAATTGCGGAATGGTGCCGTAACTCGGCGCACCCAACGCCTCGGAGGCATGACAGGACGCGCACAACACGGGCTTTCCGTCCGCCACGACACCGCGGTACAACCCGTGGGAGTTAAAGCCCCGGGCGGCCAGTGCGGCGGTGTACAGCGTGCCGTGGTTGGCGAACTCGTGTTCGTCGTGCAGGCGCAGGATGTTGAGCCGGAAATCCCGTTCCTGGAGCCCGTTCCACACCCAGCCGGCGGCGGGTTTGGCGGCCGCCTGGCGGCCGGAGGCATGGCACGCGCGGCAATCCATCTCATCGGAAACCGGCAACACGATATCGTTACTGGCAATGGCCGAGCCACTGCTGTTGCGCGCAATCACGCGCATCACCGGATACGGGTTCTTGCGGTGATTGTCGTCGTAGGGGGAAATCGGAATCCCTTCGGCACGCCACCAATTCACCGGCGTCGTCACTCCTGCCGCCGGTTGGTTCGCCGTTTCAAATAACATGTTCTGCGGCGTGTTGGCGGTCCCCGGCATCGACCACCCGGCCAACCCGCCCTCCGGTGCCAGGGTCGCCCCATAGAGCGGCTTGGCATAGGTGTAATAGTTCCCTTTGCCCATCGCGGTGGAATTGATCGACCCGCCCGGATCGGCGACGGCCTGATAGGTCACGGTGTAACCGCTGCCACTTTTGACCAGCAATCCGTTGACAATGAGTTGCGATTCGATCGTGTTGTAGGGCGGCAATATCGAAAACACCGAGTAGTCGCTGTCCATGCAGTGCATCCCAAGATTGTTCCAGCCCAGAAGCTGGCTGGGCACCGCATTGCCGACACTCGCTGTCACTAACAGCGTTCCTGATAGAATCACGGGTATGGGTTTCATAGGATGGTTTTCCCTTCGGGTTTGACCTCACATCGCAAGCATCGCCCGGCCACGGACATTTCCGTGAACGCGGCGGAGAAGCGAATCGTAAATGGTCATTTCTTAAATAACGTTCTGGATTTCCTGATCTGCAAATGGAAATCTTCCTAAACTGTGAGAATTTCCGAACCCACGGACAAAACCACCAGAGAAAACCCATCTGACGCGGGATGAGCATTTGCATCGTGTCATACATGACTATACTGGGTTTCTTTGTTCGGAAAGTTGCGTGGGTGTCAGTTCCATATTTTGGGATTGTTGGATGGGACGCCTTCCATCCTTGGAAAGCGATCCTGGCGGCATCTTCCCTGCTCGAGGAGGCACCGCGCAAACGGTGAGTTGAATCCACCAGCCATGAACTGCCCGCATCGCCCTTGAGGCGGTTTGAACACAGGTAATGTTAGATCGTGGGGCCTCCTTATTCCGCCGGAAAACCGCAAATCGCCGGTTGAATTTCTACTTGGTGCTTGGAACTCCGTTTGCCGGTGGTTATGGAATACTCCATGCACGACGCACGCATCGACGCTCTCGCCCGCCAACTGGTCCGTTATTCCACCTCGCTCAAGAAGGGTGAGAAGGTTTTGCTGGATCTCCACGATGTTCCCGACTCCATCGGTCTCGCGCTGATTCGCGAGGCCCGCGCCAAGGGAGCCTTGCCGTTTTTGCGCCTCCACCAGGGCCGCCTCACCCGCGAAATGCTCAAGGGTGCCGGGGACGAACAATACACGATCCTGGCCCGGCATCTGTTAGCCGAGATGAAGGACATGGATGCCTACATCGCCATCCGCGGCGGCCATAACATCGCCGAAACGTCTGACGTCCCGGCGGAAACCATGAAACTCGCCATGAAACACATGCGCCCGGTGATCGATTACCGGGTGAAGAAGACCAAGTGGTGCGTGTTGCGCTGGCCATCGGCCTCGATGGCGCAGCAGGCGGGCATGAGCACCGAGGCATTCGAGGATTTCTATTTCCGGGTTTGTTTGTTGGATTACAAGGCGCTGGTGCCGGCGATGACCGCCCTCAAGAAGCTGATGGATCAAACGGACAAGGTGGAGATCACCGGCCCGGGCACCGATCTGCGGTTTTCCATCAAAGGCATTCCGGCCTTGTTCTCGGGCGGCAACTACAACATCCCCGATGGCGAGGTCTTCACCTCGCCGGTCCGCGATTCGGTGGAAGGCGTCATCAGCTACAACGCGCCGACGATCTATCAGGGAATTCCGTTCGACAGCATCCGCCTGGAGTTTTCCAAAGGCAAAATCATCAAGGCCGAAGCCGGCGGCAAAACTAAACAGATCAACAAGATCCTCGATAGCGACGAGGGCGCGCGCTACATCGGCGAATTCGCGCTCGGCTTCAACCCGGAGATCCGTGAACCGATGCGCGACATCCTGTTTGACGAGAAAATCGCCGGGTCGTTCCACTTCACCCCGGGCCAGGCCTACGAGGAAGCCGACAACGGCAACCGCTCGCAAGTCCACTGGGACATGGTCAGCATCCAGCGCAAGGATTATGGCGGCGGCGAAATCCGCTTCGACGGCAAACTCATCCGCAAGGACGGCGTCTTCCTGCCCAAGAACCTCGCCAAGCTCAACGGGTGACCGTGGCGGCGGTTTCCAACCGCCATGCCGAAATATCAACAATGCAACGGCACCGTGCCGGCGACTGCTGTTTTTTCTTTGTCACGAATTGCCCTTTGATAACAATTTGGTGGTAATGCGACCATGAACCGGGGTATCCTTATCTCATGCGAATCCCTTGCATTCTGTTAGCTTGTTTCCCCGCCCTGCTGTGCGCCGCCCCGGATGCCGACCGCTGGGAAATCTCCCCCGAGGGCGGCATCCACACCGATCTCGCCAAACTCACCCGCGGCAAGGACCACTCGGACCACATCGAAATGGCCGGCCGCAGCGTCAATGCCATCGTCAAATGGCATGTCAGCGAGAAAGGCATCGTCGATCTCGACCGCTGGGTCCGCTGGCCGATGCTGCGCGAAAAAAAGGACGACACCCATGCCGCGGTGAATTTCAGTTTCCGCTCGCAGGACGATCCGGTTCCGATGATTGACGGTCAACCGTGGCAGGCCGCTCCCGCGACCGGATTCAACATTTACGGCATGCTGTCATGGATCGAGAAATCCGACAAACTTTCCATCACCCGCACGGTGTTTCCCTCACCAAACCTGCCGTGCCTGTTAGAAGAATGGAAGTTTCGCAACATATCCTCCAAACCGGTCGAAATCCGGATTCCGGTGGCCGCCAAAGAACAAACCGAACCACGCGAGAAATTCCTGTGGGCCGCCCACACCATGCGCACCCAATGGATCGGCGGAGGAAGACACCGGCTCATGCCGGGCGAGCAACTTCTAACAGGCATGGTTTTTTCCGGCCGTCAGGAAGACGACCCGGCGGTTTTCCCGGACATAGCGGCGGAGTGGAGCGGGCGTGAAACCTTTATCCGCGAATTGGAAAGCTCGCTCATCCTCACCACCGGCAATCCCGCCGTGGACCGCTTGTTCGCGTTTTGCAAACTCCGCGGCGCCGAAAACGTGCTCGCCACCCGCGGCGGCATGATGCACGCGCCGGGTGGCTTCAACCGCTACCTCGCCGCGCTCTGGTGCAATGACCAGAATGAATATATAAGTCCGTTTTTCCCATTCCTCGGTGATGCGGCGGGCAACGAGGCCGCCCGCAATGCTTACCAGTGGTTTGCGAAATATATGAACCCCGAATTCAGGCCGCTTCCAAGTTCGATCGTCGCCGAAGGCCGCGGGATCTGGAATGGCGCGGGTGATCGTGGCGATGCGGCCATGACCGCCTATGGCGCCTCGCGCTGGGCGCTTGCCAGCGGTGACATGGAACTTGCCCGCGAAGTGTGGCCGTTCATCCAGTGGTGCCTCGAGTATTGCGAACACCAAAAGACTGCCGATGGTGTGATCGCATCCAACACGGATGAATTGGAAGGACGTTTTTCATCTGGAAAAACCAATCTCGCCACCTCCTCGCTCACCTATGACGCCCTGCTATCCGCGGCCTATCTGGCGGAAGCGCTGGGCGAACCCGCCGACAAACCCCAGCTCTACCGCAAACGTGCCGCAGATCTCCGCAGCGCCATCGACCGCGTGTTCGGCGCGACGATTCACGGCAAGGAAACCTACCGCTACCATGAAGGCCTGGAAAAACCCCGCGCCTGGATCTGCCTGCCGCTGGTGATGGGAATCCATGACCGCGCCAAGGGCACCGTGGATTCGTTGTTCTCACCGGATCTCTGGACCAAGGACGGACTGCTAACCGAAGCGGGCGGCACCACCTTCTGGGACCGCTCCACGCTCTATGCGCTCAATGGTGTGTTCAAAGCCGGATACGCCGATCGTGCCGCGGAGTATCTCGGCCGCTACGCGCGCCGCCGCCTGCTCGGCGATCACGTTCCATACTGTGTGGAAGCCTATCCCGAATTCAACCAAAGCCACCTCTCGGCGGAATCCGGACTTTATTGCCGGATCTTCATCGAAAGCGTCTGCGGCATCCGCCCGGTCGGCTTCGACGCATTCACCGCCACACCACGCATCCCGCAGGATTGGCCGGGGGTGAAACTGGAAAAGATCCGCGCCTTTGGCCGGGTGTGGGATTTCGAAGCGGTGAAAAGAGCGGCCAACGTGGAGGTGACGATCCGCAACGGCGGCAAGGAATGTTATCGCGCGAGCCGACCCGAGGGCACAGCCCACACCATCAAACTTCCCTAACATTATAATTATGGACAAAACGAAAACCCTTGCTTTGGCCTTGTTGGCCGCGTTGATCTTTGCCCCATCCACCCGGGCGCAGGACCCGATGATCCTTGAAGCTGCGGAGAAAGGCGATGTCCCGGCGCAAATCCAACTCGGCTATGCCTATCGCGACGGGGTTTCGGTGACCCTGAACCATTCCAAAGCCTTCGAGTGGTTCAGCAAAGCCGCCGCATCCGGAAACGTGGAAGCCGTGGACAATCTCGGCTGGCTCGTCGAGCACGGCATGGGCACGACGGCGGATGCCACGAAGGCACGCACCCTCTATCAACAAGCCGCGGAAGCCGGACATGACGTGGCCATGCGCAATCTCCTGCGCTGCGTGCGCGGCGGAATCGGCCCGCCGATGGATGAATACGCCGTGCTTGATGCGCTCTACACCGGTTGGCTCCATACCAAAACGCCCGACACGGCGAATGCTGTCGCCGGTTTCATGGTGGGTATGAAATCGCTGGAGCGGGGCAAGCCGATCCTCAAACAACTCGGCGAGGTGGATTCGTATTTCACCCAACTGTGCATCGCCCGCATCTTCCATGACGGCATCGGGGGCATCGCCAAAGACCCCGCCATGGTGGATGCGTGCTTCAAGCGCGCCCGGACCAACGGTCTGGGCAGCGAGAATCTGGACACGCAACAGCTCGCCGCTCTAGCAAAACGCGGTCCGGTGAAGGGAGAATTCGCCTACCTGCCGACCAAGCACCTCGATCAGGACTACAACATGTGCGCGCCCACCTCGGCAGCGATGGCCCTCGAGTATTATCTCGGGAAACCGGTGGACCCGTATGCCATCAAGAAGAACTCCACGGGTGCCACCACCGTGGGCACGGGAACCGCGTGGGATTGCATGATGCACGGCATCCGCACCGTCAGCGGCCATGACTGGCAATTCCGCTCCTGGCCCAATGACGACGCCGGATTCGATGCCGGCCTGCCCGTGATGCTCGCCGAACTGGATGCCGGCCACGTCGCGCTGATCGATCTGGGACCGCACACCGTCGTGCTGAGCGGATACGACGCCAAACAACGGGTCGTTTACATCAACAACCCCGCCTTTATCTGGCCCGGCATCCACACCGTGAGCTATGACGAATTGCGCCGGAAATGGCACTCGCCCTGGCACGTCACGACCACCAACGGCGTGGAAGCGCGCCCGGTGCTGTTCACCGCCGGCGGCGTAAGACCAACAACCTCCGCCTCCACCTCCGCCCATCAATCCGGCGGGCAAGCCGAGTTGAAGGGTGAAACCCCCAATCCCATCAGTGGCGGAGGCACTCCACCGTATTCGAAGGTCCGGCTGGGAAAGGCCCCCGAGAGCAACCTCCAGCTCAGTTCAGGAAACAAGACCCTCGAGGAGGGTTTCGCATGGGCGAAACAACGGGCGCTCAGCCTGGTGGTCACGGACGGCTATGTCGGACGCGACAAGGATCCCCTTCATAGGGTGGACAAACATTATGACCGCGACGGTGCCGACAACATGATCCCCGTGGATGGCGGCTGGAAAGCCTCCAAACCCCTGGCGGCATATTGGGGAACCTATGCCCCGCCCTCACCTGATTTCCCATGGACGCCGCGCGACGGCAGTGAATCCGCCCCGGGCCGCGAGTGCTTCTGCGCCCGGGATATTTCCCATGCCGTTGTCGCCGGTCATCTGTTAGGGCTTGACCGGGAGAACTTCACCATGCTCCGCCTCTTCGCGGAAGGGGCCAACAACAACGACCGCAATCCCTATTGGCCCAAGTGGTCCTATTCGTTTTTCGGGGATCCTTTCTATATGGACGCGGACTGGCGGGAACTGGCCGCGCCATTTGACGTGGCGCAACGGTTTCACATGCTCTATCTGTGGAGTGGCGATCCGCAATGGATCCAGGATCCCGAAATTTTCAACTTCCAGACCAATCTCCACACCAAGTTCATGGAGAAAGCGGACGATAACCATAATGGCATCGCCGACGAACACATCCAACTGGCAACCTATTGGGAGGACAACGCGGACAAGTTCATCGAAGCCAGCGACTCCATGGGCTGCCAGTATCAGGCGTTGATCGGATATGCCAAAACCCTGGAGGCCCGGGACGACAAGGCAAACGCGGCGGTCTATCAGAAGAAGGCCGCGGATCTGCACGCCAGGTTCCACCAGGACTGGTATGACTGGGCGCGGCGGCGCTACATCCGCGGCTTCGCGGCGGACGGAACGTTCAAGACCAACTGGGGACATGAAGCGAGTTTCTTCGTGCCGATCCAACTGTTAGGTGACCAGGGACCGCGGACATCGGAGCACCTCGACTTCATCAATTACTCGACCTATGTCGAACCGATCAACATCGAAGCCACCACCTACTATCCGGAAGCGTTCTACAAACATGGCCGCTCCGAACTCGGCTGGTATTGGCTCAAATTCGACATCAAATCGCGCAATGCCTATCCTGAGGTCGCATTCCTGATCGTCTCCAACACGGTGACCGGAACGCTCGGCGTATCCGCAGACGCGCCGCAGCGGCGGGTCTTCACCGTGCCACGCCTGGCGGCCGAGATCCCCTGGGTGCAGGTTGACAACATACCGGTCGGAAAGAACACCGTCACCATCCGCCACGACGGCAATGACAAGTCATCCCTCAGGAATGTCTCCGGCCAAACCATCACCTGGCAGGCGGAGTTCTATGGATATGCGGAGAATCTGCTGGTCAACGGGAAATCCAAACCGGCCAAGACCAGGGACCTCAATGGTCGCACCGTAGCCGGGTGCGAAGTGGTCTTGAAGGCCGGCGAATCCGCGACGGTGGAAGTCCCCCGCCGGAATCCGGGCTATGTGATGCTCAGCGATCTCGCTCCGGCCAGCACGACCAGCGAGGTGTTCAAGAATGTCTCCCCCGGTGGCAAGGTCCTGATGCTCGGTGGCAAGGCCTGGTTCTCCGGCATCTCAACCCGCTCTAACAACAGTATCACCTACAAACTCGCCGGCCAGTATTCCCGGTTTTCCGCGTACCTCGGCATCGACGGGGAATCCGGCGATGGGGGATCGGTGAGCTACAGGTTCTTCAAGGACGACAAGCTGATCCTCGACAGCGGGGTCATGAAAGGCTCCACCCCCGGCAAATCCGTCGCCCTGGATCTATCAAAGGCCGACACGTTCAAAATCGAAGTGACCGATGGTGGCGACGGCGGCAATGCGGATTCCGCCGATATCATTGACGCGGTCCTCAGCAATGGGACTGCCACCGGCACCGAATCAGCGACGGCGGTGGCCCGCATGATTCGGGAAGGGATTCCGCCGGCCACGGACGACACGCGTCTCAAACTTCCCGAAGTCCCGGCCGGATTCACCATTGCCATCAAGAAGTCCAGCAATCCGCAACTGGTGTCCTTGGGGGGAGTCATCACTCCGCCAGTCAACGATGATCCGGTCGAACTGGTCTTCAAGGTCACCAAAACCGCGGACAAGACCATCGGGTATTCCAAAGATCTCGTCGTCTATATCCCCAGCCGCACCCCGACGGAACCGGATCAGGTCGCCAAACGCATCCAAACCATCCGCCAGCCGTCCCGGCTTGAGAAACGGCTCGAATTGCCGGTCGTTCCCAAAGGTTTTGCCGTCACGATCAAGAGCAGCAGTGCGCCGGATATCCTCGGTCTGGATGCCGCCATCCACGCCGACGGGTCCTATCATTTGGTCCAGGTCGCGTTGGAAATCAGCAAGGTTTCTAACGGTACAAAGGCGGGCACTGGAACCATGGATGTTTGGATTCCCTCCAAGGATTATGTCTATTGTACGGACCTCGAATGGCGCAGCGCCATCACCGGTTCGGGCAAGATCGTCAAGGACCGCAGCTTTGGCGGCAATGCTCTGCGTCTCGGGGGAAAGACCTTCCCGCGAGGCCTGGGATGCCACGCGATCGCCAAGTTCGTCTATGACACGGACGGTCGTTATTCCCGGTTTGTCTCAACGGTCGGACTTGACAGCGATGCCGGTGAGGCGGGCTCCGTCCAGTTCGTGGTTTCGGCAGACGGGGAAAAACTTTTCTCCACCCCGGTCTTCAGAAGTTCCGCCAACACCCAGGTGATTGACATTCCCATCCGCGGGAAAAAACAGGTCGTCCTGGAAGTGCTGGACGGCGGCGACGGCATCAACTCGGATCACGCCGATTGGGGGGACGCGCGCTTTTATTATGATGATAAATAGATCGTCATAATCACAACTCGAAAACACCTCTATAAACAACGGCGCAGGCGAAACGCGGTCGCCTCAAGGAGTGCGGGCGTCCCGCCCAATGCTGTCAGTTTTGCGCCTTTTGGCAGGAGAACAGGCGTCCCTCCTGTGAGGGAAGACAGCGCGTCCCGCCTGTCAGCCAATGAAACGACAGGCTGGAAGCCCGTCGTCCATGACAGGCTGGATGCCTATCCTCCAGCTAAATTGACCGCATTGGGCGTCCCGCCCGCATCAGCCATGGAGAGCGAAAAATCCGCGCCTTCGTTCATTACTTTCACCTCCCATGGCCTTGGCGGGCGGGACGCCCACGCTCCTTGAGGGTTGCATTTGCCACCGCCGCTTGTTACGGTCACCGGCATGCGAGCGATCTTTGTGGCATCGATGATAGGCGGATGTATGGCGATGGGTGCCCAGCCGGAGGCCCGGGAATGGAAAGCCCCGGATGGAACCGTGGTGAAATACCGGTGGAGCGCGCCCGAAAACCTGGAACAGGGCAAAACCTATCCGTTGGTGCTGTTTCTCCATGGTGCGGGCGAACGGGGTGACGACAATGCCGCCCAACTCAAACACGGCGTGACACCCATCCTCGAGGGGGCTAAGAAACTTGGCGAGCCATGTTTCCTGATCGCCCCGCAATGCCCGGCCGACCGCTGGTGGGCACCTATCGATCACGCCACCATGCGCCTCAATGCCGCGGACAAGCCGAATTCCCTGCTGGATGCGGTGCTTGCCCTGGTTGATGACACGCTCAAGACACAACCGGTGGATGAGAAGCGGTTTTACGTGACCGGACTTTCCATGGGCGGTTACGGCACCTGGGATTTGTTAGGCCGGGTGCCGGCGCGGATTGCCGCGGCGATTCCGATTTGTGGTGGCGGCGATCCGTCGCAGGCGGCCAAGTTCAAGGATCTTCAGGTGTGGGCGTTCCATGGCGAGACGGATCCGACGGTGCCGGTGAAATCGACGAAGGACATGATCGCGGCGATGGAGCAAGCCGGCGGCAAACCGAAAGCCACTTACTATCCGGGAGTGGGGCAC
>Ga0118677_10007529_pt1 | contig 17923 bp, 8 predicted proteins | sample AliMusrvi5mmetaG_FD_86154 | JGI IMG/M metagenome (GOLD analysis project Ga0118677, IMG submission 86154) | reverse complement strand
ATCATAGACCACGAATTTGAGGCATGGGAGGCTTTTCGCTCTCTCATGCCTCTTCATTTTTTCCCGCAACCCTGCCCCCTGCCAAGGGGGCTGGGTTCTGGGACAGGCTCTAAAATAGGATAAATGCAGAAATGAATTGTGTGATTTCGTAGACGGAAACAACATGGGTCCGGACGTTAGAGCTACGCACCGACTGTCAATAGCTTCGCATATTCTGCTCTGGCTGCCACGGCGGCAGAATGTGGGAATTCACATCAGTAGGGACCAGCGGCCTCGCTTGTCCCACTTCACACCATCGTAGTCCTGGCCGTGGTTCAGGTCTTCCGAATAGACGACGGTGCAGTCGAGTTCGCGGGCGGACGCGAGGATGAGCGCGTCCCAGTGTGAGATCTGATAGCGGTGGTGGATGGCGAGCGCCCGGAGGAAGGTTTCGACCGTGAGCGGTGCCACGGGAAAGAGCAGCCAATGGTTCAGCCATTCCTGCTCCTGTTGTGCGCCAAGGTTCAGCTTGGTCGCACTCCGCGCGGTTACCGTGAATTCATTGAGGACTTGCGCCGATAGATACAAATCCCGCTGGCGGAGCAACTCGCGCGCGATCCGGGTCTTGCGCCCGCATGGCAGCGATTCATCCGCCGCATACACCAACACATTGGTGTCAACGAAGGCGTTCGGCATAAATCTCGTTTCTCGTGAATGGCTTCAGTGGCTCGGTGCGTGCCTGCCCGCGGGCCTCGGCCAGGCGATAGAGTTCCTCCAGCGCCGCCACCCGGCGGGCCTGCCGTCCGTCATCCTCGTCCGCTTGGGCGATCAGGAATTTCCGCACCATCGCGCTGACCGACGTGCCCTCCTGCGCCGCACGAATCCGCGCCTTGCGATAGGTCTCCGCATCGATTTTCAGGGTGATGTTCTTCATAACTGTGTGGCACGGTAACTGTGCTGGATCGAACTGTCAAGGCGGCAGAAAGTGGAAATTTCACATCGGTAGGGCCAAGCGGCCCCACTTTGCCCGTGAAGGCGAGGTGCCATGGCTTGATCATGAACCGCGCCTCAGCGGCACCCATGGGGAGACTCATGCCTCCACGCCGCCCATGCGGGCGGACAAGTGGGTCGGCCGAGGCCGTCCGACCCTACCGTTTTGTTAGGCGCCGAGCGCCGGATCGTAGTCCCTGGGGGCGCGCACGATTTTTTCGATGGCGTGTTTGGTGACGAGGTTGCCGCCGCTGGATCTGCTTTTGATGCCGAACTCGGCGAAGTGGAGCGGGCGGATCAGGTTGCGCATGCGCAACGCGGGCTTCAGGTGGACCAACAACATTTGGGCGGAGCTTTCCTCGTTGGTCTTGTGGACGGCCAGATAGAGGACGCGGGTGCCGGGCGTGCCTTTGGTGAGGTCGTATTCCTTGTCACGGGTAATGCCGCCGACGGTGAAACGTTTGGCGAGGATCGGTCCGTCGCGGCCGTCCCGATAGATCATCGAATAGATCAGATCCTCATCCTTGCGCAACACGGCGACCCGCAACGGTTTCTGGCCGACAAAACCTTTTTCCGCGACTTTCATCACGCGCATTCTCCCATCCTGGGTGAATGAAATGATATCATCGATGGTGGAACATTTCTCGACAGGTTCGCCGTCCTTCTTCAGGCCGTAGCCGGCAAAGCCGTTCCTGGCGTCCAAATAGAGTGTTTCGGTGGCGGCCGCCACCTGCACCCGGTCCACCCGGTCGAACGACGCGATCTCGGTCCGGCGCTCGCGGCCCTTGCCGTGTTTTTTGCCGAGTTCCTCGTACCATCGGATAGTGAAGCGGGTCAGGTTGCGCAGGTTCTTCTCGGTTTCCTCGATGGCCTTTTCCAAGCCGCGGATTTCCTCATCGGCCTTGAACGAATCGAATTTGGAGATACGCTTGATCTTGATTTCCGTCAGGCGGACGAGATCCTCTTCGGTGACCTCGCGTTTGAGGAGCTTTTTGAATGGTTTGAGTCCGTCGTCGATGGCCTTGAGCACGGCTTCCCAGGTTTCGCATTCCTCGATGTCCCGATAGATGCGGTTTTCGATGAAGATCTTCTCCAGCGAGCTGAAATGCCATTTTTCAGCGAGTTCGCCGAGTTTGATTTCCAGCTCCATCTTGAGGAGTTCGCGGGTCTGCCAGGTGGTGCGGCGGAGGATTTCGGAAACCCCGAGGAATTGCGGTTTGCCATCGACAATCACACAGGCGTTGGGCGAAACACTCATCTCGCATTCCGAAAACACGAACAGCGCGTCGCGGGTGGTTTCGGGATCGGCACCCGGGGGCAGGTGGACGAGGATGTCGGCGGTGGCGGCGGTATTGTCCTCGATCTTCGCGATCTTGATCTTGCCCTTGTCGGCGGCCTGCACAATCGAGTCCATCAGCGCGCCGGTGGTGGTGCCGAACGGGATCTCGGTGATCCGCAACAGCGCCTTCTTGTCAATGGAAATCCGCGCGCGGATCCGCACCTTGCCTCCCCGCAGGCCGTCCTTGTAATCCGCCGCGTCAAGGATGCCGCCGGTCGGGAAATCCGGCAGCAGCGTGAATGGCTCGTCGCGCAACACCGCAATGGACGCTTCGATCAACTCGTTGAAGTTATGCGGCAGCACCTTGCAGGCCAGCCCCACGGCGATGCCCTCCACTCCCTGGGCGAGCAGCAACGGAAACTTCACCGGCAGCGTGTCCGGCTCCTTGCGGCGTCCGTCGTAACTCGGCAACCATTTGGTGGTCTTCGGGTTGAACACCACATCAAGCGCGAACTTCGTCAGCCGGGCCTCGATGTACCGCGGCGCGGCCGCGCCATCGCCGGTGAGCGTGTTGCCCCAATTGCCCTGGGTATCTATCAGAAGTTCCTTTTGGCCGAGTCCCACGATCGCGGCACCGATCGATTGGTCGCCGTGCGGGTGGTAGTTCATCGTGTTGCCGACGATCCCGGCCACCTTGTTGTAGCGACCGTCATCCAACTCATCCATGGCGTGGAGGATCCGGCGCTGCACCGGCTTGAGCCCGTCATACAGGTGGGGCACCGCCCGTTCGAGGATCACGTAGCTGGCGTAATCGAGAAAATAGTCCGAATACATCGCGCCAAGCGAGGCATGTTGGTCCGGGTCGTGCGTCATCGTGCGTGGATGCTTACCGGGGACCCGCCACCGGTGCAAGCCCGGGATGGGGATCGTGGTTTGAGAATCGTGGATCCCTCGCCTTCCAATTGGCGCAATGCCGCGCGCACCACGGCCTGCGACACCTGCGACTCGGTCGCCAGCGGAATCCCCCCCCCTGGCAGCGTGGGATCGCAATTCATTTGCTATCCGCAGGATTCGCGGAAGCTATCCGTTTAGGCTTGTCACGTTCTCACCGTTGCGCTAGTTGGCAACCTTTACTGCCCGCCGACTTCCATCCATCCATCAAATGAAATTTCCTCCATGTCTCGCGCCTGGCGACAAGGTTTCCATGATCTCACCGGCAGGCATTGTCCGCCGGGAGGTGGTCGAGCGTGGTGCGGAACTGCTGCGGCAACAGGGTTTCATGGTTCAAATCGGCCGCCATGCGTTCGATGAGGAAAGCGTGTTCTCCGGGTGCGATGCCGCTCGTGCCGCCGACATGCAGGACGCGCTCGACGACTCATCCGTCAAGGCGGTTTTTTTCAACCGCGGTGGATACGGTTGTCTGAGAACCCACCTCCAGCTCGACTGGTCGTCATTCCTCGAACATCCCAAATGGCTGGTAGGATTCAGCGATATCACCGTCTTTCATGCCTTCCTCTCGCGTCACGGCATCGCGTCCGTCCATGGAGTGATGGCTTCCTGGTTCGAAAATGACGGCGCGCCCACCGACAGCTTCCTGCGCATGATGAAGCTGTTAGGTGGCAAACCTCCCGAATATGACGTCCCACCACATGAATTGAACCGCGCCGGCACGGCCTCGGGAATTCTCACTGGCGGCAATCTATCGGTGCTCCAGAGCCTGCGGGGAACTCCTCTCGACATCGCGCCGGAAGGCAGGATTCTGTTTATCGAGGACATCGGTGAATACCATTATCATCTGGACCGCATGATGCGGAACCTCAAAGCCGGGGGCATTCTCGAACGGATTTCCGGCTTGATCGTGGGATATTTCACCGGGATGAAAGACGGCGGGACACCCTTCGCCAGGACCTCCTATGAAATCATCAACGAGGTGGTCGCCCCCTACCAATATCCCGTCGCTTTCGGCTTCCCGGCCGGTCACGAATTGCCGAATCATCCACTGCTGATGGGCGGAAAAATCACCTTGCATGTTTCCGCAACCGCCACTCTAGTTAGAGATTCGCGAATCCGTGCAATTGCCCGCGCGTCGCCGAATTGATAACTGTTGATTGTCGAGATCGCAGGCCATGTGCATGCGGCTCCCTGTGACCGCCGGGGTGATGCTTGGCGCATCATCACCGCTTATCCGTCCCCCAAATACCAAAAACACTATCCCCCGCCGCCCGTTTGCCCCCGCCGTGGCAACATCCGTCCCCATCAAAGGTCAGGCGAATTTCTGGCAATGACGTTGCAGCCCGCGGTTTTCCTGGCATAGGATTCGCCTGTGATCGCTTTCATCAATGGCCGCATCCCGGCGCTTTGGCTTGCCGGCTTGCTGGTCAGCGCTTGGCCGTCGGACGCTGCGGCGCGCGACACCGCGGCGGTGAGTGGGACGCTGGCCGCCGACGGCAGAACCTTCACGATAACGGCACCGGGATTGACAAGCCTCCAAGGTGGCTTTGTCGCAAGCATCAAGGTGGGCGATCAATTGCGCGAGTTGTCATCGGCCGACGGTGTGGCCGCAGGGCCGGCGGAACACCTGACGGAAACGACTCCCCACGGCGTGGCCGGAATCACCGCGACGACGATCCGGTTTGAGAAAGAGCAGGTTGAACTGATGTTGCGGCTCGGCAGTGTGCCGGGGGTTCCGGGGGTGCTGGCCCAGGCCGGGATTCGCAACACCGGCAAGGAACCGGTCAATTTGTTAGCCCTGACACCGCTTGCGATGGCGGGTCGCGTGACCGGCCAGCCGGCGGATTGGTTCGTGACCGCATTGCTACCCAACTATGAGCGCTCCCAGTCGGTCGATAGCCTGAATGAAATCCGCGAACCATTGCATGTGGAAGAGTATGGGAGCTTCTATCGGCGCGACGGAACCGGCTTCCTGTTCGGCCCGGTGGGAACGCCGATCGCTTTTTTGCATACCTACATCCAGCGGGAAAATGAAGGCCGGGTGAGGTTCCGGGTGGCCGCGGACATGAGTGGCGTGCGGGTGGACCCGGGCGAGACGCGGTGGGGGCAGCAGGTTGCCTTGTTGATGTCACCGCCGCGGACGGCACTGGCGTGCTGGGCGGAATGGGTGGCGAAAACACACGGGGCCAGGATTTCCAAGAATGCCGTGTCCGGGTGGAGCAGTTGGTATTTTCTGGGACGGGAAGTCACCGGCAAGGATGTTCTGGATGTAACCACGGCGGCGTTGAAGTCGCCGGACCGGCTCCATCCGGACGTCATTCAGATTGATACGGGCTTCGAGGATCCCAGCGGCAAGCAAGAAACCAATGACAAGTTCCCGGAAGGACTGGCGTTTTACGCGCAACACATCATCGCGGCCGGGGCGCGGCCGGGCTTGCGGATCAGGGCGACAGGCCCCTGGAACGCGGACGAGGATAGGGCTCTGGCCGAGGTGCTCGATCAGTGTCGGCGAGCGGTGCGCAACGGGTTCACCTACTTCAGATTCAGCCTGAACTACAAGAGCACCCCCTTTGTGTCTGGCCACGCGACGGCGCGCATGACCTCGTTTGAAACCCTCCGCAAGCACTATGCGGAGATCCGCAACGCGCTCGGCCCCGATATCTATCTGATGTGTTGCGACACCTGGCCGAGCCGCGCGGAAATCGGGGCGGTGGATGCGAGCCGCACGGGCCGCGCGGCGAGCCGCCTGCGGGTGAAGGCGTCAGCCATGGGCGACGTGCTCCGCTCCTATCAACTCCAAGGGCGTTGGTTCAACGTGGATAACGAAGGTTACTACATGGGAACAGACCTCCAGAACATCAGCGCGGTTGACGGTGGTTGGCCGCTGGTGCGGACTTGGATGAGCATGGTGGGCTTGTCCTGCGGCGCCGCCATCACCTCGGACCCCTGGCATTGGGAGGATTTCAAACCCTGCGTGCGCAACGTCGAGGTTCTCACCCCGCCGGCCAAAGAACGCACCGAGGTGATGGATCTGTGTACCAGCCGCGACTGGCCACGACTGGTGAGCCATGTGACGCGCGACTGGGGTGACATGACCGTGGCGTTGCTGTGGAATCCCGGCAACTCCGAGCGGACCGTCACCCTGGATTTCGCCGGGGCCGGGCTGGACCCGCACCGGCGGTTTGCGGTGTGGTCGTTTTGGGATAATCGCTATCTCGGCGTGGCCGAAAAAGAGTGGACGTCCCCGGCGCTCGCACCGTCAGCTTCGCAACACCTGCGTTTCACCGATCTCGACCGCACGCCTAACAGACCCGTGCTCATCGGGTCGAATCTCCATGTTTTTTGCGGAGCCGCGGAGATCACAAGCGTCACCAGCACGCAGTCATCGATGAAGATTGAGCTTGGCGAGGCAGGCGCGCGCGCCGGCGACCTGTTTGTCTATAGCCGCCTGCCCTTGACTCTGAGCGGGTCCACCGGCTGCGCCGTCAGCGGGATCAGCAGTGCCGGCGAATATGTGTGGCGCATCGGCATCGCGGACCGCCAGCATGGCGTGCCGCAACGGCTGGAACTCAATGTGATGTTGCCGATCACCCGGCAGGCTTGGTTCTGGATGCTCATCGCGCTGGTGGTGGCCAGCCTGCTTTTTGGCGTGTGGCGGTATGGGGTCAGCCTGCGCCTGCAGCGGGTGCACGCGCTCGACCAGGAACGCACGCGCATCGCACGCGATTTGCACGACGATCTGGGTGCCGGTCTGACTGAGATCGCGATGCTCAGTGACGTCGCCCGTCGGCACCGTGACCAGCCCGAAGTGGTCAATGTCCATTTGGAGCGGATTTTCCGCTCGGGCTGCGAAATGACCCAGGCTTTGGATGAAATCGTCTGGGCCATCAATCCATCTAACGACACACTGGAAAAACTCATCTCGTTCGCCTGTGAGTTGGCGCAGGGGATCCTGGTGCCGACCGGAATCCAGTGCCGGTTGGATGTTCCAACCACGGTGCCCGGTGTGGATATCGATTCGAAAACCCGCCATCAATTGTGCATGGCCATGAAGGAAAGCCTCCATAACATCGTCAAGCACTCCCGCGCCCGTGAGGTGCAAATCCGCATCATGTTGAGCGGCCAGATGCTCGATATGATGGTCGCTGACGATGGCGCGGGATTCGACCCGGCGGATCTAACAAACACGGCCGGCAAATGCGACGGTCTGCGCAACCTGCGCCAACGCATGACCGACATTCACGGCACGTGTGAGATCCAATCCGCGCCCGGTCAGGGGACGCGCGTCCGGTTGCAAGTTAAGATATGATATCATGAAAACCGCGCCCCAACCGATTACCGTTGCCTTGGTCGAAGACGATGACCGCATTCGCCGCACCGTGGCCATGATCCTCAATGGCACCGACGATTGTCACTGCGCCGGCCAGTATGCCACCGGCGAGGAGGCCGTGGCGGCGATCACCGCGTGTCCGCCGAGCGTCATCATCATGGACATCAACCTGCCCGGCATCAGCGGCGTCGAATGCGTCCGCCAACTCGTCGAGCGCGGCGTCAAGTCCCAGGTCCTGATGCTCACGGTCCACCGCGACGTTGAGGCGATCTTCGATGCGCTGGCGGCCGGCGCGGTGGGCTATCTGGTCAAGCCGGTCACTGAGGAGCAATTGTTGGCGGCAGTACGCGATGTCCATGACGGCGGCGCGCCGATGTCGAGCAGCATCGCCCGCAAGGTGGTCCAGGCATTCCAGCGCGGCACTCCCACGCCACGGCCTGACGACAACCTGTCGCCCCGCGAGAGCGAGATCCTGGATCTGCTCGCACAGGGGTATCTCTACAAGGATATCGCCGACAAGCTCGGCACCAGTTACTCCACCGTGCGCACCCACGTCGAGCACATTTACGCCAAACTCCACGTCCACTCGCGCTCCCAGGCCGTCGCGAAATCCCGCAAGCCGTAAGGCGCGGGGTCGGTAGTTTTACCGACTAGGCGGCATGGTCGGCGGGAATCAACCTGAGCGGGCATCCAGCAAAACACATGGCTTCCATCTCTGCTCCATCCCCAGACTGGGCGGAGCCTTAACCATCTGATTCCCAGACTCAACCCGGATCCGTATTCCATTTTCTCCCATGAGCCGTTCCAACCTCCAGCGCCGGGTTGTCCTGATCCTGATCGGTAGCGCGGCCCTGTTGTTCTGGCGGGGCGTGCCGCGCCCGGCTCTGACCAAGGTGATGCCGCTAGCCGCGGCAAGACTGGTGGCCGCGGCCAGCGATGGTCGCAGAGGCACTCCGCCGCCGGTGTTGGATGATGCGCGCCACGCCGGGGTGGCGCGAGCGGCACCTTTGTTAGACCCTTTCCCCCAATGGGCCGGGCGATATGCGGCGGCCCGCGAGGCGGATCGGCCGGCGCTGGTCGCCGAGGGTGTTAGATTGGCGGCGGCGCGGGCCGAGGCGATGGCGCGGTTGATTCGCGATGATCCGGAAGCGGCGGTCGCCGCGATGCTACCGTATCATTTGCGCAAGGCGCTTCCGCCGGAAATCGCCGGGCGCATCGAGTATCCGGTGCGTGGTTCAGGCGAATTGCTCGTGCTTGCGGTGTGTCCGGGACCGGGGCAGACGGTCGAGGAGCCGATCCAGCGCTTGGTGAAGATCGGCGGGGACAGGTATAAGACCTATACCTACGGACGCCGCTTGCAGCAGATCACCACCGAGGTGACGCCGATTCTCGGTGTGGCGGTGAAGCCACAGACCGGGCAGGCGTTGCTCGCGCTGCGCGAGGATCCTTATGAAGTGCTGGAAAAGGATGAAGCTGCGCATGTGAAGGCCACGGAGGGTCAGGCCAATACGGTTTGTCCCATCCCGGGCATGGCGACCGCATCGACGGGGGATGAAACGGCGGTCAATATCGGCTCGAAAGTGATCTGGGTCTGCTGCGGCGGGCACATGGAGCAGTGGCTCCAGACGCCGGAAGGGCAGATGCTTATCTTGCAATCCGGCGGCTCGGGATCGAGCGGCGGCACGAGCCCGGTGGTGCCGGCCACGCACACGGAGGGAAACTTGAAGTTCCTCGCGATCCGGGTGCGTTTCCCCTATCAAGTCGCCAATCCAGACCCGAATTATGAGGCCGTGAGCGACGCCACCATGCAGACCGAACTGCAACAGGCGATGAATAGCTTCAGCGACTGGTCCTACGGCAAGCTCGAGGGTGCGTTCGCCTTTACGCCGGTGTTCAACATGACGCAGGATGATACGTGGTATGCCGCGAATGGCGGCGAGGACAAACTGCGCACTGATGCGCTCGCGGCCGCCGCCGCTTACGTTGACCCTAACACCGGCACCCATCCCTACGATTCCGCCAATTATGATTTTCCCTGCATCGTTTATATGGGCGACCACATGGGTAACTACGACGGCATAGCCAGCGTGGGCGGCAACTGGTGCCTGATCAAGTGGCCGTATGCGGGCATCTATAATCACGAGTGGGGACACAACCTCGGCCTCGGTCACGCGAACTTGTGGGAACCGGGCACCGACTCGCCCATTGGCGCGGGCACCCACATCGAATATGGCGACTTGCACAGTTGCATGGGCGGCAATGCCTCGGGGGACAACCCTTACAACACCCTCGAGCGCTACCTCATTCACTGGGTGGAGACAACCGACGTCGTGACGCCAACCACCAACGGCACCTACCGCATTTACAATCCCGACAAGACCAGCCTCACGGCCGGCCATCCATACGGGCTGCGCATTCCCAAAGGCACTCTCACCTACTGCGTCGAATACCGACCGAACTGGAACTTCTCTTCGCATGATTTCACGACCGATAATGGCGCGATGATTTCCTGGACGCAGAACGGCGACGAACTGCTCGACATGACTCCGCAAACCCCAGCAGGCCAGGGCGACGCGGCGCTGCTCATCGGCCGCAGCTTCAATGACGCCAATCAAGGGGTCACCGTGACCCCGGTCGCACGCGGTGGCACTTATCCCGATGACTACCTGGACGTGGTGGTGAATTTCAACACCCCGGCGTCCGACAGCCCGCCGGTCGCCGTGGTGACGGCGAGCAACTATGCGCCCGCTGTGAACGGCCCGATCACGCTGACGGCCATTGCCGCCGACCCCGATGGGGACGCGCTGGCGTATTCGTGGGATTTTGGCGACGGCGGCAATCCAAGCGTGAACAACTCCGCGACGCAGACCAAGAGCTGGAGCACCGCCGGCGACTACAATGTGCGTTGCACGGTCAGCGACATGAAGGGCAAGACCGCAGTGCAAAATCTCGTGATCCACGTCGGCACGCCGGCGACCTTCACCATCAGCGGTCGCGTGACGAAGAGCGATGGCACTCCGGTGCAGGACGTGCTAATCGAGGACGCGAATTGGCACATCACCTACACGGATGCGGATGGTCGCTATACGCTCGGCGCGCTCGCGGCCAACAGCTATGTCCTCAGCGCCCTGCACGACGGTTGGACCTTTACCAACCAGTTCACCAATCCCCTGGTCCTCGGGCCGAGCGTGGTGAATATCAATTTCACAGCGTCAGGCGGAAGCTCCACCACGCCGCCGACCATGCCTAACACCGTGACTGTCGCCGCCACCGATGCGAGCGCCAGCGAGGCCGGCCCGGACACCGGCACCTTCACCGTCACCCGCAGCGGCCCGACAACTGCCGCCTTGCCAGTCTATTTCGACCTGACCGGCACCGCGACGTATGGTCTCGACTACCAGCCGACCGGACTGAGCGCGACCATCCCGGCTGGGTCGGCGAGTACGACGGTGACGATTGCGCCGATAGACGATACGCTTGCCGAGCCGGATGAAACGGTCGTTCTGCAACTCGCGCCGACCGTCACTTACACGCTTGGTGCGACGACGAGCGCCACGGTGACCATTCATGACAACGACGCCGCGCAGGTGAACATCATGGCGACCGATGCGACGGCGAGCGAAACCGGCGGTGACACGGGTACCTTCACCGTCACCCGCACCGGTAACACCGCGAGCGCGTTGACGGTGAGCTTTTCCATCGGCGGCAGCGCGACCAATGGCACAGACTACCCGACGCTCACGCCGTCCGTGACGATTCCCGCGAACCAAAGTTCCGCTACCATTACGATTGCGCCGATAAACGACGGAGTGATGGAAGTGGATGAAACGGTCATCCTTACGCTCACCGCTGGCACGGGCTACACGGCGGGTTCTCCCGGTAGCGCGACGGTGCGCATTCTCGCGCAAGCTGGCAACGGCGGCGGCATCCTGCGCGAGTGGTTCGATTTCGCCTTTTACTACTACCCGGGGAGCGCGATCGGCGACCTCATCGGCTGTCCGCGATACCCGTTTACCACGTCGGGTTCGGAGATTGTAACGGACGTGTTTGAAGCGCCGCAGAGCAACCCCGGCAAAGATTACTTTGGCGAGCGTTGGCGCGCGTTTTTCATCGCGCCGGTCACCGGCAACTATATCTTCTCCATCGCCAGCGATCATTCCTCGGAGCTGTGGCTCTCGACCGATATGAAACCTGAGCGCAAGAGTCGCATCTGTTACGCGAACAGCCCGACGGGATTTCGCAATTGGACGAATCAATCGAGCCAGACATCCGCAGCCATCGCACTTACGGCAGGGCAGCGTTATTACGTCGAGGCTTTGTTCAAAGAGTCCACGGGGGGCGACTACATGTCCGTCGGTGTGCAGTACCCCAACGGCGCGCTCGAGCAACCCATCCCGGCCAACCGGTTTGACCCTTACACGCCAGCCAGCCCGCTGCCCGCGGCATGGACGGGCACGAACTTCGGCACCGGTCCGGTCGGCTCGGCGGGCGTCGAGGCGGATTTCATCCCGGCCGGGCCCAAACATCGCTATAGTTTCTCCGGCACGGCCAATGCCGCGATTGCCGATGGCACGGCTGTTACCGACAGCATCGGCAGTGCCAACGCGGCGGTGCGCGGCGCGGGTGCGGTCTTCAACTCGAATGGTGCTGGCATCGACCTGCCGGGCGGTCCCTCGACCACCCAAGCCTATATCGATCTGCCTAACGGCGTGATCACCGGCACTTACGGCGGCGGCACCCGCTACACCAGCGCGACCTACGAAACCTGGGTGACCATGAACACGACCCAAAGCTGGGCCCGCATCTTTGATTTCGGCACCAGCAGCAGCGGCGAAGTGACCGCCCCCGGTGGAACATTTAACGGCACGGACACCCATCACGTCGCCCTCAGCTCCAACAATGGCCCGGCACCCTACGACCAGCGGCTTTCCCGCAACTACCCGGCGGACACCACGGATGTGTATAGCGATGCACACAGCATTGATTCTTCCGGCACAGCGGCGAACGGCATCCAATATCATGTCGTCCTGGTCTATGACGCCGTCGCCCAAAACTGGCGCTGGTATCGCAACGGCCTGCTCATGCAGACACTGCCCGACGCGCAGGGACTCACCACCATCAACGACGTCAACAACTGGCTCGGCCGCTCGATGGTCAGCACCGACTCGAATCTCGATGGCATCTACGATGAATTTCGTATTTACGATTACGCGCTGAGCGAGGCGCAGATTCGCGGTAACAAAAACGCCGGAGCCAACAAGGTGAATACCGTCTCCGATGGCACCTTCGGCCCGCTGTGGGTCAGTGGTTCCGGCTTTCTCTCCACGGCCAGCACCACCGACACCTGCCATCTTGAAACACAGCCGTTCACCGGAAATTTCACGATGCAGACAAAGCTGTTGGGACTCACTCAAAACAGCACCAGCGCGTTCGGCGGCCTGATGATCCGCGAGGGCACCGCAGCCACCGCACGCCACGCTTTCATCGGCCTGAATTCCTCCGGCATATCCCGCTTCATCAAGCGCACCACGGCTGCTGGAAACGCCTCGTATGTGGATGTCACTGGCCTTGTCTTTCCGCAATGGCTGCGCCTCGTGCGATCCGGTGATACCATCTCCGCCTACCTCTCCGCCGATGGAACCACCTGGACCCAACAAGGCACCTCCACGACCTACACCAGCCTGTCCCCATCGTTGCTAGTCGGCCTCGCCGTGTCGAGCGGCAGCACCACGACAAACGCTCTGGCGCAGTTCGATAAGTTCAATACCACCGCCACCGTCGTCGCGCCGACGGTCACCGTGACACCCGCCGACACCGCGACGAAAACCTCGCCAATCACCTTCACCCTGACGTTCTCGGAGGCGGTGACCGGCCTGACTGCATCAAAAATCACCGTCACCAACGGCACCAAAGGCACGCTCTCCGGCAGCGGCGCGACCTACACCATTCCGGTGACACCAAGCGCCCAAGGTGCCGTGACCTGCCAGGTGCCGGCCGCCGCCGCCAAAAGCGCGACCACCAGCGTTAACAACACCGCCTCCAACATCGCCACCGTCACCTATGACACCGTCGCCCCGACGGTCTCCGTGACAGCACCGCCCGGCATCGCGACGGGCACCTCGCCGATTCCCTTTGCTCTGACGTTCTCCGAACCGGTGGGCAATCTAACACCAGCAGGCCTCGCCGTAACCAACGGCACCGTCAGCACCCTGACCGGCAGCGGCACCACGTACACCGCTGCGGTGACCCCAAGCGCCCAAGGAACGGTGACCTGCCAAGTGATCGCGTCCGCCGCCCAGGACGCGGCGGGCAACCCAAGCACCGCCTCCACCACCGCTTCCACCATATATGACTCGGTGCCGCCGACCGTGACCGTGACGCCATCTGGCACAGCAACCGGCGCTTCTCCGATTCCTTTTACTCTGACGTTCTCCGAGCCGGTGAGCGGGCTGACCACCGCCGACATCATCGTAACCAATGGTACCGTCAATTCTCTAACTGGTGGTGGCCCGGCATACAACGCATGGGTGACGCCAACAGCGCAAGGTGCCGTGACCTGCCAGGTGCCTGCCGCCGTCGCACAGGACACGGCGGGCAACTACAATACCGCCTCCAACACCGCTGCGGTGAGTTATGACACTCTCGGGCCCGCTCTAACGATTGGTGCCCCCTCGGCGGCTTCAACGGTCAGCGGTCCCGTGACCTACACGGTGACTTATGCGGATCCCAACTTCAACGCGAGCACCCTGGCCGCCGGCAACATCACCTTGAATACGACTGGCACCGCCACCGGCAGCGTGGCGATCACGGGAACCGGCACCACCCGCACGGTCACTGTTTCCACCATCACCGGCAATGGCACGCTGGGCATCTCCATCGCCGCCGCCACCGCGAGTGACACGCTCGGCAATCTCGCAAGCGTCGCGGGGCCAAGCACAACTTTCCTGGTCAGCAGCGCCGGCCCTGTCACCAAGGCCGCCACCGGCACCGATCTAACATCCGGTGCCAGTTGGACCGGCGCCACCGCACCCACCGCCACGCGGGTGGCCGCCTGGACCAGCACCTCGCTCGGCGCGGGTCTCACCATGGCCACACCCGCCGCCTGGGGCGGCATCAGTGTCACCGGCGCCAAGACGGCCATCGCTATCTCCGGCGCGGGTGCCCTCACCCTTGATGCCGGGGGCATCGATCTGGCAACATCGACGGTCAATCTAACAATCACCAATCCGCTCGTCCTGGCTGCCAGCCAGGGCTGGAATGTCAATGCCGCCATGACCGTGACCGCCTCCGGCAGCATCAGCGGCAGCGGTTGTGCCCTGACCAAATACGGCGCGGGCACGCTTGCGCTGGCCGGTGCCAACACCTTTGATGGCGGGCTGACCATCAAGGCGGGCACCGTCACCGCCACCACCTCGACCAGCGCGTTGGGCGGCAGCGGTGGCGGCGCGGTCACCCTGGGTGGCATAGCCGGCCAGGACACCAAGCTCATGGGCAATACCGCCACTTACACTCTCAACAATCCGATCACCCTGTCCTCGACCGGTGGCACTCTGACCATCGGCAACTTGTATAACAGCACTCTGCTTTACGGCGGCACCGTGAGCGGCACGCACGATCTCGTCACGTGGAATAATAACAACGGTACGACGACCTTTTCCAACATTGACATCACCGGCGGTGTCACCAATTCCGGTACCGGTGCCGGCGCGGTGGTCATCACGACGCTCGGCAGCAACGTTGGCAGCCTGACGGAAACTTCCGCTTCGGCGTTAACCGTCACCAATTCCGTGACTACCAGTGGCAACCTGCTCCTGACCAACAATGGGACAGCCGCCATCACGCTCACTGGCGGTGCCAGCAATAGTGGCCGTATCACCAACGTCGGCACCGGCATGGGTGGCACAACCATCACCGGGGCCATCACCAGTGCGGTGACCAGCGTCACCCAGAGCAACCCGAACTCGACGCTTAAACTCTCGAATGCCGCCAACGCCTTCACCGGCGGGCTGTATATCAAGGCGGGCACGGTCCATGACAATGGGACGGTCGGTTCGCTGGGTCCGGCGGGCGGCACCATTTATCTCGGCGACACCAGCGGCAGCGCCAACGCCACCTGGCAAACCGGCCTCAACGCAACCGCAACGAACAACCCGATCGTCGTGCAGGCCGGATCGTCGGGCAATACCTTGAGCATTGAGAATATCGTCGGTCAAAACGCCTATTTGCCGGGCAACGTCACCTTGGGTCACGATTTGACGCTCAAGGGATATGCGGGAACGGGCACCAATCGCAAAACACTCAAGCTCACCGGCAATATCACCGGCACCGGTAACATCATCTTGGTCAACAGCCAAACCCTCGCCCAAACATACACCCAGGTGGAGCTTAGTGGCACCTCGATCAACTTCAGCGGCAGCATCACCAACACCGGCAGCGGCCTGGCTGCCAACACCACCACCATCAGCGGCAACCTCGGACCGCTGGTCACCGGCGTCACCCAAAACAGCACCACCACACTCATCCTCTCCGGCACCAATACCTACACCGGTCCGACCACCGTGCTCGCCGGCACCCTGAGCATTTCCAGCGCCTTTCTCGCTGATACGTCCACGGTCACCATCGCATCCGGGGCCGTCATGAATCTGAACTTCACCGGCTCCGACACCATCGCCGCCCTGGATCTCGGCGGAGTCTCCGTGCCCAGTGGAACCTACAGCTCAACCGATCCGACCTATGGAGCCTACTTCACCGGCTCCGGCAGTCTCACGGTCGTTGACACCATTCCGCCAACGGTAACCGTTACGCCGTCCGGCACAGTTACGAATGCTTCGCCGATCACCATCACCCTGATCTTCTCCGAACCCGTTACCGGCTTGAGCGCCGCCGGCATCACCGTGACCAACGGCACCAAGGGCACGCTCACCGGCAGCGGAACCACCTACACCATTCCCGTGACCCCAACCGCCCAGGGAACCGTGACCTGTCAAGTGGGCGCATCGGTAGCTCAGGACCTGTCGGGCAATAACAACACCGCCTCCAACACCGCCTCGGTCACCTATGACTCGGTCGGTCCGATGGTGACGATAAGCGCACCCTCGATATCATCGACGGCCACCGGTCCCGTGACCTACCCGGTGACTTATGCGGATGCCAATTTCAGCGCGAGCACGCTGGCCGCCGGTGACATCACACTCAACATGACCGGCACCGCCACTGGCGCGGTCGCGGTGACGGGAACCGGCTCGACGCGCACGGTCACGATTTCAAACATCACCGGCGACGGCACCTTGGGCATCTCGATAGGCGCTGGCACGGCGGTAGACACGGTGGCGAATCTTGCAGGTGCGGCGGGTCCGAGTGGGGTTTTCACCGTCACCAGTCCATTCGCATCCTGGATCAACACTTTCACCACACTCTCCATTCCTGATCGCGCCGCCTCCGCCGACCCCGACCACGATGGCTTGAATAACCTGCTCGAATACGCCCTCGGCGGCAATCCCACGATCGCCTCGCCAGTCGCATGGCCACAATCTAACACCACGTCCGGCAGACTCGCGCTGACCTTCACCCGCACCCTGTCCACCACCGACCTCACCCTGACCGTGCAAGCCGCCGATTCTCCCGCCGGCCCATGGACCGACCTCGCCAGCAGCATCAATGGCGCGGCCATGTCCGCCCTGTCCGGCGGCGTGACCGTCAGCGAGACCGGCAGCGGCGCCACCCGCAGCGTCGAGGTGCGCGACTTCTATCTAACAAACGAGCCCGCCCACCCGCGGCGTTTCATGCGCCTGCAAGTGCGGCATTGAGTGCGCGAGGCTTTGCTCGCGCCCATGGCGGTTCCGGCGGAGTGCGGCACGCTCTGCTGCCGCCCATGGTAGATCCGGCTCTGCCGGATGCGGTGCGGAGCCTCTTCCGCGCATGAAAAGATGAAGAGCTCCGCGCCACATGGAGCAGAGCTTCCATCCGCCACTGGCGGCAGCAGAGCGTGCCGCAGTCCGCGGCACGCTCTGCTGCCGCCAGTGGCGGCAGCAGAGCGTGCCGCAGTCCGTCGCAGAGCTCCATCTGCCACTGGCGGCAGCAGAGCGTGCCGCAGTCCGGGTGCCGCCCGCCATCGGTAGTTTTACCGACTGGCCAGCCTGGCCGGCTTTCCTCATGCTGATCACCTGCGAATCGAAAAACCACCCGCCGCTGGCGAAGCACTAAATCTTAAGCATGGAATTTCAAACGAAACAAAGACAAGAAACGACCCGTCCTCCGACTTTCGACCTCTTCCATTCAAAATCCAAAATCATCAATCGGCATTTCTTCCTCTCCATTTCAACTTTCTGTTTTCAACTTTCAACTTTTATTCCGATGAAACCCCGCATCCTCACCACCGCCCGCCTGTCCTTGCC